>Ga0116230_10001904_pt1 | contig 20084 bp, 19 predicted proteins | sample S1TSphfallax_3_FD_88678 | JGI IMG/M metagenome (GOLD analysis project Ga0116230, IMG submission 88678) | Host-associated microbial communities from peat moss isolated from Minnesota, USA - S1T2_Fd - Sphagnum fallax MG | ecosystem: Host-associated > Plants > Peat moss > Unclassified | place... | reverse complement strand
GCCAGCCTGATGGTCGACATGGCCCACATCTCTGGCCTCGTCGCTGGCGGTGCGCATCCATCCCCTGTTCCCTATGCCCACGTCGTCACCACCACCACCCACAAGACGCTGCGTGGACCCCGCTCCGGCCTCATATTGTCCGGCACTACTGAGCTGGAGGCATCGCTCAACCGGTCAGTCTTCCCCGGTCAGCAGGGTGGCCCTCTGGTTCATATTGTTGCAGCTAAAGCAGTCGCTTTCCGCGAAGCCCTACAGCCAGAGTTCAAGAAATATGCCCAGCAGGTCATCACCAACGCCCAAGCCCTTGCTGAGTCACTCTCTGAGGCTGGCTACCGCATCATCTCCGGCGGCACGGACACGCACTTAGTTCTAGTCGATGTCTTCTCTAAGGGCATGTTTGGCTCTGAAGCCGAAGCGGCCTTGGGCGCTGCTGGCATTACCGTTAACAAGAACGCCATCCCGTATGACACCAATCCACCCATGAAGCCCAGTGGCATTCGTCTTGGCACCCCTGCTCTCACCACACGTGGCATGGGTACCGAAGAGATGAAGGTCATCGGTCGTTGGATTGCCGACGCACTTGAGCACCGCAACGACCCTGCCTATCTGGCCAGCATCCGCGGCTCAGTGCTCGAACTCGCAGAGTCCTTCCCGCTCTACAACTGGCTGCGTGAGCCGGTGGCTGTCTAACCACTCTTACCGTTGTTCAGAATCACTCATTACGGCCTGCCTTCTGGCGGGTCGTTTTGCGTTAGGCCAACAACCCCGGTAACGTTACCCTCAAATCGCATCCGCTAAAAAGTTGCCTTAAAAATCCAATAAAATCAGCTTTTTTTGTGTATTCACCAGCAAAATTCCCCTGTGTTTGCCTCATTTTCTCGCATCAGCCACGCCCCAGCTGCATCTAAATAAAGGTATGGGCAAGCGGCATTTGCCCAAATAAGGAGCAATATGGCTCCGTTGCATCGTAGGAAAGCAGAACATCGCTTCACCGCGGAAAGTGAAAGTATTTAGGAGCAAGAATATGGCATGCAGTGTTGCATATAGTTGTGATGTTTGCGGTAATCCCAAGCGCGAAACAAACCACTGGTGGATGATTATCACCAATGAAAAGAAATCTGAAGATGCGCTATCCCAAGTTGACGTTCAGCATAGTTTGCGCAATCGTAGTTTTCTAGTTGTCCCCTGGAAGGCAGAGCTGGCCTCCATTGAAGGCGTCCATCACGCCTGTGGTCAGATGTGTGTTCAACAGGCAGTCGAGCGGTTTATGTCCGGCACGGAAATCTTTCAGGAAGCGGCCCCTTCGGTTGACGCTTCGCCGTTGCCAGATAATCGCCACTTGCACGGTATGTTGTTAGACCAACCCATTTCCGACATGGATTTGGACGCAATCGTTAACAAGGTCGCAGAGTCTGCCGTGCAGTCTGTGGTCGACTCCGAATTCATGCATCTGGACCATGAATACATGAATTCTGATTTTGGCCCGCTGGCGTTTGATGTTGATGAGGAGGGGGAACTCTCCGCTGTTTTGTCGCCCGCCCGCCCGAAGTCCCCATCTGCAATCAAACCAAGGCCAGAGGGTTCCTCCCACGCAGCTGCGTAATTGACCCATGACAGGCATTGGGCGGCAGCTTTCTTGCTGCTGCCCTGTCCTGCACCAGAAATCTCACAATCTTGACCCAATATGAAACAAATAAGCAGTATTTTTTACTGTTAGAGCACTCGCGGCGCAAGTCCGCTTCGCTTACGCCGATACCTACTGTGAGCAACAAGCTCAATAGTAGTCGGAGGTTATGAGTATGAGCCTGCAAATGCAGGTCTGTTGCGACGTTTGTGAGCGACAGAAGCGTGAGATTAATCATTGGTGGGTCCTGCTGCCCAGTCGGTTAACTGGCACGCGGAACTCGAATAGATGGTCACGGCTGTCCGTTATGCCGTGGAATGATGAGGATGCCGCAGACCCTCAGGCACAACATATCTGCGGTCAGGCCTGCATGTTGAAAGCCATGGAACGCTTCATGCAATGTCATGAGGTTGTCCGTGATGACATGCCACCCGGGGCAATTAGAAAAGAGCCGTATCAGGAGGAGGCTGCGATTGTGTACGACTATTCTCGCGGCTACCAGAATTAATTGTGCTGACAACTGGGTTGGGCGGTCCACTCAGTTGAAGCAACAGAGCACGCAGGTCCTGCCGAATGCGATTTATTTTCGCTTCGGCGGGGCTGAGCGTAGTTGTAACAAATTTTAGTGGTTGCTGTTTTACAGTCTCATCTGTACTAGTTGGGTCAGGTTGCTTGCCTTCCTGCTTTAGGGCCTGCCGTGCACCGGGTATGGTGTATCCCTCTTCATACAGCAGGTGCCGAATACGCAGGGCCATTTCCACATCTTTACGCCGGTACAGTCGCTGTCCTGTGCCACTTTTGTTGGGCCGTAGCGCTGGAAACTCTGACTGCCAGAACCGCAGTACATAGGCCTCTACGCCGCACAGTTGTGCCACTTCCCCAATCCTAAAATACAGCTTGTCTGGAATGCTCGCATCTGCGACGCTATTGGCCAGCTTGCGGGCGCTTCTTCGGCTTGTCGAGGATTGGTTCATGCAGTCCTATATCTCTTCTGAAACGCTTCTTCTAGAAATATAGGTCAATTACAGCCCCATCAGCGCAATTATTTTGCATCCTTCGTTGTGCAGTTGGATTCGCTTTGGAACAGACTTGAATTCCTATAACCCCAAAAAATACACCGGGGCCAAAGCACCCAGCGCAGCCCCTACTTGCAGCCCAAGCACCGGCAGCGACAAGCTCCTTGTGCGCGGCAACCACTTAATCGCAAAAAACGCCATGATCGGTAGCTGCCCAGCCATCAGCAATTGCCAGATGTGCGCAATCGCACCTTCATCTTCCTGCCGCACAATGCCGCCAGTATTATGCCAGTCGCTCACCAAAGCGCCGACAACCAGCGCAATCGCAATGATCGACATCGCCACTGGAAGGTAGGCGCTCGGGTGTTTCATCATCCTGCTTAACGAAATTGGCTTTTGCTCCATGTCGGTTCCTCCACTCGGCATTACATCGCCAGACTAGCATTATCTATAATCCAACCAGCGAAAATTTCCAACCAATTGGTCTCAAATATACTGATCGTCAATAATTGTTCGCCACTAACTTGAGGACGAATTTCCAATGCGATTTGAAAAACTCCGCCGTGACGTGCTCGAAGCCAATCTCGAACTGGTGCGGCGCGGCCTGGTCCTCTACACTTTCGGCAATGCCAGCGGCATTGACCGCGATGCCGGCATCATCGCCATCAAGCCCAGTGGTGTGCCCTACGACCAAATGGCACCCGAGCACATCGTCATCACCGACCTCGATGGCAATACGCTTGATAGCAAGCTAAAGCCCTCTTCTGACCTTGCCACCCACGTTCTGCTCTACAAGGAATTCAGCACCATCGGCGGGGTCGTCCACACCCACTCTGAATACGCAACCGCATGGGCGCAGGCGGGCATGGAGATTCCACCGTACGGCACCACCCATGCCGACTACTTCCACGGCCCCGTCCCAGTCACCGCGGAGCTGACCGCAGACCAGATCAACATCGAGTATGTGCATGAAACCGGCGTAGCCATAGTTGAGCGCTTCCGCACCTTAGACCCAGTCGCCGTCCCCGGAGTCCTCGTCGCCGGCCATGCCCCATTTGCCTGGGGGAAAGATGTGGCCGCCGCAGCGTATCATGCTGTGGTGCTGGAGGCAGTGGCACGCATGGCGTTCTACACCCATACCCTGCGCCCAGACTGCAAAGGTGTTTCGCAAACCCTGCTCGACCGGCACTACTTCCGCAAGCATGGTGCAAAAGCAACCTACGGACAATAAGTGAGAGAAGAAACATGGCGATTGTAGCTGGCGTAGATTTTGGCACACTCAGTGTTCGCGTAACACTGCTCCATAGCGCTCGTGGCCGCTTGGGTACTGCCACTGCCGAGTACCCCCTGCACCGCAAGCGTGACGACCCAGACCATGCCACCCAGTCTCATGATGACCAGATGCGCGCACTCGTCCAGGCCACGCGCAAAGTCATTGCAGAGACCGCCGTCGACCCCAGCAACATCATCGCCATGGCGCTCGATACCACCGGATCAAGCGTTGTCCCAGTCGATGCTCACATGCAGCCGCTCGACGATTACTACCTCTGGTGCGACCATCGCGCCCATGCTGAGGCGCAGGAAATCACCGCACTCGCCCATCGCGAGCACCTTGAGGCAATCGAATGGTGCGGCGGCGTCTATTCCCATGAGTGGGGATTTGCCAAAGTCCTTCACTGGTTGCGCCACAATCCAGAAAAGCGCGCCCAGTTCGCCACAGCCTTTGAGCATTGCGACATGGTCGCCGCCACCCTGTGCGGCATCACCGACCCAAAGAAGGTCAAGCGCAGCGTATGTGCCGCCGGCCATAAGTGGATGTGGAACCCAAAGTGGGGCGGTATGCCACCGCAAAGTTTCCTCACCAAAGTTGATCCACTCTTCGACGGCATTCGCGCCAAGTTCGACGGTGAGTATGCCACCAGCGACAAGCTCGCTGGCACTCTCAGCGCCCACTGGGCCGACCAACTGGGTCTTCCCGCTGGCATACCCATCCCCGTCGGCGCTTTCGATGCCCACTGGGATGCAGTCGGCGCGCACATCCGCGAGGGCGACGCAGTCAATGTCGTCGGCACCTCCACCTGCATCATTGCCATTGGCCGCCGCGCACAACTGGTTCCCGGAGTTTGCGGTATCGTCCCCGGCAGCGTTCATCCAGATTTCGCTGGCATTGAGGCGGGCCTCTCCGCAACCGGAGACATTTTCGACGCCATCGCCAAACGCGCCAGCATGAAAGTTTCAGACCTCGCCAAAGGCCTCGAAAATTATCACGCCGGTCAGACCGGCCTCCTTCGCCTCAGTTGGGACAATGGCGACCGCACCGTCCTCGTCAATCCAGAGCTAGGCGGCATCACTCTCGGCTGGAACCTCGTCCACACCGCGCAGGACGAACTCTTCGCTGCCATTGAAGGCACTGCCATGCACACCCGCATTATTCTGGAGCGCATGAGGCAGAACGGTGTCCCTGTGGAGCGTGTCATCAATGCTGGCGGCATCCCGCAGAACAACCCCGTGCTCAACCAGGGCTACGCCAATGTGCTTGGCAAGCCCGTCCTAGTGCCAGACGGTGTCCCCACCAGCCTTGGCTCAGGCATATTTGCCCTACTCGCTGCGGGCACTTTCAAATCAGTTGAGGAGGCGCAAAAATTCATGTGCCTTCCATTCAAAACCTATGCCCCGCAGATGGCCTCCACCAGCGTGTATGAGCGCCTCTTCCCCTACTATCGCAGCATTTATTTTGGCCTCGGCGTCAAAACCGCAGCCCCCGTTGCTCTAGGAGAAGTCCTCCCCGGACTGCGCAAAATCGCCACCGAAGTCCGCCAAAACCAACAAGCAATCAGCCGCACTTCCAGTCCATCAGCTACCCCGCCCCCAAATAATTCCCATATCCCACAATCATCGTCGAGCTGATCAACAGCAGTATGCCCACCGTCACCAGCAGCCGTGTTTTCAGGCTGGTGCCGTTCCACTCTCGCAATGTGATCCCCCACAAGGCCGCAAAAATTATGATGCTCGCCATGTGCAGCGTCCAACTTGAAAAATCATACTTCCCCATTTTTGTCTGGCCCATGGAATAAAAGAAAAACTGGAAGTACCAGATTGTCCCCGCCAGCACCGCCAGCGCATAGTTGCGCAGCAGCGGCCATGGTGCAATGCGTGCCGTCAGAGTGCGCGGATCAACCCCGATCATCGTAGTCCCGGTCGTGGCCGCGGTCCCCATCGGGTTGCTGCCCGGTGCACCCGCAAACTGCATGATGGATTTGTTCTTCATTACAAGCACCGCCGACCACACAAGGTTCGTAGCAAACCCGCCCCACAGCACAACAATCAGGATCGGCAGGTTCTGCCACAGATCAGCCCGTCCCTGCACCAGCAGATGTACTTTGGCAATGTCACCAATGGGCTTGCCATAATCCAGCCCGACTGCAAAACACGCGCTCATCACGCCAGCAAACACCGCAACCAGTATCCCTTTCACGAAGGAGTAGTCCCGCTCGCCAGCCAATGCTTTTTCAGCTTCCGTCATTTCGCGTTCTTTGTTGTATCCCGCCGCACCGTTCACCACGATGCCAAGCAGACACACGCCCACTCCCAACAAAATCACCTGTCCAGATGCAGTTGACGCAATGGTCAGTAACTGGCCGTGCCGTAGCGGCGGCACCAGTGTCCCCACCGCTGCACAGAAACCCAGCGCAATCGAATACCCCAGCCCAATCCCAAGATAGCGAATTGCCAGCCCAAAGGTGAGCCCGCCCACGCCCCATAGCGCTCCCCAAACGCAGGTATAAAAAATTGTGGCCGAGGGTGCGGTATGCAGGATGCTGAACACATCCGGCACAAAAATCATCGCCACCACTGTCGGAGCAATCAGCCACGCTGCAACGCCCTGAATCAGCCAGTAAATCTCCCATGACCACCGTTTGATGCCGCGAAAAGGAATGAAGTTGGTGGCCGAGCAGAACCCGCCAATCCAATGAAAGATCACGCCGAGAAATGGATTTGCGCCCACAGATACCTCTAGTACCGCAATTTCAACCGGCGATCATCCTATCTGATCTTGACGACGCTTGTAACCAAAGTCACCGCACGCCCGCATCATGGTACATTTCTCCCACCAAAGTTTTGCTCAAAATTTCGCCCCCAAGCAATCGCAGGAGCAACATCATGTCCCAGCACCAAATTTCAAGTCCCAATTCAAGCACCGCATCAGACCACATCGCCAAAGCCCTTGATGGCTTTGCCATTGAACTACCCTCATGGGGCTTCGCGAATACCGGCACTCGCTTTGGCAAATTTGTTCAGGCCGCAGCCGCCACTAGCCTCGATGAAAAATTCGCCGATGCAGGCATGGTCCATCGCCTCACCGGAGCAGCGCCAACCGTCGCCCTCCATGTCCTGTGGGATCTCCCCGGCGGCCTGCAAGACGTGGCACACGTCCGCAAGCTCGAAGCCCAGCACGGTGTCCGCGCCGGTGCCATCAATCCCAATCTCTTTCAGGACCAGCAATATAAGTTCGGTTCCGTGGCCAACCCCGACCCCACCATACGCGCTCAGGCCGTAGCGCATTTGCTGGATTCAGTCGAGATCGGCAAGGCACTCGGCGGACAGGACATTTCCATCTGGCTCGCCGATGGCTCCAACTATCCCGGAACACAAAGCATCCGCCGCCGCATCCAGTGGACGCAGGACGCGCTCTGCCAGACCCACGCCGCACTCGCCCCCGGCCAGCGCATGCTGGTCGAATACAAGCCCTTTGAGCCCGCCTTCTACCACACCGACGTCGCCGACTGGGGCATGGCGCTCGAATTTGCCCGCCGCGCTGGCCCCCAGGCCAAAGTGCTGGTCGATACCGGCCACCATTATCAGGCACAAAATATTGAGCAGATCGTCGCTTGGCTGCTGCAACTCGACATGCTTGGCGGCTTCCACTTCAACGACCGTCGCTACGCCGACGATGACCTCACTCTCGGCTCGATTGACCCCTATCAGGTCTTCCGCATCTTCGCAGAAATGCGCTATGAGGCTTGGCTGAAAAGTGCCGCGCCGAACACCGCCTACATGATTGACCAAAGCCATAACCTCAAGCCCAAGATGGAGGCAATGGTCCAGACCGTCGCCGTAGCTCAGGAACTCTATGCCCGCGCCGCACTCGTCGACCAGCACGTATTGGCCGCCTTGCAGGACACTTGCGATCTGGTGGCCGCCGAGGAGCTATACCGCAGCGCATTTTGGCAGGATGTTCGTCCCCTGGTGCGCGAGTGGCGCAAAGCACGCGGGCTGGCTGAGGACCCATTGGCGGCATTGCACGAAAGCGGTTACATCGCAAAAATCACCACCGAGCGGCAGGCCAAAAATGCTGGCTCCGTCACCGCCTATGCCTAAACTATTCTCTCGACGCATAAAAATAGGCCCCGCCTTGGGCAGGGCCTGCTGATGTGTGGGTTCAGGTTGTGCTCTTGCGGTTGATACACTTGCGAAAAATAGGACTACACCAAAGTACTAGCCACTCAAAATCACAGTACTTTAGTGCACAGCGGTCTGTTCCCAAAGGACTATTTGTGTACGCAGGAACAGTGCTGGTTTTGCCTCCGTTGGTCCTCCCTAAAGGACCCAGCTCCGCACGGCGTACCCAACCAATCGTGCGTAACACTTGCTATACGCTATATATTGTGTCCATTCCGCATATATGTCAACAAAAATCGCCAATAAATTCTCTAAATAATTTTTTCCACTTTCCAGCATCATTACGGAACCAGAGATAACCATAGTGCGTACTTGGCTTTATCAAGTTCGACGACCCATCTGCGCTTTCAGGAGACAAAGTTATGAAGAACAAACTTGCATTACTCGCACTCTTGGCGGTTGCAGCAGTTCTTTTTGCCGGATGCACCATCGAAAGCAATAAGAGTGCTGACGCTGACGGCAGCGAGAAAGTAAAAATTGCGGTACCCATGGGCGGCCTACAAGTGAAGGCCGATAACTCCACACATGCTGCTGATCTCGGACTGCCAGACTATCCCGGCGCAGTACAGGTGAAGGACGATAAAGGCTCTGACTCAGCCGATGTCAGCATGGGCTTTGCTGGATATAACCTTCGTATCAAAGTGGTCAGCTACGTCACCGATAGTTCGGCAGAAAAGGTGCTCGCCTTCTACAAAAAAGCCATGCGCCAATACGGCGACGTAATTCAATGCCAGAATGATAAGCCAGTCGGCAAGCCAGATAAGACAGCCCAGGGGCTTGGTTGCGCTGATGATCAAAAATCAAGTCTCAACAATGCCAGCCTCAACGATGGCATGTCCTCGAAGGCCGGCTCAAAACACCATCAGCATATCGTCGCTGTCGATGCAAACGGAGTCGACGGCAAAAAGACCAAATTCGCCCAGGTCGAACTCGAGCTACCCAACGTCCCTGACAACAACAACGACTCAAATTGATGTGTTTTCAAATATTGCACACTTGGCAAAAAGAAACTGCATCTGGTGATTCATACGCTTACTTGTTAGTGTTGAATCTATAGATGTTATGACCAACACCGCTGTTCTCCTCATTGACTGCCCTGATCAAAAAGGCCTCGTTGCGCGCGTCTCCAACCTGCTCTATCAGCTCGGCGCTAACATCCTTCATGCCGACCAGCACCAGGACCACGCCCTCGGCCTCTTCTTCATGCGCGTCCAGTGGGCACTCGGCCCCGCCCCCAACTCATCCTCACCCGAACCCGGTCCCGCATTTGACCTCGACGCCTTCCAGGCCGAGTTCATCCCTCTCGCAACCTCGCTCAACATGCACTGGCAGCTCTTCACCACCACCCACCGCCCTCGCGTGGCCCTCTTTTGCTCGCAGTATCTTCACTGCATGGTCGACCTGCTCGACCGCTGGCACTCCGGCGAACTCCCCTGTGACATCCCCCTCATTATTTCCAATCATCGTGACGTCGCCCCGCTCGCCCAGTTCTACAACGTGCCGTTTCATTTTGTCCCGGTCTCCGCTGCCACCCGCACCCAGGCCGAGGCCACCCAGCTCGCCCTCCTCAAACAGCACCAGGTCGACCTCGTTGTCCTCGCCCGCTACATGCAAATTCTCACGCCGGAGTTCGTCGCCCATTACCCCGCCGCCATCATCAACGTGCACCACTCATTTTTGCCCGCCTTCGTCGGTGCCCGGCCCTACCACGCCGCCCATGCCCGCGGAGTCAAACTCATCGGCGCCACCAGCCCCTACGTCACCGCCGTTTTGGATGACGGTCCCATCATTGAGCAGGACGTGGCCCGCGTCTCCCACCGCGATCAGGTTGAGGACCTCGTCGCCCGTGGTCGGGACCTCGAGCGCGTCGTCCTTTCCCGCGCCGTCCGCTGGCACCTCGAGCGCCGTATCCTCTGCTACGGCAACAAAACCGTTGTCTTTGATTAGTTGGGTCGGGTTAGTGTGGCTTTTTGCTTCTCTGCCCACAGCCATCCACCAATGGCTTCTTTGATATTTCTTATGGCTTCAGCTTTATCTGTACCTTGCGAGACACAGCCCGGCAGCGCGGGGCACTCAGCAACAATCCACCCGTCTTTATCGCAAGTTAAGTTGACGCGATAATTCATAATCGAGTCCTTACACACTTAGTACTTCTTTTTCCTTCTGCTTGAACAGCTCTTCAATCTTTCTGATTTCCGCGTCCGTCAATTGCTGTATCTCTTCGGTCGCGCGCTTCTCATCATCGGCGGAGATCAGCTTCTCCTTGGAGGCCTTCTTGATGGCATCATTGCCGTCGCGGCGAATGTTGCGGATACCGGTGCGGTGGCCTTCCAGCACGCCGCTCAGCTGCTTCACCACTTCTTTGCGGCGCTCCTCGGTCATGGCGGGCACGGGCAGGCGGACGATCTTGCCGTCGTTCTGCGGGTTCAGGCCCAGGTTGGCCTCGGTGATGGCCTTCTCAATGTCGCGGATGATGCTTGGGTCCCAGGGCTGCACAGTGATCAGCTGCGGCTCCGGCGTGTTCACCTGCGCCACCTGCGAGAGCGGCGTTGGCGTCCCGTAGTAGTCCACCCGCACCTGGTCCAGCATGTGTACACTCGCCCGTCCCGTCCGCGTCGAGGCCAAATTCCCCCGAAAGTCCTCCACCGCCTTTTCCATGCGCGTCCGCACCTGCGTGTGTATTTCCTTTAGTGCCGGTACCCCTGCCATAAACGATGCCATTCAGTCTTCTCCTAACAACTGCAAACAATTTATTTTATGCGATTTGGTAAAGCCCAGCGAATCCCAATCAATGAACCTACCAACCAAGCTACTGGTATCAAGACGACAAGGATTACCTCGCCTTGTCCATTATCGCAACCTGGACGGTTTGAGCACACCGATGAGATCAGATAAATAGTCGCGTAAAAAACTATAAGGGCCGACGAGATTGCACCAATAAATGATGTGGACAGATAGCCGAACGCGTTTCGTACAAATGAATGCCTTTGCTCCGACGAGAGATTTGATCGTCTTGAGATAGCTAGCCAAAGAGAAGTTGTAATGATCGAAACGATTAATGCTCCGACTATAAGGATTGGTAAAAAATAATGGGAGATATTAATCAATCTCGACATAGTATTGTCCTCAGAATTGCTTTATGCCAAGCCAGTGGATTTGGCTCTTTGCTGGGAGTGGTGGCCAACATGCAGCTCATTTTAGTACGGTGAGCGGCATCGCGCGGAAGCTGTTTGGGAGGGGGAATCCATTTGGCGTTCGCGATATTACTGCGCCAGTGGTGATGCGAGCTTTGCCGATGATGTTGCGTACGAAGTCGAGATTGACGGCGTCGGAGGCGGAGGGCAGCTCGGTCCATTTGGCTTCGTAGAGTTCGAGCTTGCCGCCGATGTCGATGACGAAGTCCACTTCGCGGGTGCGGTCGGCCTTCTTGAGCAGGTTGGCGGAATGCAGGGCGCAGGCGCGTAGGAAGCGCTCAAAGTCGCGCAGGCTACCGATGCAAAATATACGATTGAATCGTATATTTTGCACGGAATAAGTCAGCTCGCCGCGACTTGCTCCAGCCCACCCCACCCAGTCCACTTTGCAATCAATCTAATACACACTTCACGCAAAACCTGCATTTCCGTGGCTTAAAATGGTATTTGCCTATCTAAAATTGCATTTTTTCGACCATTTTGCAGGGTAAAATTTCACCATGAGCGACTGCATATTTTGCAAAATTCTCTCCGGCACCATCCCATCAAAAAAAATTTACGAAGACGAATCCTGCTGTGCATTCCCAGATATCAATCCGCAGGCACCCACGCATGTCCTAATCGTTCCTCGTAAACACTTGATTTCATTGGCTCAAACCACACCAGAGGACACACCGCTACTGGGCCATCTGCTGGATGTAGCCGCAAAACTGGCCACCACCCTCGGTCTCTCCCAGGGATACCGCACCGTCATCAACACCGGCAGCGACGGCGGCCAGACCGTCGACCATCTCCACATCCACCTCCTCGGCGGGCGCCACATGCACTGGCCTCCCGGCTAAAAATAATTCCTCTAAAGCATTGATTATAAAAGAAATAAAAAGCCCGCATCCATTACAGATGCGGGCCTAAATCAAGCTATTTTTGAATTATTGCGCTAGCTGAATTTCGTCTTCTTCAATATCTTCCAATCCATAACGACGCAGTAAATTGGGCAAATTCTGCGAAAAAGCTGACCGCGGCATCACAGAATCACAACCCGCTTCGGCAGCTTTCATCTTCAAATCACCCTGCAAATGCGATAAAAATCCAACGATTGAGGTCGATTTTTTCAGCTTTGACCGGAACTTTGGAATCAGCGTAAGTGGCTTTGCATTCAAGTTGTTAAGGTCAAAAACAATCAGCCCAGGACGTGCTTCCTCTGGCATCTCAAGTATCTCGGCCAGCAAATCGCGGTCTCCCTTCACAAACTCCACTTTGATGCCCAGTTTGCGCGAAGTCTCCTGAATTTTTGCCAGAAAAAATAGGTCTTCGATGTAGCAAAAGATGCGCGTCGGTGCATCTTCACGCACCGGAACTGCAACTGGCTCAGTAGGATACGCCTGACCATAGCCAATCATATTGCCATTGGCATTCCCGTTTGAGTATCCATTTCCATTTGAGTAACCGTTGCCATTACCGTAATTATGGCCGTTCTGGCTATAACTATTCCCATATCCATTGCCATTTTGCAGTTGAATTGTAGACGGCGGACCGTCCGCAACATTCCCATTTGCAATACGATAGCTATGGTCCATCGGCCCAACAAATGCCGTAGGTTGCCGACGTTGCTTGTCCTTGCGGCGACGACCCTGACCGCCGCCATTTCCATTGCCTGGATTAGCTTGCCCTTGGCCGTTTCCGCCATTTTGCGCGCCGTTTTGATAGTTTTTTGCCTTGCGGAAGAAGCGTTTGCTCTTCTGCTGCCCCTGACCATTTTGTTGTGAATTGTTCTGAGCCGGTTGCTGAGATGCAGCCTGTGGCTGGCCCTGTGCTTGTGCACCCTGTCCATTTGGCTGGCCAGTAGTGCGGGGCCCCTTGCGTTTGCGGCGGCGACGGCGGCGACCCTGACCCGGTTCAACGGAGGGACTCTGTCCCTCAATGATGGCGGTTTCTGGAGGTGGAGGAGCGGCGGAGACTTCCGACGCTGAATACGAGTTCTGCTCTTCTGTCATGCTTCCGTTTCCCAGGTCTGGATAAAACTCACCCGGTTAATTCCTGTCTTGTTTTCAATCTACTGATGGCCTAAATGGCTGAATCAGAATTACTTACCACACACTTGCGACTAAAAAATCAGCAATTACTGTAAGTTCTTTAGTTTCCGCTCCAGCAGCTCGGCGAGTGTAGGGCATGGCCGATTGAAGGACTCTGTAAAGGCCAGCGATTGATTTATAACTCGCTCAATCTTACCGGCCAGCATTTTTCCCTGCAACCGCCAAACAGCTACGGTATGCGTAATGATCTGGATGGCTCTGGCTGTCAATTTCTATGGCAATCAGCGCAATTCTAACAGTCATCTGCTAAATCTATCGGCCAATCTCGGCAGTATTCTTAGCAGACCGCTCACTTTATGGTGTCTTTTCGCACAAACCATTTACATTCGACCGATTATTAAACTATTTTTCGATCTTGTTTTGTGTTTATGTCCTTTAGGCGAATCCACGCTGCATTAGCGCCGGACTTCAGCCCCTTGGGTGAGTCAACTTCATACTATACGGTCAGGAACAGGATGGCAAGCGTATCTTCAATAATGCTACGTATGGCAGAAAGGCCGAAGCATTCGCTTCGGCCTTTCCTGCTATCTTCTTGATGGCCAGTCAATGGCCTCCCTAAATGGCTTATCTCTCGTCGGCCTAAATTTTAGGCTCAGACTTTGATGTTTGCCTTGCTCCTGCCCCCGGGAACGTCATCTTTAGGATGTTCCTCTGGTTTTTACAGGTGCATTTGACGTTTGCCTTTTCGTTGCTCAACTGGAACGTCTAATCTTTACAATATGACAGTGCAATCTCTGCACCAAAGTTCTAGCCTATAAAAATCAATAGCTTAGCTAAAACTACAAAACCACTTATCCTGAAAATAAGATTGTTTCCTGCTATGAAACTTCTAAATTCCATAGATCATAGACAGCGATTGCTATCTCTGGCAGACGGGGCAATAATGCGTTCCCCGTCCAGCAACAATCGTTCGACGAATTAGCGTGTGGCAAATTAGACACATTTCCCCAGTCCGCATATACACCCGGTGCTCTAACTGAAAAAATCCCCGGATCCCATCCGCATCCACATAATCTGAAACTGAAGAGCCGCCCAGCGAAATCGCATTCCTCAGCACCATTTGCAGTGCCTGATGCAGCCGCTCCAGCTCGGCCCGCCCCAGCCGTCCCGCCTGTCGCAAGGGACAAATTCCGGCATGAAATAAGCTCTCATCCGCATAAATATTCCCCACGCCATGCAGTAGTTTTTGGTTCAACAAGGCCGATTTAATGGGTGTTTTGCGTCCGCGAAACAGTGCAACAAATTCATCCAACGAAATAGTTAGCGGCTCCCTCCCCGTGCCAGTGAATCCGCCAGCAGGTAGCACGCTCAGCCGGCCAAAACGCCGTGCATCCACAAATCGCAGCTCGCGGCCATCGCGCAGTTTCAGCACAGCATGGGTGTGCGGAGGCACCGGAACCTCAGCCGCGCTGACCAGCAGCCGCCCGGTCATACCTAGATGGACTAGAAACTGCCCGCCGCCATCAAGATCGACCACAATCGTTTTGCCAACACGATGGATCCGGTCAATCCGCCTGCCTGTAAGTGTCTGCTCTATCAGCGCGCGCGACGACTTAAACGGCTCTCGCTTGCTGCCCAGCCATACTTGTTCGATCCACTGACCACTAATTCGCGTGTGTACGCCATTGGCAATTGTCTCGACTTCAGGAAGTTCAGGCATAAGGGAAAGAGTATCGTATGTCGCGCGTGGCTTAACCCACTGTAAAATGGAAAATTGTGTGGGCAATCTGAACAAAAAAGTTTTCCAAGCAAAAATTTTGCAAAATTCCTAAGGATTTCAAGTGAGCAAAGTGAAAAAGTCAGCGGTAGTGTTGGGTGCCCAGTGGGGCGATGAGGGCAAGGGAAAGATTGTTGACGTGCTCTCAGAGCGGTTTTCCGTGGTGGCGCGCTACGCTGGCGGCCACAACGCAGGACATACCGTTATCATTCGCGGCAAAACATTTGTGCTGCAACTAATCCCCTGCGGCGTGCTGCGCCCGGGGTGCATCGGCATCATCGGCAACGGCGTTGTGCTGGATCCGATCGCCTTTCTAAACGAAGTAAAAATGCTGAAAGATACCGGCCTTCCCGTCGATGGCCAGCTTTTTGTCTCCAACCGCGCCCAGGTGATTTTGCCCTACCACCGCATGATTGAGCTGGCCGCTGAGAATGCCCCCGGTCGCACCAAAATCGGCACCACCAGCCGCGGCATCGGCCCCGCCTATGAGGACAAGATGCACCGCAACGGTCTGCGTGTAGTCGATCTGTTGAACACCGCCCTGTTGCGCACTCACATTGAAAATGCCTGCCATGAGAAGAACACCATTGCCCGCGCGCTTTTCGGCACTGAGCCGCTCGACCCCAAAAGCATCTACGAAGAATATGCCCGCGCCGCAGAGCAGGTTGCGCCCTTTGTCACCGACACCACCTCCACGCTGAACCAAGCCATCCGTGACGGCAAAAGCATCATGTTTGAGGGGGCCCAAGGTACGCTGCTCGATATCGACCACGGCACCTATCCCTTTGTCACATCCTCTTCCGCAACCGCAGGCGGGGCTGTCACTGGGACCGGCGTTGGGCCAACCGCCATCGGCACGGTGATTGGCGTGACCAAGGCCTACGTGACCCGCGTGGGCGAAGGCCCTTTCCCCACCGAAATTCATGAGGCCACCGGCGAGCTATTGCGCGCTCGCGGCAATGAATATGGCGCCGTCACAGGCCGTCCGCGCCGCTGCGGCTGGCTCGATCTGCCCCTGCTGCGCTACTCCAACCAGATCAACGGGACTGAGTGGCTGGTAGTCACCAAAATGGACGTGCTCGACACTCTGGCCGAGATTCCAATCTGCACCGGCTACAAGCTTGACGGCAAATTGATTGACACCATCCCCGCCGATATTCGCGGGCTAGAGGCTGTGAAACCGGTCTACAACTCGCTGCCCGGCTGGCAAATATCCACCGAGGGCATCACCAATTTCGACGACCTGCCCAAAGCAGCCAAAGACTACCTAAAGTTTTTGGAGGCCGAGTCTGGCGCGAAAATCGGCATGGTCTCCACTGGGCCCGACCGCGAACAAACCATGGTGCTGCCAGAGTTTGCCGCCGCACTCGACGTTTTTGGAGATAAGCAATGAGCGCTAATAATTCCGCCAACAAATCTCTTATCAGCTTTACCGTCCGCATGGAATTTTCCCCCGATGACCGCGCCGAAGTCCGCCGCATTCTTGAAGCGCTCACCACGGAGTCGCGCAAAGAACCGGGCTGTATCAACTACGTACCGCACTTCGTCAACGGCGAAGAGGCCACGGTGCTGATCTACGAGCAATACAAGGATGATGACGCGCTCCAGCACCACCGCAACTCACCCCACTTCGCGCAATATGGCATCGGCGGGCTATATCAGTTGATGAAGCAGCGTAGTATGGAAGAACTGGAAGCGGTGTTGTAAAGTCAGCGTCAAAGTTTCACTTTGTAAGAGCCTGATATGCAGGTTTCGGATACCTTAGATAGGAATCAAATCCGTCTTTGTTGGAACAAACAATGAACCCTTCAGTCGCTGCAATCTCCCTCACCATCGCATTTGCGCTACAGACCCACGCCCAGCCCGCCCAGCCCCGCAATGTCTTGGCAACAGTACCTTCTTGTACCAAGGTTGTGTTTCCAGGTCGGTCGTGGAAGCAAGAGAAGAGACTGGAGAAGGACGGATGGTCGGAAACGAGGCTGTTGGCAGCTCAGCAATATGCCAGTTCCCTGCATGATCAATCAATGATGACAATCGATTGCGGGCGACTGATCAACGCATGGGGCGATACCAGTAGAAAAATCACTATTTTCTCGGTTCGGAAGAGCCTGATCAGTGCACTGTTCGGAATCTATGCCTCTGAAGGCAAAATCGACCTCAATGAAACGCTGGAACAAGCTGGAATTGATGATGCACCATCACCTCTCACAAAAGAGGAACGGCAAGCCCGCGTAATTGACCTACTGCGTGCCCGTTCCGGTATCTACCATGCGGCCAGCTTTGAGACAGACTTTCAGCGAAAGATTCGCCCAATCAGGGGGAGCCATGTTCCAGGAAGCTTCTGGTTCTATAACAATTGGGACTTCAATGTGCTTGGCACCCTATTTGAGAAGAAGATAGGCCTGAAGATTGGAGAGGCTTTCTATCAGCGCATCGCTAAGCCAATTGGGATGCAGGATTTCAGGCCTGAAGATGTCTACTATGTTGGAGATACTAGTGTGTCGGAACATCCCGCCTATATGTTCAAGATGACGACTCGGGATATGGCCCGCTTTGGTCTCCTCTACCTCAACCAGGGTCGCTGGAAGAAGCGGCAGGTTGTACCTCAGCAATGGGTCGATAAGAGTTCCCATGCTTCTGAGATGGTGCGATTTGGCAAAATGCCGGTAGGGGGCTACGAGAATCTTTGGTGGGTGGAGTACGGCGGTGTGCATCTTGGTGAAGCTACCGTATCCGGCATGTTTTCGGCCCAAGGTGCAGGAGGTCACTATATCGTTGATGTACCAAGCCGTGGGCTTGTTATTGTGAATCAATACGAGAACGAGCCTGGTGCTCATGACAGCAGAGGTGTTCTTCTCGCAGCACAAGACACGCACGCAATCTTTGACGAGCAAGCAGATCATCTGATGAAGATGATCCTGGATTCGCAAAATTCGTCGGACTCGACAGCGAACTAGATACAGCCCCTGCAGCGTCAATCCTTAGCAAGAGGGCATTAGTTGGGTTGATTTGAAGATTGCATCAGAACAGCGTTTTAAGCTCATTGAAGAATCTTTAATAGCTCATTTTCATCGATCACCGCAACGCCCAACTCTCTTGCCTTATCCAGCTTTGAACCTGCTTCTTCGCCAGCAACAACATAGTTGGTTTTTTTGCTGACGGAGCCGGAGACACGCCCGCCCTCGGCCTCAATTTTCGCTTTGGCCTCATCGCGAGTCATACCCGCAAGTGTGCCGGTAAGCACAAAGGTCAGCCCGGCGAGCTTTGCCGAGCGGACTTTCTTCTCCGCAGTAAAGGTGAGCCCAGCCGCGCGTAGGGCCTCAATCAAGGTGCGGTTTTTCTCTTCTGCGAAGAACTCCGTGATGGCCTGTGCAATGCGCGGTCCAACTTCATCCACCTGCTCCAATTGCTCTGCGCTGGCGGCCATCATGTCATCCAGCGAACCGAAATGCTCCGCCAGCAGTTCCGCCGTGCGCTCGCCCACAAAGCGGATACCCAGGCCAAACAGCACACGATCCAGCCCCGCTTGCTTGGAGTGCTCAATCTGTGCCAGCAAATTTTGCGCTGACTTAGGCCCCATGCGCTCCAGCTCTAGCAAACTTGGCTCAGTCAGGAAATACAAATCGGCCAAGCTTTGCACCTTGCCGGTCTCGAGCAATTGCTGCACCACCGCCTCGCCCAAGCCTTCAATATTCATCATGCCTCGCGCCGCAAAATGCAGCAGGCCCTCACGCAGCCGCGCCGGACAAGTGGCATTCACGCAGCGCCAGTCGGCCTCACCCTCCACCCGCACCAGATGGCTTTCACACACCGGGCAAATTGTGGGGAATATAATTTCGCGCGTGCCACGCGGATGCGCTTTGTCCTCCACCACGCCAACCACTTTGGGGATAACGTCGCCACCGCGCTCAACGCTGACATAGTCGCCGATGCGTAATGCAGAACCATCGGGGCCCAGGCGAGCAATCTCATCCGCGTTGTGCAGAGTCGCACGGCTGACCGTAGTGCCGCCGATGAAGACCGGCACCAGCGCCGCCACCGGAGTCACCTTGCCAGTGCGGCCCACCTGAAACAGCACATCCTCAACCCGGGTAACGCCAGCGCGCGCTGGAAATTTATAGGCAATGGCCCAGCGCGGTGCCTTGCCCGTAAAGCCAAGCCGCGACTGCTGCGCGACCGAATCCACCTTGATAACTACGCCATCAATCTCATACCCCAGCGAATCCCGCATCGCGTCTGCATTCGCAATAAACTGAAGCACACCATCCATCGTGGCCGTGGTAAGGCGGTGCGGATTCACCCGAAAACCCAGCGCGGCAAGTGCATCCAACGACTTCGATTGGGAAGGCAGCAATTCCTCGCCCGCCAGCAGACCCTGGCCTTGCAGCAGGAAGTAGGCATAAAAATCCAGCCTCCGCTGTGCCACAATGTTAGGCTCCAGCGTGCGAATGGTACCCGCAGCCATGTTGCGCGGATTGGCCGCCGGGGCCAGTCCCTGCGCCTCACGTTCGGCATTCAATTTGCGAAATGATTCCTGCGGCAGGATAATTTCACCTCGTACCTCAAACGCCGCGGGCACCCCAGCCGCTTGCAGTTTTTTTGTGGCAACACTCAGCGGGATGGAACGCACCGTGCGTACATTGGTGGTCACATCTTCGCCGATACTGCCATCGCCACGAGTAACTCCGCGTACAAGCTGCGCTATCCCCCCTTCGTTGGGCGCATACTGCAACGCCAGCGATAAGCCATCCATCTTTAGCTCGCAGACAAACTCAATCGGCGCGGCATCGCCCAGTAGGTCTCCCACCCTCCGCTCCCAGGCGCGCAGGTCGTCTTCGTTATAGGCATTGTCGAGCGATAGCATGGCCCGTGAATGCGCCACTTTCGCGAAGCCGTCCTTGGGCTTGCCGCCCACCCTTTGCGTCAGCGAGTCCGCCGTCACCAACTCAGGATGGGCCGCCTCGAGCGCGCGTAATTCAT
>Ga0116230_10001901_pt1 | contig 20097 bp, 16 predicted proteins | sample S1TSphfallax_3_FD_88678 | JGI IMG/M metagenome (GOLD analysis project Ga0116230, IMG submission 88678) | Host-associated microbial communities from peat moss isolated from Minnesota, USA - S1T2_Fd - Sphagnum fallax MG | ecosystem: Host-associated > Plants > Peat moss > Unclassified | place... | reverse complement strand
GTTCCAAGCTAAGAAAGAAATCACTGCGAGTCCAAGGGCTTCTTTATCTATTCTGTTATTAAATGGGTGGTTTAGATCTGCAGTTCAGAATGCACCAACCACAGAAATGGGCTAGATTGGCACAAGATTTTCTCACCTTGTGGAGAACATATACTTGTTTTGACAAGAATTAGTAAAGCATACACATAGCTGCTTCGTCACTGGATCAATGTTTCCAACCTGCATGAAGGACTTGTCCAACAAATCAGTAGTCCCTAGCTTCACCTTTGATTGCAGAAGTTTTCCTCTCAATGAACTGGGAATCTGAGGAAAGGAAATGCAGGTTCAATTACATCAACAATGGTAAGCCATCTGTAAGCACAATACCCGACAGTGTCAGATTTCTGCACTTTGCAATGTGCTTCCATACAAATCAAGCTTCTCCATGCAAGAACAACAATTGTGTAGTACTCCAACACGTACTGGGTTCAATATGGGTGAGATGTTTTTTGCTTCTGTGTTTATGTGATCGTACCTATTACATAGCACTCTAGGTGTAGAGACTTTGCCATTCAACAGGGCCAATATTTTCAAGACCACATTGGACTATTTACATGTTTGCTTGCAATAGTAAGACACTCAGAACAATAATGTCTGACTCTCTTGCTTGGATCCACAATCTAGCTGTAAGAACAATAATGAAGACGTACCAAGTCAAGTGCAATAGTTGGGCTGAAAATTTTGGTTTTGTCTCTGTGACATCCCAAGCCAAATGCTCACTGAAAAGACATGCAACAAACTGATGATGGAAAAATATGCTCTCATCTGAGGTAAATCAGAGATGAATTTGATGACATAGCCTTTTTCTATCATTGTAGTATGGCACTAGGGTTTATTTGCCAACTGATTTCGCATGCCCCTTTGTTAAATTTGAGTTTATTATAAGGGATTCAAGGAAATCTAAATGAACATGTCTGAATGGATGTGACCTAGCCTTCCTTCCGTTGGGGAGGCATGGGTGCTTCCTTTACAGCCTTGGATTTTCTTGCTGCTGGATTTGAGCTTCTCTCTGATTGAGATGACATCACAAGCACCTGTGCACATCAAACACTCTGATTGAGATCAACAGAAGAATCATACTGTTGGCATCCACACTAACAAGTTTATGCTCACATCTGCACTTCTCATGTGTCACCTTTCATTCCTTGATGTTTTAAATGCAAAGATGACCGAAGGTGTTAAAATACTAATGTTGCAAAGAATTCAAGTTGCTACTCACAACCACCCACATATAAAAACATGGAATAAGTCCCAGAAGTGATTCAGTTTAGGGTGCTCCTTAAAGTATGCTTCAGTTCTTGCTGTTCTTATGGTTTAGAAAAACATGGCCAGCCTTTAACAGAAGGTGCAAAAGTGTTCTACAGATGTATAGACCTGAATGCAAATGATGACCAGAAGGAGTACTCCAACAATCCATGCAATTCCACGAGGAGTAGCCAACAAGGGTCTCAACAACCACCATGATGCTGTCAGCAGCAAAATTGCCCATCCTATCACAATCTGCATTCCACCATTGCCAGAAGTCCCCCAATCAAGATAGAGTTTAAAAAGAAAGCAACTGGCAGGCCCTCAAACAGCAATAGATTGGAGGAAAAAAGAAGGAGCAAAAGGACAAAAGCTTTCATGAGAAGTCGTGGAAAGCAGTATGTGGAAACCAAATGGAAACAAAACAGGAAAGGACCAACACCATCCACAGGTTATCTGGAAGCAAAAGATGTATAAGGAAGAAGACAGGCAGGAGAAAGGAACCGACATATAATTGCTCAAGGGTTGGTGACTACAACTTACAAAGAGAGGAAGAAGGGGCCGCTGAATGGGTATATATAAATTTTCTCCAAATGTGTTCTCCTTTTCATGTTTATCCAGAAGGTCATCCTACAGCATAAGAGCACTGAGAGAACCCATCTGTGAAATGAACTCCAAAGGTGGCCCAACCAGGCCTCAAGGCATAAAAAAACAAAAGAGAACCAAGACTTGAAGATGACAAAATCTGATGATTCAAGTTTTCGTACAAACATTACTCTGCACTGTTGCACAACCACAGAGGCAGGTTCCATTCTGGGTTTAGGGTTCACAATACTGGGCACTGCACTTTCCTCTGTCAATTTTATTCTTTGGTAGTTTGAGACTTTTCCACCATTAGCAAGGTCTCCAGCATAAATTGCCAACTATGGATGACAACTGCGATTCCTTAACATAACAGCTACCAGCATAGAATGCAGCCAGCCACAAACCTGGCTACCATCACAAGGACAGTGCCAACAATAGCATAATGTGTGTGCAGAAGGTAGAACCTTTGTTGCAAATGCCTCATGACACCAAGTAGCCAATTCATCCTCAGATGTTGGAAGTTCTGTCATTGGTATCCGCCTTGCATGCACATGAACCTGCCCATTCACATCAACTCCTAATTTTGATACTTTCATACCTTGACACCTTCGCAATTAAAAAGCTAGGCATTGAAGACTAGCAATCATGCCCATCAGAATGCCTACTGTGTAGTTCACATAGTCTCTGTGCCACAGGAAGAACTAATCTGCAATAGCAAGTGCTGCAAACTACAGAATTTAACATGCACAGACACCATATTATGGAGAGATTCTATCTAAGGAAGCTCAAAACCAAAACAGAGGAGCCTTCCCTATTGCCAAACTTGAGGATGAAGAGAAGGCTGAACAACCCTTTCAAGATCATACCACCGATGGCAGACCCTTGAATAGACGCAGCATAGTTGGGGCAGGAAGATCCTTTGAAATCGCTACTGTGATATCATATACTGCTGGGGTAAAACCACGCAGATTTTGAACAGCGGAAACAAAACCCTGCATTCCAGACAAGACATCAGAAGGCTGCATAAACCATCTAGTTGTAGGACTACAGTACAAAATCACACCTTGGCAATTGACAAGTAGAGAGAAATGGCTTGTGAGACTTGCCTTAGTGCGGGGGACAAGGACATTATGTGGAACACGCATTCCATGGGAACGTGCAAATTCTTGAGCACCAGAGAGCTTGGCCTTGGTGAACCGTGTTCCCTCAACAAAAAGTGCTACCCACAGGACTCGTGGGAATCCCTCCATTCGTTGAAACGCAGTCTGTAATAAGCAGACACACCCTTAGAACAAGGTGTTCTCTTTGCTGAGGCAACTTAAGGTTCTACCTCACAAAATTTCCTTTCCAGTTGATTGACAGGAGTAATTATTGTGGAACCAATGGATATTTTCTGCAGGTTTAATACATTGAGGTGAGACTACTCTGAGTCACAGAGCAAACTCTTATTGGGCATCCTGGGGACAATAGGAAAAAATACAGAGAATTTCATGTGATAGTTTCAGAGTGCCTTATGTGTGCAGGGAACCAGTACTGAAACAAGGTTGCCTAAATATATCACTTTGTAGCATCAGTGAGAGTATCATCTGCAAAAACCACATGCAAACAGGTTTCCAAAGCTGTCCTAAAATGAAGAGCATTGCATTAGTTAGAGAGTATGGTGAAAACCTTCAGTGTTTGCTCATCTTTAGCCCAATTCCGGGCCAAGAAAACATACTCAGAGAACCACATGGACCACCCGATGATGGGTAAATATTGTGTAGACTGCTTCATGACAGCTCGTGTTCCTCCTAGACACCCACGGCGCTGCACTTCACATGAACTTTGATTACATCCAAAACAACACAGTAGCTTCATTCAGGCAGGTCACTAGGAGCTGCCTGATTCATCTAGATTCCTAAACTAGCTTAGTTCTCAGCCAAATTTATTTCTCCCTGCCAGACACTGTCTGACCATCCTCCATCAGAATCAAATCATTGAAACTAATTGTGAATAGAGATAGCAAATAAATCCAAGAGAGAGAGTGAGGAAGACACCTGAGCAATAATCCACCCCACAAGCCAATCGATATCACTGCGGTGATTGGATATCACTAGAGCATGTTCCTTGCCTGAACCATTACACCACTCCATCATGTTTCAGTTGCACTGACTAACATTCACAAGAAGATAGCTTCAACTGATGGACATCTGAATAGGAAAACAAAATCAGGGTTTAAAATCAAGCTAAATAGCTGTGCAAAATTCAAGAGTATAACAGAGTAAAACTAGGAGTTGAACATAATACCCATGTGCTGCCATGTCTCTGCATCAGTATAGATCCGCACCTGTGAAATAATAAATTGGCCAGTTAAGACCTCATTCTGATTGAAAATGGGAACCATCATAGGATTGAGGAAATTCAGTGTATGGGAAGGAGGACTATATTACCTGAACACCAGACCACCAATCAACAAGCCAAATGAGCTGTGACCACAATGTCTCCATCATGATCATGTTTGTGATTCTAAATGCACGCCTTGATACCGGCAGCACAAACAAAGTTGCCAGCAACTGCATCATGAAGATTTGCACATCAACATCAGCTCTCTCAAACTCAGTCCATCTTAACACCTCTCATCAAAGGGACACATATCCATCCATCTTTACTCCAACCATCTGACTCTTATTCATGCAAGAGACAATACAATTTATAACCGAGTGGCCAGCCACCCTCTGCCACTGCCGGGGGGCTAGAATGCACACATGCAGAAGTAATCCCCAGATGGACAGTGGAGTTCTCTTGTTGTAAAACTGCCACTGGTCAGCAGAAAAAAAGTGCCACAACCAAAGGAAAAAGGGAATTGTTCACCACTCTAAAATCTGGGAACTTAGAGAGGCAGGCCCTCTTCATCAAACCCCAAACCCAGAAAAAACAAGCATGAAGTTTGCCCCTTCCAGCTGGAGCAAAGAGAATTCTGCATCTCTGAAATGCAGAGGGTTGAAACTTGGAGAAGCTTTCATTAATCCAAAAACAGAACTCTGCAATATATCTATCTTTTTGTAGACCTAAAACGAACAAGTCACCAGAATGACCATACCGAACTATGGACACTGCTCACCACTCACTAGGCTGGCGAACAAGAGTCGAGTGTATGTCAAGCGAGGGAGTAGGTGACATCTGGGATGCTTTCTTTCAATACAGAAACTGACCTGTAAAACATTGATGAAGAAACCGGAGGAGAAGAACATGAGGCCCAAGGGCAACGCAATGAAGGTGAAACCCCCTTCCATTATTCCTGCAGGTTCCTCAGTCAAAGCTCTGTTTTTTCTCTCTCTGCTTTATAATCCGTCTCCGTCTCTCCTGTCTCTCTATTGTGGTGGCCGTTCGTCTCTCTATCTCTCACCCCCAAAGCAGTTTGTACATCCCAGCGAGTGCGAAATCGTGAAAGAGGACGGCTAAAAATTCGCGCAGATTTCGCACGCCATCGCGATATCCGCAAAAAAAACCAAAGAAATTCTCAAAAGGAAGATCCCCCACAGTTCCCTACTCTCTCTCCAAACACTCTCCTCTCTACCACAGTGCAAGAATCTCTCATCCATAATGGACGGGGTCTCATGGATGAAACGTAACGAATGAACAATCAACCCATGATTCTTTCGCACGATTCACCACGCCCATAACATCACGATGCCTCATCCACCAAGTACCCGCACGGGGGACACTAAACCGATGGATGACTGACAGAGCTATAGCACTAGAAGAACTAGCATATTGGATGATAAAAATGAGATAGACGGATGATACATTAACCTCCTTTGGCTTTACCAAAAAACCAAAAACGCATGATGGTACTAACCACTGGAAATCTCCCACGTGGAATTATTAAAGGGTATTAATTTTTTTTTGGGACCGAGTGGGGGTCGGGGGTTTCTTACCCTATTAAATCTGCACTAACTTCTGGTGGCTCCCTATTGGATGATACCCCCCCCGCTCCCTTCCAAGGCGCCTGGGAAAAAAAACTTTTTAGAAGGATGTCAGAAACTTTTTCATCCAATGAGATGAGAATGGTAACTACTTCACTTTATAGCTCTAATTTGCGATCGGACGGTGACGAAGTGGTCACCCTGATTCTAGGGCCGCGATACACCAATAGTGATAACTTATCCGATTCTGTTGGAGTAGTGAGTAATCCTGCTGCTGATGTTAGGTGTCCGGAACTAGCGTACACCCTTGGATGACACAATCGGACGGTCCAAAACTAGTTGCGTGAAAGAAATCGTTACACCTATAAATTAAACCCCCCAAAAAATGTATCGCTTGGATCCTCCGCCACGATACGTTCCTGCTTTTCCTACTGAAGGGATGAATGAAAACAAACTTCCAAGAGCTGGATGACACTCATTCCTAGTTATCCCAATTCCCGCATGTACCAGGCTTATGTTTCGTTATTTGTTTTTGTTTTCAGGGGCTTTATTTTCATCCGAGTTTCTGAGCAACACTATTAAACCCGTTAGTTAGTTAGTAGTAAATTACATGTACAAAAATAGGCTTTGAAGTCTTTGCTCTCGATTTCATTGTGACGTCTCGGAAGTCTTGGTTTTTCCAAAATGCTCCAATCCGGATGACTATTATTTGGATCCATATTAAATTCCCAGCCCAACCCAACTCGATACGTTTGCTAACATGGTTGTTCGGTTACTTCATTATCATTGTCATTAGTAGTTTGGCTACCGAAACAAAAGAAAAGAAAATTTACAAGGGTTCAAAGTAGATACGGTTTTCGAGAATTAATAATTCAAATAACCAAAGTACAAAGTAGTATAGAAAAATAATTTGTGTTTTTTTTTTTTGGTTGTTCAAAAGAACACTGAACGGATGAATGAGAAAATGAACGAATGAATGGGAAAAATAGAATAGAAAGTGTGCTAAATTTAGTAGGTGAGATTCAGGAGATAAAATAGCAACATGCCGGCCGCCAGTTGCGTGGTGGACAAAATTGCCGCCACACACGCGGCCGTCGGACCTGCTGCTGCGGCGCCCGAGCCCACCGCAGTCGCGGATGTCGGGCCGGCGTATCCCAGTGGCGACGGCGATGGCGCGAGCGAGGTTCGTGGCGGGAGTTGATCGGCGGGGACTTGCGAGGAGGGAACCAGTTCTGGATCCGTGGTGATGCTTGTGGGTGGCAAGGTGAAGGTCTCGTTGGAGTAAGCGGAGAGGTTGAAGACGACGTCAATGCCGTGTACTGCGATGTCGTTTCGGAGGTAGATGTCCGGGTCGATCACCCGCGCGTTGTCGATGTGGAAATTGGTGGGGGAGTTGTTGGTCACCAGTACGTGAACTCGAGACAAAGTTGCGAGTTGTGTGCCCGTGCTCAACCCCGTGAGTTCCGTGTAGTTCAACCGACGGTTCACGCAATGCTCCAGGATCAGAATGTTGTCGGAGATGTCCGTGAGGTTGTAAGAGGATAGAGCGTCGTCCGTGGGTGCGAAGAACGTCATGCCGCTATTGATTACCGATCCGTCGAGAGTGTCGATCGCTCCTGCTATTGCGCCGTAATGACCCCTCGCTCGTAAGCTGGCTACGACGGCAACAACCAGTGGACTTTCCGGTGCTGGTGCTGGCGCTTCAGCACTTGCTGCTGCTGGTTCTATGGCTGGTATTTCGCTTGCCTCTGGTGTTATCGCCACTGCCTCGACGCCAATGTTTGTGTGTCCTCGACTTGCACTTATGACAACGCGAGCCGCTTCTGCGTCATAATTGATGGTATGAGGCATATCAACAACTCCAGCAGCAGCAGAGCCGAAGCGTGCCTGCGCGGCTGGATCATACAACCCAATTTGCGAGCTGCCGACTAAATCATGACTGGCCACCGTCGTCATGTCCTCTAGATCAGCAAGCACTTCGGTGGAAAGCAGCGTGAAATAGTACAAGCACAGCGGAATGAACATCATGCACACAGGTGCCCTGCATAGACCCGCCATTTGCGTGAACGTCGTGCAGAAAACAACCTGTGCAGCAGCAGACATGCATGCAGCGATGATGATCTTCAAAAAACCAAAACAAAGAGAACTTTGCCTCGAGAGAGATCAAAATCACAAGCTCTCGATAAGTATCTGACAATTGCAACGTACAATTAGGACTGCACCTTCTAAGGCTTTCAATACAAAATTGCAATCGAGGAGCAAACCGATCTCATGTGGATTCTGTTCCGACTCGGAACAGAATCCACATCAAGATCAAGAGTTGAAGGTAAGTTCTCTGACATACACAAGAGTCATGAGAATGGCACTTACCGGTGGTATTTGCTGGGCGTTACTCTTCTTAGTCGGATCTCGAAGGATTTGCAAGGATTCCGCACAAAATCTCTTCGACGACCCAACTGTCGGAGTAAGAAAAGTTCGATCCACGATCAACCGCTTGGAACCCGGCAGGATCTGCAAGTGAGTGACTGCCGCACTCGATGATCCCAGACGTGGAGGATCACGGCTGAAACGCAAGTTCTGATTCTGAACTCTAGATTTATAATACTTGGAATGCAATTCAACGATCTCCACGACTAACGAAAGATCAATGCACAAAAGATTCTTCTAAACTCCTGCAGGTTGCAGCAAATCTTCTTGTCTTCACAGAGTAATTAAGTATTGTCAGAGAAACAAACATGCAGAGGATGAAGATTGCAGGTGTACAGATCCACAGGAAATGATCAAACAACGACAATCAATTTGCAGCGAATAACAAGAGATATAATGAAGAGGTATACTATAATCTACAGGACATCTTTGAGGAGAGGAACTTCAACACGCGGCCGCTGCTTGTGTTCATTGCTTCTCTCTGCACCGGGCATGAATTACTACTACTCAGAGATGCAATTGCTTCATACTAGAATGCACGCTTTTGATCTCCTGCGCTGCAGTGCTGCACAAAGACAATGCGCCCATGTGGTTCGCGACCAGAAAGAAGAAGGGCGCTCCAGAGTATCAGAGGCATCTCCTTGGTCAATCTCCACTGTTGGGAGAAATATATCGACGGAGAATGAAACCAGAAGAGAAGCTGCTTCGCGAAGAGACCGTTTCCTCGTCGTCCTCGTCGTCGTCATGAACCCTGCATTCTCAAACGGTCAGATTCCTGAACGAGAACAATAGGAGGTTCAAGCTTGTGGTTCGAAGCTTCTGAGGAGACGTTGAACTGGACGCTGCAGTCGCAAGATTTGAAATGAACACAGGTTCGACAACTGCTGCCAAAGAAACAAAAATCTCATGGCCATGGGATGGCTCCGTTTCCAATTTCTGCAAGCGGCCGGCGCTGAATTGGCAGAACTGGGAGTCTCTCCAAAGTCTAGTAACAATCGGTTTTATTGTTGTTTGAAGCTTCTCCTGAATTGATGAAATCAGTCATGGCAGACAAACACCAGCATGCATGTCAAATGATGTCTACTGTCAAGAAATCTTCTTGCCTCAGTGACAGATCTAGGGTTCTGTCTTTGGGATACATGGATTTAACCTCTGAGGAAGTAGCTGGGATCATTGGGGTTTCTTGCTGCAGTGCAACAGTAGTGCAATGACGATTTGGTGTGAAGACGAATGGCAAGGAGGTCAGGTTCAAGTTGGTACCCTGAATGCTGCATTCAATAGAATCTTGCAAAGTCCCAAGAACAAACATGATTTGCAGTCTGAAACCACTGATTGGTAGTCTGTGGTTTTGGGGTCCCGGTTGCAATGCCTGAGAGTGGTTCTATGGGGTTGTGCATAATTGGGTTTATCATGCTGTCCAGATTTTGCATTCCAGTGGCGTCATATTCTTGAGTGCATTCTACTTTCCTACTATAATTGGACAACTGGGGATGATTGAGTTTGTCAGCTATGGAGTCATTTGTGCAACTTCTGTATAATCTGATTGAATTGGATTAGGTGGTAAGATAAGCATTTTCAAACAGACCTTAACTGCTGGAGCACAACACTGGTAAGATCCTTATCAACTTCAGTTTTGATATCAATCCACTTTGTTCTTGCTGAAGATTGAGTTGATCCTTGCTTAAGAGTAAGAATATTCACATTCAGATGTTACTGGAGCAATTATAGCTTAGGTTTACGGAGCTCGGAGCTTGGTTACTAAGCAGTGGATGGAGCATTCCACAAGGGCATTGTCTTGGTATAGGTATGGAAGAAATGGTGTTGCATGTGGACAATACTTGGAGCAGGAAGTGCTGATATTATGTTCAAGCAAGGTAAGAGTTCTTTTGGCACCAGTACTCGCTTTTGAACATTGTGCTATGGTCCAAGCATTGCCAATGAAGATGCTTGTTGGTCATCTGCAATCCACCACCCTTTGTGACCAGCATTGGCTGCATGCTGGAGTAAAATGAGCATGGTTACATGAAATGATTGCGTTGGAGACTAGGGTAATACAGGGTCATCTGCAGGACCTTAGTGTGCAGATGGGAGGCTAGCTGCGATTGCTTGTTTTATCCTTTGGTTTCTGCAGGACAAGTCTGCTACCAAGCTGAGCACAAGCTGCCCCTAGGTTGTGATGTTGCTGCAATTTGGACTAAGCATAGAGAATTATGGTTGGTTGCAGTTTGGGATGCCTATCAAGTTATCTCTTTCTGGAAATTGGAGGGGAAATTCAGACAAGCTATCGTGACCTTGGTGGTTTCTGGTGATGATGATTGATAAGCCAAAGCAATTTCCCCTTCAGCTTAACAAAATTTTCAGGTTACATGTCAGGAAGAGTTGAATGAAAGAACTCTCCTCTTTTGATGGAGACCATAGAGACTGCTGGGTAGTCTTTGTTGTGTCAACTTACTGAATGGATTGGGTGGCAGATCCAGGGAATAACTACAGAATTTTTGGCTGCCAAAAAAGACTGCGGCCAAAATCTGAAGCTTTGAGTAGACACAGTTTGGGTTGGATTGGAGGAAGGCTGGAGAAATAAGCACTGAGAAATCTGGCTTTTCTTGTGCAGAAGGCAAATGTCATGCACATCTGCTCCAATAATAGAGAACATTCAGATGCATCTGATGATGATTCTGACTTCAAGAATTGAGCATGACAAGCTGTTGTTTTGCTCCAGGTAATGCAAATACATCAATTCATAGCTTACCCTCTTCGACCTGGATTGTCTTTTGGTACCTAGTCTACCATTTAGATGCAGAATTTTATGGTTCTGGGCTTTTCTTGATGTGTAGCTATTGAATGCATCCAGTGGGGTCACATTTGTTCAAGCTGGACCACTGTGCTGCTTGGTCCCTAGGGCCCAGTTAAGGTGTTTGCCCTGACTTCTATAATGGTATTCTATCAATGTTGCAGTTGATAGACATACAGTTGTGCAACTTGATTAACCCCTAAACATCAGGGTGGACCGATTATCAGTGTTATTTTTTGTCTTTCTCTGAGGTTCAGGGGTTAAGAAAGAATTTGCAGTTTTGTTTTAGAGAAACAGTAATTGAATGAGGAGGAGAGAAGTAAATGTTACATCAGGGACTTATCTGTGACACTACCTTTACATCACACTTCTGTCTTGTCAAAAGGTTTGTGATCTTACATGACCTATTGACTGCCAAGGACTTGCTTGTGTGTCTATATGAAACTGGTCATCTGATCAAATTTAGAGGTACAGCTCCTTTCTCTGCATGTCACATTGGAGTTCATCTATTTCTGTTTCATGCCTGCTTGTTCCTATCATGTCTATTTCTGTGTCATGTCTGCTTGTTCCTATCATGTCTAATTCTTTGTTATGTCTGTGCGTTCCTCTCAGGTATATTTGCACAAGATGCAACTTGATGAATGGGTGGTGTTTTATTTATCAGGGTGAGAGCTTCTACCATCTGTACCTTGTGGATGTCATGTGAAGGAGCTGGACGAGGAAGATCCCCTTGAGACCAAGGGAGCTTGTGTCATCACTGCGGGGTTACAGTCACTGGATATTTGGTGGAATTGATATCCCCAAAAGGAAATGGTGGTTTCAAGGAGCCTAAACTGCTTTGCAGCAGGTAGCTGACCTTAGTGTGTGAATTAAGGTCAATTCATTAACTAAGGTGAACTAAGACAGATTATTTTAGTACTAGAGAAGGCACCTCCTAGGGCACATTCTGCATCCTAGTGAGCTTGTATCGGCCTCCCCCTAAAAGGTCACTAGGATGCCGAATGTGCCATAGCGGGTGCCTTCCCTGGCACAAAGGAATTTCTGAAGGCAGATTCTGCTAAAATTAGTGCTTCGGTTTCCTCAAAACCAGCACCTCCTTCAAAAGTGGCAGTTTTTTTAAAAGGGTCATCTTCTTCAATCTAAGAAGCCTGAAAGTGTGCTCAAATAGGCCCTCCAAATCTTTTATGTGTTATAATTGAAGAGGCCCTTACCCATTGTTTCCAGGTTGTTTGAAATATGGAATGCCTACCGGACTCAGGCTTTCCATTCTTTGAAAAGCCCCATATTTTCCTTCTGTTTTGCCCTGTGATAAGCAGAGGGTACAGGACCGTTACACTTAATGAAGTCCTTGGTGTGAGCTTTACTGCACACAGAATTGACCACTGTAAAATAAGACTATCAGCAACTGCCTGCGAGCCTGTGAGCTCAATCACACTTTCACAGCACACCGTCGAACACAAGTCAATTTGTGAATGAGAATAACATAAACATAACTTGCAACACAAAAAGGGCCTTACACCTCTTGTGCACACTGTGCAGGGTACTCATGTAATGTCACTTTACACTAGAGACACCGGAACATAGAACAAATTGTGGAGTCGTGGCACCATTCTATTAAAACACATTGACCAAAAAGTTCACATAATTCGTATGTGTGCAAATGAAAACTTTAAGTGTAGGTTGTGGAGGCGGCATGAGATTGTGTGGCTTGATAGACAAAACACATGGACAAAAAAAAAGGTTCAAGTTTATGCGGAATGACAATTTGTAGGTAGTGTGGCAACCTCACATTGCAACACATAAGATAAACCAAAAAGTTTTCCCCCGAAAAAGGGCTTTTCAAAACAAACTATTTCGGTGTGCCAACGAACACTCAACAAAAACTTTCATGAAAAAGGGTCTTCGGTGCTCTCTCAAAACAAAGCGCCAAACGGCGTCCAAGAAGAAGAGGAAGAAGAAAGCCAGGAAGAAGAAGCGAGGTGAATTTTTTATTCTTGGCATCACGTGGGGTTTTTTTCCGTAGAATTTGGTCTGCTATCTTGTCTGTTATAGTAAGGATTTGAAATGAATTCCAATTGCGAAGCATTTTTTGGGTAGTTAGGGGGCGGCGGGGTGACTTGGGCTTTCTTCTTCTTGTTTCCTGTTTGTTCTGTTTGTTTGTTTCTATTTTTTTTTGGGCGGATTTTGGAAGTCTGTTGGACTTGATTTGCCTTCTTGTGGCTCTTGTTTGATTATTTTTAGGGTATCTGGGGAATCGCATAGCGGTTCCCATTGTGTTTATTTGGTCTCGTTTTGCTTGTCCCTGTTGTGTTTTGCTTTCTCCTGGTTCCTAGATTGCGTAGATCCATTTTGCATTGTGGATATTTCCACCTAAATTAGGGCAGATGAATTCCCGATCTGTAGAGTTTAAGGATTCGCCGTTTGCTTTTGTACTCTGCTGCTCCACGTGATTAGATTTTGTAACAGTGCGTAGTTCCTTTTCAAGCTCATCACGAGAATGGATGCCATTGGCTGCCTTTCTGGCGCGTTTTGGTGTTTCTAGGGTTTGGAAACCATCTCTAGAGCTCCATTATTGTTTGCATATTTGGAAATTAGTTTAGGGATTATGAATGTGAATTCTTTGTGTTGATGATACTGCTTCTCTTCTGAGGTCAGGAATTTGGCGAGCCAAGAACATTGTATTGGGAGGTGAAGAGAGTGGTAACAGCTTCAAAAGATTGGGCACCAAGGGAGGACACCCAACTCATGATTCAAATTATTTTTTCCATTGTTGCAGGCAGACTTTTCTTAAGTGATATTAGGGTGGGCCCTGCCCCTAATCTTGACATTCCATGCAAACATTGGTGGTGAAGCAGTGATAGTTGGGAACTGTAGAGTAGGATTAGTAGTGAGATTGAGTCTCAAATGTTAGGCTGTGCAGTGAACTATTTGTGGCAACCAGGACATACTTCTTCCTTGCCAAATCTTCCAGGACGATTGAATATGTTTTTTCTTCCTGAGCTCTTGAGTGTTAGACAAAGATTAGGATCCCGCACTCTGGTTAAAGTAGCTGCCCTAGATCCTACATTTCCAAACCAGGCTGATTTTCCAAGCTTTGAACGACCCTCAGTAGGATTAGGTCGAAAAAGCCAATCTGCTGGAGGCTATGGAGATGGGGATAGAGAAATGAAGGCGTGGGCTAAGGAAAATTGGCACAAGGAAACTGAGAGTGCTTTGAGTGGGGACAAACCATTACCTCTGCCCATGACATATCCAAATTCGGAGCCTATTTCAAAGGCTGAATTTGATGCAATGCTCCAGTGTGACCCAGAATTACAGGTTAGTGTACAGTCTACTGACTAAATGTTGGTGCTTTGCAATCTTTCTTTTGCACCTTAGGAATTCAATCAAGTAAATGCTGGGTGACAAGCAAATACCTGGCATACAATTGTACAATACTGTCATCTGAGCTGAAATGCCATTCAAATGTCAGGGTTTAGTGACACATGGTTGAGTGTGAGCAAAAGCTGATGAACACTCTTTGCCTCTCAACATCATCATTCTGTGCCAACATAAATTGTGTTTTAGGGTTTTGGGCTTCAGTTGCAGGCTAAACCTAAATGACATGATTTTGGTTCAATGTTTTATTGTTGTCCACAGTGGTTCACCAAAGGATGAAAATCATCTTTTTTGACATTTTTTGAAAGGAGAAATGTAATTACAATGCTCTGTGCACTTCATGGAAGTGGTTTTGTACAAATATGCTAACAGTTCCACTAAAGATTCAGATGCATCTGCTTCATCACTGAAGAACAAAAGCAGCTCCTGTTTCTTTCTCAGTGCGTTTTGATGCAGGTGATTGTTTGAGGTGAGACTAGTTCAAAGAGAGGAATTTGAGCCACAGCTTATTCAGGACTGATAGGGAGGGTGTGCAGGACTGTAAGTCTGTGGTTTACCAGTGGACTGGCAAGTGTGAGCGATGTCAAGGCACGGGTGAGGTCAGCTTCTACAGAAAGCGGGGAAAAGAAGTCATTAGCAAGTGTATTGCTTGTTTAGGCATTGGTAAGCCTTCATAATCTGTAAGCAGTATGTTGATCCTCTGCAACTCTCCTGGCTAGATGGTGCCAAGATGCTGGGTGCAGGCTATGTAGGTGGATAACCTCTACACTTACATCCAACTAACTCAGAAAGTCAATGTTCAGAAATTATATCTTCATTTGAACTGTGCCATTTTGTATGGTCGATTCTATGGCAATCGAAGCCAATTTAGACATGAGTGGGATGCTAGCATGTTTCAAGTATCAGGTGTCTTCAAGTTGCTATTTTGTGAGGCAGCACTACCTAATTTCAGATGGGTGCTTGTTCTAGACAGTGCCTGTGGTCTAGCAATGGCCTGCAAGATTGTGAAGTTTTGAATCGCTCAGCTCTAACTTGTGAATATATTGTTTCACTTTGGATAATTATGAGCAGAGACAGGAGATTGTGTAGAAATATGCAATCATTTCTGGATGCCAACCATCTTATATAGTGAATTGGATTTGCAGGATATGTGCAGAAAATTACGTTGAGGGAGAACATGGTCAATAATTCTGACCCTCCATGAGTGGCACTTGCTCTTTTAGCTTCAAATTGCTTGTGACCCATTCTTTGCCATTTTACAAGCTGCATTCTATTTCACCATTGATAATCTCAAAAAGTGACATTTAGATGGTGCAATGTAGGGTCTTAGTGTGAAAGTTGAACTGCATTTCATATGGACAAGTTACTTTATGCAATGCCTATACTTGCAATTTTGTTAGGTCTTGCCACTATCTTCCCATTCAGCTGTACATGTGACTCAGAGATCAATATCTTGGGCAGAATTGCAACATTTAATTGTTGCCCTTCATGATCATGCATTATATCATTTGTATTTTTGCTATTTTCAGACATTAGCTCAGTAGCACATCAGTTACATGTTGTCCTTTTGCCTGTTGCTTTGCTTGCAATTTCACAATTCATAAGATTTGTTGACATTGTGACTTATATTATTGCTAGTATCAGGCATTAGCTCAGTAGCCCATGTCAGTCACATGTCCCTAAGCTGTTCTATTGCTGAAACGGCTTCTGTAACATTGCTTGCAGTGACAAAGTGCAAAAGATTTGTTGACATTTTGAAATACCTTTATAGCCACCAGTGGTCTGAGAAATGTTGACATTCTGGATAGTATGAACAAACAATTCCTTGATGACATTGTCCAGAGCTCCCAATCCATATTTGAATTCTTGTCAGGTGACTGGCCCTTGACAGGCATGGTTATATATGTACCAAGACTGCCAAAAGCAGATAAACAAATTGGCTTTTGAAAGCTTTATTCTGGAGGCTTGGCTGTGGTGATAAGGAGAATGGTGTAAGCTTCTTACAATCTGCTGCTCAGCCTTCACAGCAACTGAAAAATAACAACCAGAACAAGCTTCTAAATTCCAAAATCTCATGTTAGATCAACTGCTCTTTGAAAGGAGGTTCCACCCTCAGGCCACAAGTTCAAAGAGATGAGCTACTAGATCCCCATTCTGCAACAATTTGCCTCACTCACACCATCATGCTACCAGAAATCCAAAGCCCCATTTCCTTTTTTCATTTTCAGGATACATTTGATTTGGCCCCATCTCCACAAAACCCGGAGCAAACATTAAGCATCTAGATTTCTTTTAATTACTTGCTAGCTCAGAACACTAAGTATGCCATTAGTAATCAAACAAGCAATAGCATTCTCGTTCGAGCTGCATCAAGCTTGTGATGGTAAGCCTCCCAGCATTGTAGCTTGGCCCTATAGAAGCAAGCATCTCCAGCCTAAGGCATAGAGAGGTCTGCATAGAGGGATTTGGGAAGTGTTCGGGTTTCCTACATGCTGAAGAGATCCTTTAAGCACACCACCTTAAACATCTATTGCACTTCTGAAAATATGACAGGAACTCTGTGTGCAAGGTTGGAACAACTTCTCTCCTCAGAGCAACTGTGTCCCACACCCAGAAAGCTTTTATGATGTAACTTGCTGAAAATATTTGGCAAACTCTTCCTTGTAAAATAAGGAAGAATACCATTGCAATACAACGCAAAAGCAGAAGAGAAATCGCTTGAAGTACCTATTGTCTCTAATGTGCAGGTTCTCAGCTTTCAGTTACAGGTTTTTAGGAAAGTGAGGAATGGGTGTACAGATGGGTAGAGATTAGAGTGTAGGCAATGAGGGTTTTTATTGCCATCTTCACCCTCTGGTACTTGCACCACAACAACAGGGCAATCACAATGATAGACACAATAATCATTAACACTTCCAAGACAAGTCCTCCAGAAAGGTTTTGCTGCACCAGCACCTGCCATGCACACAACACCAACATAAGAGGAAATTCAAAGCAAGACAAGCTAAGATATAAACAGTGGATCCACTAGAAACAAATGACTTTTACACAATGAAAACCTGCAATGAAGGGCATGAACTATTATGTTAGAAACATGTTGAGGTTTTTGCAGTAGAGAGACCACAATGAAAATTTGACAGGTGACCTGGACTACAAATAGCATAGTGCTCCAGAAATCATTTTGACAAGCATTCTTATGCTATAGAATCACTTTCCTCTTGGAGTTTTGAAAGATCACAAAATTAGTGTTCTACAACCCACCTCTCACATAATTTCCTCCAATAAACCACGTATAAAGTATATAGCAGAACTGTGATCAAAAGCATGACTACAAACAAGAGGGTTTTGGAAAGTGGACACAGCAGAGAAGAGTGCACCTCATCTATCTATGATGATGGCATTGATTACCAAGCACACAACCTCCAGACAGAACTGCTCCTTCATATCATGTTCTTTCACTGTATATGGATTATATGGGATATTCACCTCCAGATGTGATTTTGCAATGTCAGTGCTCTTGGCAGCACTGAGAACATCAAAGTCCTCTTCCATGTTTTGTTGTGATTCTTTGTCAGAGGCCAATATTTGATCTGGTGGCCACCAATCCACTCCATAGAGAATACTTGTTGGTCTGACATGAGGATCCTGACATGGTACCCTGGCCAAGGGTAATTTGCCACCACCCAACTCACAGCATAAGCACTCTCATCATTCAGATCCATGGCTAGTGATATTTTCCAGTCACCCATCCCCACTGAGGGAGGTATTACTGAAATGTATTCCCTCAATTCAAATTGTTTGTTGCTTAAGTTCCCTTTGTCTTGGTCCTGTAAGTGTGAAAGAATTCAAAACTGACAACAGCAAGCCATCTGTACCGATAACCACTTATCCTGTTAGGGCTATTTTTTTTCATTTCAATTTGTTTCTGGAAACATAGCACATACTGGGATTGCCCTCTCTGCCAGTAGCAGAACACAAATATTTGCAACTAGATCCCAAAGAACAAAAGAGAGAATGCAAGCTATTTGTGATGAACAATAAGGCAACTGAAAAAGATACAGAGCTGAGGATGTAAATCTTTCCCAAAAGAATTGATTGACACCCAAAGCAGACTACAAGTGACTACTAACTGCAAGGAAACATCAAGGCACAAGAAATCCTAAACAAGAAAGTACAAATATACTCTCTTAAAAAGCACAAGAATTGTTCCCTTAATGCTTTTATAAGAACCGTACGTCCTCAGATAAAACACCAATTGCCACTCCTCAACGTTTATTGTTTCTGAAGCACTCATGAACCTCACATCAATCTCACAAAATCTGAGACGAGAATACAAACCTTAAACCTTTCTCGCTCTGAAGGTTTGCAGCCAATGGGTTTCAAGTTCAGAAGGCTGCTCTGGAAATAATAAGAGGTTCACCTTGGAATGAATTCCATGTAACAAGCAATCTTAGCAACCAGGGAAATTGAGGAAAGAATATTGCAAATACCAAGTTGAATATTGTCTTCTGTTCACTCCAGTTCTGCTGCTCTCTACTGCTGCAAAGTAATGTGGATTACATTCCAGCTTCTCAGAATTGACAGAGCTGAGAGAAATATCCAAACTCTGCAGCACCAGTAACCTTTATACATGACTACTCTCCATCCTTTCCATCCATGCCATTCGAGGTAATGAAAACCCAATGGGACCATGTCTCCAACCTGCACATAGGTTGAACCAAGTCTTGAGATCAAAATAATATAGGTTATATTCATGAAACACAATTCCTTAGAGACAAAGCTGATATCTGCATTGCCTTGACCAGACTGCACCCCATAGGAACTAGGGGAGTACCTAAGTGGCATCTGGGGATCCAAAAATGTTGCCTTGGAGAACCTCTTCATAAGTGCATACCAAATCTGCTTCAAAACATGAACCATTTCCATCACATAATTGCACCTAATTTACACTCTGCAGTATGTGTTGAATTATCTGAGGCTCAGCACATTTTATTGCTACTATTGAGGATGAAATTTGTGAGCTTTTCTTGTTTTCTATGATACATCTTCAAGTAATCAGAATTTCTCAATTCTTACAATTCAAAACCTGAAAAGAATCAAGAGATGACTCAATAACAAGGGTATGGATATTTCAGATTTGATACCTTTACACTAGCCAATCGGCAAGCATGAAAAAGAGGAAACCTAAGCCAATAGAAAAGAGCACACAACACCAAAAACAAAAATGAGGAGCAGTAATCAAAGAAAAATCATTCAAAAGTGACAAAGCATTACCATTCAAAAATAGGATTTCCCGGAAGGCAAAATGTATAAATTGAAGAAGTGTCTCTTACTTGACATCTCAAAACTGAAACACAAGAACACTGTGTTTATTTAATTGTTTCATCACAGCAATCAAAGACACTTACAAAAAGCATGTCTTGTCATCCTAGTGAACTTGCAAACCTGAATTCATGTAAGTGGTGGCGTGGGTATCAGCCAAGCACATTTCGCAGCAGAAAGTGAAGTGTACCTTCCTGCACAGAAGAACTGAAACATTGTAGCCAAGATCCTTGACTTCCCTGCCCTTCATCCACATCTTCATGTTGCAATTCCAGCTGAGACGATTGAAGAGATCAAGCAAATCATCCTCAAGAGATTGGGTATGCTGGGGCCTGCTTCAAGCTATCCAAGTTCTTGCTCTAGGGGACAAGGTTTGGATCATAAAGCCAACATCCAAAAGATTGG
>Ga0116230_10001900_pt1 | contig 20099 bp, 24 predicted proteins | sample S1TSphfallax_3_FD_88678 | JGI IMG/M metagenome (GOLD analysis project Ga0116230, IMG submission 88678) | Host-associated microbial communities from peat moss isolated from Minnesota, USA - S1T2_Fd - Sphagnum fallax MG | ecosystem: Host-associated > Plants > Peat moss > Unclassified | place... | reverse complement strand
CACAAGGTAACTCATTTGACGGTAATTCACAAGGTAACTCATTTGACGGTAATTCACAAGGTAACTCATTTGACGGTAATTCACAAGGTAACTCATTTGACGGTAATTCACAAGGTAACTCATAAAAACGTTTAGAAATAGTTTCAGGTCTAAATTTAAATAATTTTAAATCTTCAATTATTTCAAATTCTGAATCAAATAGATCATTAAATTTAGCTTCACAATGATGTGAAGGTATCCATATAATTATTAATTTTCTATTTGTAGATTTAGCAATTACTGCAGCCGATGCAAGTGTTCTAAGTCTATTACCAAGACCATTTACAACTTCAACATAAAAAATTTGTTTCGGAGTAATCATAGGTCCTTTCCATTTATTTATACATATTTTTTGATTATACATAATAGATTCTTTAATATTCAAATTGGATTCTATATTTTCAAGTCTTTTTTTATCAGAATGAGGAATATGATATAATTTGTCTAAATTTAATGTTAATCGTTTTATATCTAATATTGATTGCAATCTTTCATATAAATCCGTATCATCATATCCATATATATTTAAATTCTCATTATATCCATTGACCTTCATGAACAAATTTCTTTTGATATACACAATTCCATTTAAATGTGTTTCATTCGAATTTCTTGCTTTAATCCAACTTCCAGTGTAAAATATTTTATCAGTTAAAACATGTTCTTCAAAAAAATCTGAAGATAACATTACATCAACGTCTAATTTTAAAATATTTTCTTTAGTTGTATATTGAGAACCGATGTTAAAAGATTTAGATAAATTCCATTTAGTCTTTTGAGGAACTTCTATTATTATTATTTTATTGTCTTTGGGTATATATTGTTTAATATTGTATTGTCCCCAATCGACGAGTATAATTTCATTCACTGTAGTATTTAACCAAGTAGGTAAAGTTTTTTGTAATATTGAAGTTCTATCCATTATTGCACAAAAAATTGAACACATTTTATAATTTATAATTTATAATTTTTAATTTTATAAATGAATACACAACTTTATTAATTTAAATTAAAATAATGAATGTGAATACAGATAATATATATGATTTTTCGGAATCTATTAATAAAATGGTACTTAAATCTTTTAAAGAAATAGTAGAATTAATTAGTATGAATGTACCAAAACAATTTTATAAAAAAGCTTATATTTACCTTAAATATTTAAATCAAAATATAAAACGATTTGAAACAAGATATAATATATTATTACATACACATAATAGACATCCTGAATTAAATACTGGTAGATTTTCAGAATTAACAGTATCATTAAATCGTTTCAAAGATATATACAAAAGGAATCTAGAAAACTTATGTTTCATGATTAGACAATATAATATGTTAAATAATCAGAATATAATAACTAGAAATTATCTAGATGATATAAGTGAAACAGAATTACTTGATATTTTTGGTGTACATGTTGATATAGAAAATAATACACTTGATGATCCAGTGTGTATTTATCCAGAACTTCCAATAGGATCGAATCCTAATGCACCAAATGAAACAACTAACCCTTCAGCTCCTCCAATGGAGCATATTTATTCAGAAGATTATATTACATTGGGTATTGGAAATCGTGCTGGACATACTCAACCGTATAAATTAGATATAACTAAAACTCAATGGTATACACCATGTTCTAATGTATCCGTTAGCTCAGAAACGAATATTACAAGTAGTGAAAATCGTGAAAGACATGAACTTATAAGAAAATTAGCAAAATCTGCAGGAATAATTCAAACTGAAAATGATAATAGATATTCTGATCTTGAACTTTGTTCAAGATTAAAAAAACAATATAATATATTGTTTAAAGATACATCTGTTGGATTTTCAAATTGTAAAGATAAAGTAAATCCAATTTCATTGGAAGAATATGATAATATTTTAACACAGAAATTAATCATTATAGATAATAATAACTTTGCATGGTGTTTTACAATTGATGAATTTTTAGATATTATGGATAGACCAAATTTAAGACATAATCCATTAAATAGACATCCTTGGAATACTGAATCATATAATGAAATATATACTAAACTTATTAGATTGAAAAAGGGTGATCCAAGAGATATTGGTTTTATTAAAGAAACATTAAGTGAATTAGGTTTTAATAAAAATAATTTAAATCAATTGAGTGATAATGAAATATTAGCATATGCAAAAGGTCATAATGTTCATAATATTTAAATTATATTTATAAAATAACTATAGTTATTTTATAAAGTAATTGTTATCTATATTTATTTAAAATTTGATATTTATAAATTAATATTTATCTTTATTTTATATTTTATATTTTAATATTTATAAAGTAATTGTTATCTATATTTATTTATTTAAAATTTGATATTTATAAATTAATATTTATCTTTATTTTATATTTTAATATTTATAAATTAATATTTATAAAGTAATTGTTATCTATATTTTAATATTTATAAATTAATATTTATAAAGTAATTGTTATCTATATTTTAATATTTATAAATTAATATTTATAAAGTAATTGTTATCTATATTTATTTAAAATTTTTAACCACATGCATTATAAAAATGATGAATAACTACATGTATGTTTACAACAATTTTCTATAATTTCATTTGTATCTTCATTTAAAATATTATTACAAATACTTGAAATTCTATTTGTAAGAAATGTTGTGCATCTACTACCATTAATTGTTGTTATATATAAAATTATTAACAAATACTTAAGTATACTCATCTTTTTATAAAGTTTTAAATATTAAAATTTAAAATTTTTAATTGTTATTTCTTTTTTTGTAAAGGTGAACGATGAATCCATTAACAAATAGAGAGTATCGTTTATCGTGGTTTTATATGTTTAGAGATAATAGAGTACTTACTTTATTAGATACATATAAACTCCAATCATTTTTATTATATTATAATTGTTTATCAAAAGAAGAGGATCAAAACTTGAAAGATATTTTAAGTTTTCCTGATATCATTGATATTGCAAAAGCATTACTTTATATAACTATTAAAAATGGTCATTACAATATGTTATTACAATATTTATATAAATACCATTGTAATACTGATCTTATTAATTTATGTGAATCTTTATACAAAGAGTTAATGAAAATCCATTAACAAAATAAATTTAACTTTATTACTATTTTTTTGAAAGTAGTAAAATGAATACAGCAAGTATAGTTAGAGATTTTGCTGCATTAAAATATGACAACTCATATAATTTAGGAGATAATATTCAAACATTAGCTGCATTACAATATATAAAACCTCCAACATTATGGATTGATCGAGATACAGGAACTAAAACAGAGATTTCAAAAACAAATTGTAAAGATGTTATACTTATTTTAAATGGATGGTTTAGTGACAAATATACTGCATTATTTCCTTTAGAATATAAAATATTACCTATATCATTTCATTTAGATCGTTCAGATCATAAATGTGATAATAGATATAAACATTTAAGACAAATGGGTTCAAATTTAATTTCAAAACATTTATTTCAACATTCATTGAAAAATGGACATATCGGTTGTAGAGATTTATCAACTTTAAAATATTGTCAAGATAATAACATAAAATCATATTTTTCAGGATGTTTAACTTTAACCCTTAATAAACCTGTAGTTAAAAAAATCTCAAGAATTTTAGTAGTTGATGCTCATATAGATTATCCAGATCTTCTTAAGAAATTTCTACAAACTAACTGTGTAAAAAAACCAATAGTGTATATATCACAAGCATTAAATAAAATGTACACAAACGATATAAAATTAGTTATGGCTAAAAATCATTTAAAACAAATAGCAGAAAGTGATGTTGTTATTACTTCTAGACTCCATACCTACTTACCAGCTATAGCATTTAATATTCCTGTTATTTTTGTAGCTAAAGATCTAACTGATCCAAGATTTGAAGGACTTGTATCCAATGAATATTGTTACATAATTACAAATAATAATATCCCAGTTTTAGATATTAACAATTTTAAATGGGAAAATATGCCAGAAGGTAAAAATGAACTGTTAAAAATTGGAGAAACTTTAAAAACACAAGTAATTCAATGGATACGAGACAATGAACTATGTTCACAAAACTTATAAAATTTAAGTTTTTTTCAAGTATATATAATTAATCATGGGAATTATCTATTCTGATTTGAAATATATATACTCTTGTATATTATACAAAAAAACTAAATATGGAAGTATTCGAAGACGTAAAATTAAAGATTTTTCACCAAGAAATATTTTAAATTGTATTAAAAATAGTTTTATTGAAATATATTATGAAATAAAAAATATAAATATTCATCGTAGTATTATTTATATAATATGGTCCTGAATTTTTTAGACGTCCTATAAAATATTATATTCCAAAAAAATATGTATATCCTCATCAAGGGTATGGTATCAGATCTCCTAAAAGATCAAGAACCGGCTTTGCCGCTGACAACTTCGTTGGAACTCCTTTTACAATAAGTATCGACAATTATATATATGATATCAAACTAGTTGAAACATATATTGTAGATTTTGAATTTGATGAAATTAGAAAATATGAGGCTAGATTTATTATTCACTTTAAAGATTATATCAACCATAGGATATTTTATGCATATGTAACAGACTACTTACGAATTAAAACTGATATTCTTTGTAACAATAACTTTATTGAAACTCCATTTGTTTTGAAAATTACTCGTAAAAGATATAATAAAGATAATGATTTAGTATATTATGCAAAATTATATGAATGTGAAGTTCATTATCACGATGAAGAAAATTACAATTATGAAGAATCGAATGAAATATTTTTAAATGGTCATTTTTATCACGATATTTACAATTATAAAGTTATTGTTATAGATCCATATTATATGAAAAAATATGTTGCATTCTGGGAATAAAATTAAAGTTTTTATTGTTGTTTACCCATTAATATTTAAAATGGGTAATAAAATTTGTTATCACACAAATGAACCTTTTATCGCAGCTTGTGATAAACAATACGAACCTTTTATGGGACTATATATATTAGGTCCGGAATTAGAAAAACCAGAAGTTAAATTTAATGATGATTGTTATTATTTAAATAATAATATTAGATATCCATTAGATAATATAGCATTAAAAAACCTTTCAAATTTAAACACTATGAAGAGTTTACTGAATATACAAGTAAATTATATGAAACTTATATGACAGGATGTTATTTCTATCGAATTCAACATGATGATACTATATACACTATATATATCAAAGACTATATTAAGCGTAAAAGGTATATATCATTTGTTACAGAATTTCTTAGAGTAAAAAATTTGTTTGGTAATTTACAAAAAACAAATAATATATTACGAATAAGAAATACAGAAACGGATGAAATGGTTTCTGTTAGAATATATAAATATAAAAATTATGGAACTTATAAACAAAATTTTTATAAATATAAAGTTATTGTTATAGATCCTGTAAACATGAAAAAATATAAAACATACATTTAAACTTACTATTGAATTTCAATAGTAAAATTACAGTAGAATATTTTAATTTATATTTATTTTCTGTTATATATTAGTTTAAAATATTTTGGATGAATAACACCAGGATATTCTATCACATCATTTGGCGTTTTGTATACTTTTAATCCGTCGGTAATCATTTGACGAATGTTTATTTCTATAACTGTATCACAATCATATCTCATTCCACTGTAAGAATGTTCATTTTCGGCCATATGAACAAAATCTCTGTTCATAGGTTTTAGACCTTCAAGTTTTATAGCATTAATATATCTTCTATATGTACCGTGAATTGCTGTACCATTTGTAAGAATACTGTCAATATTTTCTAAAGTGATTTCATCTTTATCTATGTTAGAACCATTAGAATGACCATTATTTGCTCTAATTTTCCAACCTTTATCAAATATGAGATTGTATCTTTTTTTATTTCCCTGTTTATTCAGTGTATTTTCACTCTGAACTATACTAACTATATCGTTATATGTCAGTTTTTGAAACTGAGGAACTTTAAAAAGGTCTGTTAAATATATATAACCATATTCGTCAACTCTTTGTGGAATTTTTTTCAATTCGTCAGCATTTTTAGGATGATGACGCAGAAAATATGATAAACTTTTACGGGTAATGTAATCGTTAGCCATTTTAATATTTATGAATTACGAACAAAAAATATAAATTTTCAAACTTTTAAATTCGTTTCATAGTATTACATGTAGGACATTTATAAAATGTTGTCATACCTTCATCTGCACTTCTTGTTTGTCTAGTATATGCTTGTAATTCTGTATTGCATTTATAACATTTTTTAATTTGTATATTTAGTTTAGGTTTAAACTGTAAATTTTTTCTAATTTTTTCAATAAGTTCTGTTCTAAGAATAGGTTTAGAATTTTGCTGTATCGAAGACTCTATTGTAATTAACTGAAAATTATCATCAGAAGGTTTCATTTTTTAATAATGATTTGATCATAAATAGTTATAAATACGTCTTCTTTTGGAAATGAACGTTCAATATGATTTTTAAAATCTATTAATGTAACTGTCCAGTTATTCACTATTTTCTCTAAAACTATAGTTTTAATTTTTAAATTTTGTAATATATAATATATGATACATAATAATTCAGTTTCAAAATCTGAAAAAGTTAAATGTTTTTTTATATTTTTAATAATTACTTTTTTATCTTCAAATATAAATTCAAAATTATCTTTATAAGCATCTAATTGATTTTTTGATGTATTATCAGTTACTACAGTTTCTATTTCATAATCTTTTGATTTATCCTCAAAATATGTTTTCGATTTTAAAAGTGGAGATTCTGATACAATTGGTGTAATATATGGTACATATAATTTATTATTAAATTGAAGTAATAAATTTTCATCATTGTAAGATAAAAAACATCCTGTAGGATTTGGAATTACATCTGTATGATAAGGTAATTTTAAATTTGATAAGACATTTAAACTATTTAATTTTGTCATTTTATATTATTATATACTTATGAAAGGTTTATAACTATATGTAAGTTTTCATAAATATGTAAGGTTAATAAATATATGTAAGTTTTCATAAATATATGAAAACTAAGTAAAATTTTGGCCTCATGCAGGAATCGAACCTGCTCTCGGTAGACAAATGAGGCACGTTCTATATGAGAACAGGCCAATTTTAATTTATGTTATACTTAACTATAATTATACAAATTGTTTATTAAATTTTAAATTATAAATATTTCTTAAACATAATCCTAAAAATATTCCAATTGTATTATAAATTATATCAAGTAAATCTTCACATTGATATGCAATATATTCATACCATTCATAAAATATACCAAAAAGAAAAAACGCATAACAATATTCTGGAAATAAGAAAGTAATAATTGTATGAAAACATACATGAATTAAATTCCATTTAGTTAGTAAACAAGTTTCAAGAATTTTCATATCTTCTGGAGTTATATCACAAATATAATAATTCTTACCTCGTATAAGTTTAGTATTTGATTGTTTTATACATCCATTTATTGGATAACTTTTCATAAAAAGAGCTGAATATGTATGTAAAAAAATAATACCTATAATACATATAAATATAAATACCATAAATTGTTTTTTTAAATTTAATTGCATTTTAATTAAATTAAAAAATGATTACATATATATTAAGTTCATTTTTAGGTTTTTCTATTGGATTAATTTATTTTTATATATTTGAATATCCTGATGTTAATAAAATATCAGATAATTGTTTTTATCAATTACATTATTTAAACAAAAATAATATAATTTCAGTTCATATTAAAACTATAATTGCAGGTTTACTTTTATTATATATAGGAAGATATCAATGTAAATATTCATACATTGTATCATTTATAGGATCTGCAATGATAAGTATACATCTTATAGAAGTATACATAGAATTAAGTATTGCATAATTTGGAAAGTTCAATGTATAAATTAGTTATTTTATAATCTGTAATATTAGAATTAATATGTATATAATACATATTATTTAGTTGAGAAAACTGATAATCAGTTTGAAATGAATTACCAATCATAAACTTATATTTATTATCTGACATCAATTTAACAAATGGTTTACCAAGTAATATATAATCATATTTTTCTTTGTAAAGTTCTAAATCGATAATATATATAAAAGATTTATTTTTTATGTTACTTAGATCAATTTTTGAAAAATCATCAACTGCGAATAAATAATCTGTACCTTCAATATCAGCAAAATAATTTTTTACGTTTATATCTGAAGTTAATATTGCTGGATGTATATTGTTTTCAAAGAAATAATCTTTTGCAATTTGTAACGCAGTTTTAACATTTTTATTTGTTATATCTGGATTTTTAGTAGAATTTGTTATAATTATATCTGTATTTTTAAGATTTAAACTATTTAAAAAGGTATCAGTTAATTCATAGAAATCATTATTAATCAATGTACCATCTAAATCGTAACATATAGGTTCATATTTGAAAATATCTTTTAAATTTAGATACAATATACAATGTACAAGTAAATTTATACATTTTGGATGTAATAAACTGACCTTTAAAAATGGACCTTTATTTTGACTCGTTATACCCCATTTTAATAGCTCATTGTATAAAATTTCATTATCTTGTGACCATAATATCATATAACATCCATGTTGTATATTAAATTTATAAACAAACCAATTTGACTTTATAATGTCTTTCAATCTAGTTTTTAAATAATCTCTATTTTGTATTATTTTATGTATATTATTATCGTAATAGTCTTTATGTTCTAATACTAATAAAGCTGTTTGTTTAGCAAGATTTGTAACTGAAGTCATGTTATATAATTTATCAAATATTGAAACATTATGATAAATTATATAACCTATACGTAATCCTCCAAGACCAAAAGCTTTTGAAAAAGTTCTTGTGATTATAACATTATTATATTTAAAAAGATGAGCTAAATCTAAAGGTCCAAATTCAAAATATGCTTCATCTATAACAAATAATGTATTTGGATTATTTATAATCCAATTAACAATTGTTGATAGATTAAAACAGTATCCTTGAGGCATATTTGGTTGACATATATACATAAAATCAAATATATGAGTTAACATTATAGAAATAGTTGATTCTTCATCTTTTTGTTTTTCACCTGTAACATTAACATATGTGACATGATTCGTTTTATTCTTTATAAATTGTAACATATGACCAAATGTAGGACATGGTACAAGGCATGTAGAATTACTATTTAAAAATTTATTGCATATCATTTCAAGACCTGCTGAAGATCCAGCAGTTAGTAAAATATTTTCTTTTGGAATTTTATATACTTCAGAAATATTAGATATCAATTTATAATGTAGATCATCAAATCTAGGATATATATTTATTTTATGGTTTATTTTTTTAATAGATTCGTGATGATCATAAAAATTTTCATTCATATGACACTGATATTCTCCATCAATTACAGGAACAACATACATTTTATATAACAAATGCGTAAACTTAAAAATCTGCAGGATTTGGACTAGTATACAACATCCATTCAGGATATTCATGACGATATGCTAATATGTTTTCATTATTAAAATGATCAAGAAATTCTTTTTTTTCTTCACTATTTGTCAAGCGTAATGTTTTATCAGTTTCTACAAGTTCATTATTAACAAGAATATAAATCTTATGATTTTTATCTATATAAATTTTTACTGGTCTATGTACTGTTGATATTCTTTGTGGTATAGTAACATTTTTACTAATACATCCAGTTTTACATCCAATTAATTCATGTGTACAGAATCTATTTATATCAAGATTAAATAGTACTACACTACATGGTTTCATAACTACAGTTAATTTATCTGTGCTTATTTTTGAACGAAAACATATTCTACGTAGAACTGATGTATTATGATCTTTGGACTTACTTGAATCAGCTTTGCCGCTGACAACTTTTTTGGAACTTATATAATCTCCATTATGCAAAATAATATTTTTATTGTGAATTTTATTTTCCATAAATGTACATATAACAATCCATGCATTATCTGTTAATGAAATAGTTTTATCTCCATGAGGTTCAATTCTATCTGAACTGTCATACTTTTGTGCCAATACATTATTGAGATTTTCACATCCTGGAAAAAAAACAGATAATTTCTTTAGTTTATTATTTATATATTCAAGATTTTCTCCAAATATCTGATTGGACTGTCTCATTATGCTTGAGTGTAGATATATACTCATTTTACCTTGTCGATTATCAGTTAATTGAGCACTTAAACGTTTCATCATATGATCTTCATGATTCAAATGTGATGCATTTTGCCATTTTATTTCATTGTTTAACAAATCAAAATAATCTATATTATCATCAAAATAGTTATCTATTTGCCATACTCCCATATTAGAATAAGGTAATGAATCTATATTCCAATACTTGTCATCAGTTTTCTGGTCATCCGTTAAAATATAAATGTTTTTGTTTATAGTTATTTTGTCATGTTGAGAACCCATAACAAAGCTTTTATCACATTGACAATTAAAAGTTGATGAATCATGAATAACAGTTATTTGACCATGAAATTTATTCTGAACTTTTTGTAGTAAAAATTCAAGTTCTATAGTATCACTAGGGAACAGAAATAACTGTGCAGCATGTTTTTTCTGTTTTTCAAAAACTTTAGATTGTTCTTCTTTTAACTTTGTAAGTTCTTCAGAGTTATAAATATGTCTTCTTAGTTCTTTTGTTGAATACATTTAATGTATAATACGATTTAGAATTCTAAATATTTATTTAGAATTACAGATGATGAGTATTTTTATAATGGCTTTTAAGTGATGTATCAGAAAGAAAGTTTTTACCACAAAATTCACATTTATGATCCATACTAAGTCTATGTGCATGATACATATGTGCATTTAATCCAATTTTAAATTGAGAAGAAAATAAACAAAATTTACATTTTAAAATAGTTTTAGTACTGGAATCTTCCTGATCCAGATTTGCTGTTGAATCATCATCAATGTGTTCACTTTTACAATGAGCTTTTAATGATACATTCGTATTAAATTCTTGATAACAAACATTGCATTTAAATTTTTGATGAACCGGAGAGATCTTTGTTATTACCTTACCTGAAATCGAAGATTTCCGATTATCAAATATTTCACTGTCAAAAAATCTTTTTTTAGATAAAATCTCTGATTTTGCGGAAGGAACCTTTGTTATATCTATATTGATCTCGCTACTTTCATCATCAAATATTTCATTATCAAATATATTATTATCAATAGGTTGTTTTCTTCCAAATTTAATTTTTGGAAATTGAAAACCTTTTTCATGTAAATGATTATGTTCTTTCAAACTGAAATTACTAAATTCTTTCCAAACCCAACCATATCCTGCTAAGTTTATATGATAATATACTATATCATCTATCATAATACTTTCTTTTAGATCAATAATTTCATATGGAGTAAAATTAGATTCCATTGTAAATTTCTTAAGTATTAATATAGAAAAATATAAATTTTTATATAAAGTAAAAAATTATATTTTTCTATAGTTTATACAATTTATATTAATGGATACAAATTATAGACAAATCTGGCTTTCAAAAGCATTGAAATGGATGTTAAGACATGCTGCAGGATCCAACAGAGTTGTCGACGGCAGAGCCGGATCCAACGAAGTTGTCAACTGCAAAGCAGGATCCAACGAAGTTGTCAACTGCAAAGCAGGATCAGAAAAAGCTGAAGGTTTAAATATTGATGATGAAGGATATATAGAAATCAATAAATTAATAACTCATTCAACATTTGAACAAAGTAGTGTTACTGAACAAGAAATACTCAGTTTAGTTAAAACACAATCTAAAATTAGATTTCATATTAAAAATATTGATGGAGTAAATTATATTCGAGTTTATAATGGAGAAACAATAAATATACCAAATCTTCCAAAAACTGAAATAACTGATGCTAGTAAATATCCAGTTGTGATTCATGGTACATATCTTGATTGTTGGAATAAAATTGTAAATTCAGGAGGATTATTACCATTGAAAAGAGTATACATTCATTTAACTACAGATGAAAATTATGTTAGTGCTAAAAAAACTGTTAAAATTTATGTAAATTTAGAAAAATGTTTAAATTATATAAAATTTTATGATTTAGGTAATGGTGTAATCTATGTAGCAGATAAACTTCCCTATAAACTAAATGAAGAATATTTATGGACAGTTAAATACAAACAGAGAAGTTCTGATGGATATGTATGGGTAGATATGGATGGTATAAAATTTCTGACTGGTAAAATTAGAAAAAATGTTTAGCTTTATCTAAAAATTATAAATTTTGGTTATATAAAATTATTCTTAATGTAATTGGAATTGTAATAGGTCTTATATTATTATTTGTAGGTGTTTATTGTTATTCAGAATTTTCAAGGATGAATGAGACTATAACTATAAAAATAACTCCATTTGGAGGTTTTATTTCACTAGATAATGGATTTGCAGCTATAGCGATATTCGGTTTAATAATTATTACTTTATTTTCAATTAAATATTTTGTTAAATTCATAAAATCATAATACTATAAGATATTGTAAAAATTGTTAAGTTTTCAACATCTTATCTTCTTTAAGTTCTGATCATAGATTCATAAAATATTGGTTAATCTTATGAAAACATGATTAATAAACATTTTCAAATTTTTCAAAATGTTTGTCTATTAAAAATATTTATCTATATTAAAAACATTTTTGAAAATATTTATCTATATTAAAAACATTTTTGAAAATATTTATCTATATTAAAAACATTTTTGAAAATGTTTGTCTATATTAAAATTTAAACTATTTATGTTATATGTAATTTATAACAATGGGTAAAATTACCGCAATAGTAGGTACAATGTTTGCTGGTAAAACTACTACTTTACTTCATTATCAACGTATGTTAGCAATACAATTTAAACCATATATTGTTATTAAGTATAAATTAGCACAACATTCTGGAATTAAAACACATGATAAAGAAATACTATTACATACACATAGTTTAGAATATCTACATGAATTAGATAATATCAATTTGTTACCTAGTGTAACTATTTTAATAGATGAAGCACAATGGTTTAAAGATTTTGAAACATTTGCCATAAAATATTCTAAAAAATATGATATAATTTTTACAGCTTTGACTACCAACTATCTTAAAAAACCATATGTTCAAATAATGAATATTGTAGCAATTTCAGAAGAATATGTAAAAAATAAAAGTATTTGCATGAAATGTTTACAAGATAATGCCATTTACAACATTAGATTAGTCGATAATAGTGAAGAATTTTTAGAAGGAAGTGAAGATTTATATCAAGTAGTTTGTAGAAATTGTGAGTGTTCAATGTAATCAATATAATATAAATTTATAAAATTTCAAATATCTATCGTTTTAAAATTTTATTGACTAATAAATATAAATTTTAAGAAATCGTAGAAGCGTTAACTGGAGTACCGTCTACGACGCTAGGAGTACCGTCTACGACGCTAGGAGTACCGTCTACGACGCTAGGAGTACCATTGTTAGCGGAAAAGCCTGTTCCAACTGTTATATTTGGACAAGAAATATTATTTGGTAAATAGAGTACTGCGATACCTGCAATTATCGATGGTAACACTAAAATAAACCATGCAATTTTTTCATGTGTTTTTGCGATATATACTAGTATAATATAAAATATTGCAGTAACCATAATCAATTCTGGTCTTATATTACATTTAATTCCTTGCATAATTGATAACATTACTAAAATAATTATAACAATATGAATAACTTCCATTTTTTCTAAAAAGTTTTTTGTTTTAATAATTAGTAGTAATAAAACATGTCAGGTACTGCAAATATATTAAAATCTATACGACAGAAATTAAAATCAGAAAATTTTTCAATTGAAGATTTGATGAAACTATTAAACAAACTAAATTTAACAGAACTAAAAACACTTTGTCAAATGGCAGGTATTTGTGATAATGAACCAGATTTTGAAAAATATAACAATAATAAAAAGGCTATTATTCAAAAATATGGAGCAATGCTATGTGAAGAATTGGGATGTAAACAATAAAATATTAACATAAGTTTTATTAATTTTATAATAATTCATAAAAAATATTAATATAAGTTTTATAAATAAAAATATTAATATAATATTATATAATGTAAATAATAAATATTAATATAATATTATATAATGTAAATAATAAAATATTAATATAATGTTTTATAATGTTTTATAAATAATAAATATTAATATAATATTTTATTATTTATAAAACATTATAAAATATTAATATAATGTTTTATAAATAATAAATATTAATATAATGTTTTATAATGTTTTATAAAATATTAATATAATGTTTTATAATGTTTTATAAATAATAAAATATTATATAATAAATATTATATAATGTATAAATAAACATACTATTAATTATAATAGTATTAAACATATTTAAACATTTTGATAATGTAATGTTCTGCAAAAAGGTTTTCCTTTATAGTATATTTGATCATCGGTATGTTCTTGTAATTTATAAATTATTTTTTGTTTAACAATTTTAATTAATTTAGAACCTATATTATCAATATCATCTTTTGATGTATAAACAAAGATGATATTATCTTTAGCTATAACATAAGGAAAACATTCTTGAATATTATGAATCAAAGTATTTCTAGATTCAATATCTTCATATTTACTTCTAAATACCATCCATTTTCCATAAATATTATAATCTAAACTACAATTGAACGCAACTAAATCTGATGGATATAGTGTTGTATGAGTCATTTCGGTCAATATATAAATGAGAATTTATAACCTATAAAATATAATTTTTAAAACAGATATCATTTTTTATAAGTTCAATTATTAAAAAATATTATAATATTTTTAACAGCTGCAGACCCTTCATAAAAACATTCGATATGTCTGTTAAATTCATATTTTTCTCTTTCTTTTATTATATTGTGTTTTAAATATTCAGGTAATGGTAAAATTTACTAAATTTATCTTTATAATTTTTAATAGTTTACATATTCGTATTAAAATATATTTTTTCTTGCACAAAACCTATTATATAACTGCACATGGATACCAAATCAGATACTGAAATCTTAAACTGGAAACAATCAATTAGAAAAACACCTGATGTTTATCTTGGTTCTTCTAAAGATTCTATTATTGCTTCATTGATTTTAGCTGATAAAAATTTTAATTGCTATATAAAGAAAAAATGTTTATACAATCTTCCAATATTAAATTGTATCAGAGAAATAGTGTACAATGCTTTTGATAATAAATGGCGTGATACTAAAAAAGATAAACTTTCAACAATTAAAGTTGAATTTAAAGATAAAATAATTTCAGTTTGGAATGATGGAAAACCTATAGAATTGATAAAACATAATTTTAAATATGAAGATCCTCAAACTAATAAAATAACAGAAATTAATATGTATCCTCCAGAAGCTTATTTCGGATGGTTTTTATCCAGTACTAATTATAACAAGAAAGAGAAAGAATTAAAAACAAGTGGAAAAAATGGTATGGGAGCTAAAATAGTTAACGTATTTAGTAAATTTTTTCTTGTTGAATGTTCCGATAGTAAAAATCAGTTTAAACAATTATATAAAGATTGTAAAGCTGAACAATATACAATTTGTCCAACTAGTACAACACCATTTGTTAAAGTTACATTCGAACTCGATTATGAATATTTTAACTTCTTTGATGAAGAAATAATACTTGAATATTTACGAAAACTTCTTATAGATTGTAGTCATCAATTGAAACTGAAATTATGGTTAAATGAAGAACCTATAGATATGATAGAAGTTAACAAATATTTAAAATGTTATGGTATAATTTTATCAGATCCTATGTTATACTTTCAAAAAACTATAAATTGTGAATCTAGTACTTCAGTTACAAAATCTAAACTTGAATATTCATGTATAATTCTTCAAAAACAAAATGATTTTAAATCTATAGTATTTGCTAATGGTATGTTTCTAATAGATGAAGGTACAGAAATTAAAAACTTGAGAAAAGAATTATTCGATATATTATGTGATCGTGTAGCTAAACATTTTAAATTGGCAAATATAGATACAAAACGGTTTAAAGATAATTTATTCATATATCTAAGCATTCATAGTTTTGATTTAATGTATTCAAATCAAACAAAAGATAAAGTTACAAGTGCAATTAGTTATGATATAAAAATTACAAAACAACAATTTGATACATTTTTACAATTTAAATTTATACAAGAACTAGAAGCTACATTGCTTAAACCAACTAAAAAACCAATTGAATGTAAAGCAGATGAAGCCAATTTAGCTGGAACTTCAAAAGCTTTAGATTGTTGTTTATTTATAACTGAAGGTCTTAGTGCTAAAACTTTTGCAGTCAGAGGATTGCAGTATCTACCTGGAGGACGTGATATCTATGGTGTTTTTCCAATAAAAGGTAAATTCATGAATATTTCTAAGGCATCAATTTCAGATATACTTAAAAATAAAGAAGTAGTAAATTTATTAAATATTTTAAATATAGAAAAAGATAAAGATTATACAACTCCTATTCATAGGAAATTATTACGATATGGTCGAATTAATATTTTAACAGATGCAGATATGGATGGAGTTCACATAAAAGGTTTACTTTTAAACTTTATATATCAAATCAATAAATCTTTATTTCATCTTAATTTTGTACAAAGTTTAATTACTCCTGTTGCTAGAGTATTTCTAAAAGATAAAACTATAGTAAATATATATTCAATGAAATCATTGCAAAAATACAAAAATGAGAAAACAAAATATTATAAAGGACTTGCCACACATTCAGATCAAAATAAAGAAGTAGAAGATTGTTTTAAGAATTGTAGCACTACTATTTTTACATTGGATAATGAATCTGAAAAATCTTTTTCAATTATGTTCGATAAAGAAACAGAAGAACGTAAACAACTTATAATGAATATTACTGAACCTTCAGATATGCCTAAAATTATAACTTGTACTTCATTTCTTATTGATCATTTCAATCCAGAATTTCAAATGGAAGTACAAGCTAGAAATTTACCTCATTTTAGTGACGGTTTAAAAATATCTCAAAGAAAAATATTGTTTACCATACTTAAAGATACAAAATATGAAATTCAAATAGAACAATTAGTAGGAAAAGTTATGGCAATGACAAAATATCACCATGGACCCGATTCACTTAGAGAGTCTATTAAAAACCTTGGACAGGATTTTACCGGATCTAATAATATTCCATTGTTGATAGGCATAGGTGAATTTGGAACAAGAATAGAAAATGGTGATGATTCTGGCGCTGCAAGATATCTACATATAAGATTTAATAAGTTTTATAATGATTTCTTTTCTGAAAATGATGAATTTCTAAATTATGTTGAAGATTGTGGAGAAAAAGTAGAACCAGAATGTTTTTATCCTCCTATACCATACTGTCTCATAAATGGGTGTAATAGTATTTCTAGTGGATTTAAACCAGATTTTTTTCCTTATAATATTGTAGATCTTAGAGAAACAATTCTTGATATTGTTAATGGAAAAGAACCGAAAACATTAGTTCCATATTTTAATGGATTTCTTGGAAAAGTTGAAATGATTAATGAAAATAAGTTTAAAACTATAGGTATATTAAATATTAATAAAGGAGTATATATTCTTGATGAAATACCAATTGGAACTTCTTTTTCAGATATAACAGAACTGATTAAATCATTTCCAGATGTTACAAATTTAAGAATTGAAACTACCGTTAAAAAAATTAAAGTACTGTTTAAATCTGATGCAACATATGATGATCTTTTTAAGAGATTAAAATTAGAAAAAACGCATACAATTAGAATTATATTATTTAAAAATAATAAACCTTTAATTTATAAAAATGTGACAGAATATCTTAAAGATTTTGTAAAAGAATACCTGATAATCATACAAAAACGTAAAACATGTGTACTAAATAGCATAAAACATAAAATAAATTTAATAGATCAAAAAATAAGATTTCTTAAAGATGTTAGATCTGAAACAATTAATATCAAAGAAACATCTGAAAAGATTATTGATAGACTTAAAGAATTGAATTATGTAGATCTCAATGATAATTTTTCACATTTGACAAATATGAGTATATCAACAATAGCAAAAGATAATTTTAATAATCTTGAAAAACAATCTGCTAATCTTAATATAGAATATAATACTTTACAATCTAAAACAATAAATGAAATCTATAAAGATTCATTAAATCTATAATATTAATACTTTATAATATTATTTAAATAATATTAACATAAAACACATGAACTAGGAGGTTCTGGAGTAATTGTAATTAATATTTTATCCCAGTTGTTTATTATAAATTGTAAATGGTCTTTTAATTTAGATATATAAATTGCATGGTCATTTGGTATATTATTAATTGAAATTTTTAATGTTTCATTATAAGCATTACGAATCAAATTTAATATATTTGTTTCATTTCTTTTTAATGATGATACGTCTTCTATTTTTTAACATAATATCTAACATTTTTATTAAAATAATATTTATTCACTTTATATTGTACCGTCTACGAAGCTAGGAGTACCGTCTACGAAGCTAGGAGTACCGTCTACGACGCTAGGAGTACCGTCTACGACGCTAGGAGTACCGTCTACGACGCTAGGAGTACCGTCTACGACGCTAGGAGTACAAAAGTTATCATTGTTTGAGCCAATTATATGTTTAAAATGTTACATAAAATTTATAAAATCTAGTAATATTTTAGATATATTTACAATGTTCTTTGTAATCCTTTTTGCATTGATACATAGTTCATTATCAAAACTTATTATCTACAATGAAACACATTTTCTTGTTGATAGTTTTTATAACGATTATAATATAACTGAACAATTGTATCCTAAATTATATAATAATTCAGATTTATATTTTTTAATCTATAATGTACATAATAATAATCACATACAAAAGACACTAGTTAGATATGAAGTAACTAAAGAAAATGTTTCAATAGTAATTCAAAAACATTCATTAAACTTTTTTGATATATTTGATGGAATTAACAAATCTATGTTAACTACTACTAAATCGGATACAGAAGTTTATATTAATTTAAATATTTCAAACGTAGTAGACATAAGGCGTAGTAGTGATGGAAAACACTTGTTGTTTTACGTTAATAAAAATGGATCATTGTATGTTTATACATATCTTACTATTAAAGAAATAAAATCTGAAATAGAATCTATTAATAATACACGTGTATCACATAGTAAACCTTTAGAGTTGTATAAAGTTATTTATAAATCTAATAGTATATGTATTAGAACTAACTCTACTAGTTGTAAAATGTTAGAATATTTTACGGAATATTCTATAACCATTACAAACGAAACTGGGATGATATGGATAGATGATGATGGATACTTTTTTTCAAATAATAATATTTTATATTCATGTATCGATATTCAATGTACATTATATCATACATTCAATCAAAATATAACAGATTGTTATTATTATAATAAAAATAAGTTTTGTGTATCTTTAGAAACTGTTACTGTATGTTCATCTGATAAAAAAACTTATGATGTTACATATGATTTTGCAAGTAAATTAGCAAGAGTTCACAATTTTTTGTATTGGGTACCACCTAGTACTAATTCTTCACATAAAAGATATACTTATACTGAGTTATTAATTATCAATATTGTAGGATTTATTATATATATGGGAATTGTTTACTTATCTCTTATTATTATATTGTAATTTCAAATCTACTAATAAATTACACAATATAATAATAAGAGATTTATATTTTATAATTTATATTTTAATAAAATTATTCATTATATTGTAATTTCAAATCTACTAATAAAT
>Ga0116230_10001898_pt1 | contig 20102 bp, 13 predicted proteins | sample S1TSphfallax_3_FD_88678 | JGI IMG/M metagenome (GOLD analysis project Ga0116230, IMG submission 88678) | Host-associated microbial communities from peat moss isolated from Minnesota, USA - S1T2_Fd - Sphagnum fallax MG | ecosystem: Host-associated > Plants > Peat moss > Unclassified | place... | reverse complement strand
GCGCCACGGCTCTCGTCGAGCACGCGCGTCCAGGGCGTGTCCCAGCGCAGGCCGAGCGCGCCGACGAGCCGCTCGTAGAACCCGGGCAGATCGGCCGCCGCCGCCGCGACGAGGCCGTCGTACCCGTCGACGCCGAGCGTCGCCGCGAAGGCGGTCAGGTTGGCCGCATCGATCACTGCTTGCGAAGGAAGCCACCGGTCGAAAGGAGCGGTTACGGTCATCTGCTGCGCTTCCGGGTGCCACCGCTGCCGACCTCGAAGCGCCTCGGATGGCCATCGCGACCGTAACCCCGACCGACGATAGCGACGAGGCGATGATCCTCGAGGTCGTGCGCGATCTCGTGCGCGAAAAAGTCGAACCGCGCGCCGCCGACGTCGATGCGAGCGGCGAGTTTCCGTGGGATATCCAGAAGCTCTTCGCGCAAAACGATCTGCTCGGCATCCCGATCCCGGCGGAATACGGCGGCCTCGGTGGCACCTTTCTCACCTACGTGAAAGTCGTCGAAGAAGTCGCCAAGGCATGCGCCTCGAGCGCGTTGATCATCGCGGTGCAAGAGCTCGGCGCGTTGCCGCTGCTCATCGCCGGCACCGAGGAACAGAAGCGACGCTTCTTGCCGAAGCTCGCGAACGGCGAGGCGGTCGGTGCATACGCACTCACCGAAGCGGGCTCGGGATCCGATGCCGCCGGTTCGATGCGCATGCGCGCGGTGAACGACGGCGACGCCTACGTGCTCGACGGCACGAAGATCTGGATCACGCAGGGCAGCATCGCCGATTTCGTCACGGTGTTCGCGGTCACCGATCCCGCGAAGGGCGCGAACGGCATCAGCGCGTTCATCGTCGAGAAGGGCACGCCCGGCTTCAGCGTCGGTAAGCTCGAGAAAAAGATGGGCATCCGCGGTTCGCCGACGGTCGAGTTGATCTTCGAGAACTGCCGCATTCCCGCCGCGAACCTGATCGGTGCCGAGGGCGACGGCTTCAAGATTGCGATGAAAGTGCTCGACAAATCGCGTCCCGGGATCGCCGCGCAAGCGCTCGGCATCGCGAGCGGCGCGCTCGACTACGCGACGAACTATCTCAAGGAACGCGTGGCATTCGGCAAACCGCTCGCGCAGCAACAGGGTCTGCAGTTCATGCTCGCCGACATGAAGACCGATGTCGAAGCGGCGCGCTTACTGCTCTACGAATCCGCGCGCAAGTGCGACGAGGGTTCCGACGACATCACGACGTGGGCCGCGATGGCGAAGCTGCGGTGCGGCGACGTCGCGATGAGCGTCACCACCGATGCGGTCCAGCTCCTCGGCGGCTTCGGCTACTCCACCGAATATCCGGTCGAGCGCATGATGCGCGACGCGAAGATCACCCAAATCTACGAAGGCACGCAACAGATCCAACGCATCGTGATCGCCCGCTCCATGGTCGGCAAGCCCCGCTGATGGTCACCGGCATCGACGTCGTCGTCTACAACGCCCAAGACTTCGATCGCGCGCTTGCGTTCTACGACGCGCTCATCGGTCACGCCCCGGCGACGCTCATACCAGGCGCGTGGGCCGAGTACGCCCTCTCCGACGGCACGGCATTCGCGCTCGGCAAGCACGAGAATGTTCCCTGGCAGCCGGGCTACATGATCATGTTCGCCGTTCCCGACGTCGCCGAAGCGGTCAGGCTCGTGCGTTCCCTCGGCGGCGAAGCCGGCGAGCCGGACGAGACCCCCGTGTGCTTCATGTCCTTCGGCAAGGACACCGAAGGCAACCAACTCGTCCTCCACAAGCGCAAACCCTAGCGTACAGCGCAAACCCTAGCAGCATGCCCTCCGCGATGTAGCGTGCCGATCGCTGTCCCTCGACGACGGTTCGCTTTGCGAACCTCTGCTCGGGATGACCGTGGGGGACTTGTCGGCGCGGTGGGTGGTCGCAGATGGGCGCCTTAGGTCGATTCGCGGGTGGCGGCGGTTGCGAGTGCTTCGAGGAGGGCAGGAGCGGCGGCGTGGAGGCGGGCGGCTCGGGGGGCGACGAGGCGCCGGCGGAGCGGGCCGCCGATCTCGATCAGGGATACCACGCGCGTGCCGGTGCCGTCGGGTTCGAGCGTCCAGCTGCGACGCAGGGCGGCGACCGGGCCGAAGGTGAGGCCGAGCGCGAGCAGGCGCGGCTCCGCGGCGGCGTCGATGCGATAGGCGGTCTGGCGACCCTTGTCCGGCTTGATCGTCACGTAGCCGTCGGGGCCGAACTCGCGCTCCAGTACGGCCCACGTCACGCCCGGCATCCACGTCTTCCAGCCGGCGACGTCGGCGAGCAGCGCCCACACGCGCTCGGGCGGAGCGGCGATCGAACACTCCGCGCTGCCGGCTACCTCCATGCGCGCCTGCAGCGGCATCGCGCGCGCCCGCCGAACACTCCGGACGACGCATCATGGATCAGGACGAACCGCAGAACCCCATCGTCGCGCTCGCCTCGCGCATCCGCGCGCGCCGCGACCTCGGCGCCGCGATCGACTCGGCCGCCGCGGAAACCGCCACGCCGCCGCCCGGCGACGATGCCGAAGCGAGCTTCGCCGCGCTTGCCGACGTGCTCAGCACGGCGACGCGCCGGCTCAACTCGATCCTCGGCAAGAACGGCGTGACCTACGTGCGCTTGGAGAAGCCGCTGCGCTTGCGGCTGCGCTTTCGCGACCAGCGCATCGCGCTCGATCTCGACCGCGAACACCAACTCGTGCGCGTGACCGGCGGCGGCCTCGACGGCGAATATCAATTCGACACCGCATCGGCCGTACCGGCGTTGATCAACCTCTCGAAGCTCTCCACCGAAGCGGGATACGGCGTGCCGCTCACCGGCTCGTCGCTGCTGAAGACGATCGCCGCCGACGCGGAGTTGCCGCGGCCGGCGCAGTGGGACGCGGCCGGGCCGCTGCAGTTCTAGCCTTCGCGGCGAACGCGCTTCTTCGAACGCGACCGACATCACGACGTTGGCCGTCTTGCGGCCGACGCAGGGCAGTGCTTCGAGCGCATCGCGATCGTTCGGCACCGAACCGCCGTGGTTCTCGACGAGCCCGCGCGCCGCGACATCCGGATAGCGCGCGAAGAGAAACGGCGTGGTCAGCTTGGGAAACGGGATCGACACCCGGCCGCCCTTCGCGGTCGCGCACGTCGTTCGCTGCCCCTCGACGAACTCGGGGTGACCGGGGCGCACCGCGCGAGAGAAACGCCGTCATGCCGTTCTTCATCCGTGGAAGACAGAGCGCTACAGCGACCTGCCGAGCTGGATGAGATAGCGCGGACTACGACGCCGGCGCGAGCGGGCGCGCCAGCCGCGCCGCAAAGTCGGCGAAGGGCAACGGCTTGGCGATGAGATAGCCCTGACCGGACGTGCACCCATGATCGCGCAACCACTGTAGTTGTTCCGTCGACTCGATGCCTTCGGCGAGTGGTACGAGCCCGAAGCGTTTCGCGATCTGCAGCAGCAGTTCGCACAGATCAGCGTCCTTCTCGTCGGCAGGGAGGCCGCTGACGAACGAGCGATCGATCTTGAGCACATCGACCGGCAACCGTTTGAGGTAGGAAAGCGATGAATATCCCGTGCCGAAATCGTCGATCGCGATACGCATGCCGAGCTTGCGAAAGCGTTCGAGCGCAAACATCGATTTCTCGGTGTTGGTGATCGCCGCCGTTTCGGTGATCTCGACGCCGAGATGGCGCGCGATCCGCGGAAGATAGCGGAGCCGCTCCTCGATCTCGGTGATGAAACCAACGTCGTCGAGCTGCTGCGTCGAGAGGTTGAAGAAACACCGGAAGCCCTCGGGCAAGGCCGGCAGTCGCATCAGGTCGGTCACCGTCCGTTCAAAAACCCAGCGCGAGAGCCGGCCGATCAGCCCGTTGCGTTCGGCGAACGGAACGAAGTCGGCCGGTGAGATCAGGCCACGCGTCGGGTGTTCCCAGCGTACCAGCGCCTCCGCCCCGGTGATACACGTCGTCGCTAGCGCGAACGTCGGCTGATAGCGCAGCGAGAGCTCGCCCTGCTCGATCGCTTCGGAAAGTTCGATCGTCTGGAGGTAACGCTGCTCGAGATTCGCGCTCATCCCACGATCGAAAAAGGCGACGCACGCACCGCCGCGCCCCTTGGCGACATCGAGCGCAACGTCGGCCGAGCGCAGCAGATCATCGACCGTCCGTCCGTCCGCCGGAAAGCGTGCGGCGCCGAAGGACGCCGTCAAGGCGAGCATGCGCGTCCCGTCGCGATCGCCCGTGTGAAACGGTCGGGCGAAGAGGTCGGCATACCGCGAGAGCCGCACCTCCGCGTCGTGCGCCGACGCAGCGTCACGCATGATGATCGCGAACCCATCGCCGCTCGTTCGGGCGACGAAGTCACGCGGATCGATCGCGCTCAAACCCGCTGCGACTTCCACCAACACTTCGTCGCCGACCATATTGCCGGCCATTTCGTTGATCGCGCGAAAGCGGTCGAGATCGAGATACGCGAGCGCAAACGGCCTGCCTTCGGCGATGTCGGCGCGCAGCGCGAGGCGGAACTGCGTCCGGTTCTTCATCCCGGTGAGCGCGTCGTGCTCCATCTGAAATTGGATCCGCTCGCGCTGCTCGGCTTCGGAGAAGCGATGGGCGACGAACGCGGCCAGGACGTCGACGAACGCGATGTCGTCTTCAGCGAAGGGCGCATCGTCCATCGCGTGTTGCGAACCGAAGACGAGAAAGTGCGTCTTCCGCCCGATCTGCACCGGCGTGCCGATCACCGCACGCCAACCGATCTCGCGACAGACCAAGTCAAGGTCATCGAACGCGTGCAGATTGTTCCACGCGCACGTGCGCCCGTCGGCATACAGCACGCTCTGGAGCAAGCGTTCGAGCCCGATGCTCGCACCCGGCCGGAGCATGTCCGCGGCGGGATCGTCGTGATCCGAGACAGCGTCGATGACGACACTGCCTTGCTGCAAGTGGCTCAGATAGCCGAACACGTGGCGGTCGGGGCGGATCATCCGCACGCCGGCGTCGAGGACGGCCGCGAGCCGCTCGTCGTCGGCACCGGTGAGGTTCGCGCCGATCGTCCACAACGACCGCAACCGTTCGGCGTTGCGCGCTGATTCGCGCTCCGAGTCGCTGAGCGCGGCTTCCGTATCGATCAGCTGTTCGCGCGTTTCGAGCAAGGCACGGATCGCCGCGGCGAGCACGTACACGGCCGCGCCCGCATACAGGATGCCCGCCGCGTACCATGCCATCGTATAGCGCGCGCCGCCGACGGCCGAGAGCACGATACCGGCGGCGACGTTGAAGAGCCCGAACGCGAACGCGCGGTCGATCCGGCTCGCCGGACGCAACAACGCGAGCGCCGCGCTCCCGGCCGCGCAGCACGCGACGAGCGACGGCGCGAGTGCGATGCGATACCAGATCGTATAGTGCACGCCGTCGAGGATCGGCGGAACGTGTCCGGTTCCACCACATGCGACGAGCGCGCCGACGGCAATGCCGGTCACGATCGCAAACGCGACCAGGTTGCGACGGCGGGCCTCGCACGGCACGCCCAACTGCGGATCGCGCACGATGACGTACGCGAATGCATACAGCGCGCTCAGTGCTTGCCACCCCACGAGCAGCCACGAACTCGTCTGTTCCGATACCGGCAAGAGCGCGGCTTCGCCGGGAAGGAGACGGATGCACAACAGCAGCCCAATGGCGCAAACGCCCGATTCGGCATAAAATGCCGCCAGCAGTAACTTCGCCGTGGCGTCGGGGGAACGGCGGGCGATGTGCACCAGCACCGCAAGCGTGGAGAAATCGGCGAGGGCCGATATCACGATCGATGTCGGTATCGCTACGGCGAAAGCCCGGTCGATCATATGCCGCGCCGTCATGGCAAGCGCCAGTCCGGCGATGAGCGCGACGGCGACGTACGGCCATGCAACCCGTGCGCCGGTCGCGGCGGGGATCCGCCCCGCCGGGATGCTTCCGGCGCGGCGGCCCTGGAGGAAGTGATCCATGAATGCTCTCCCTGCCCCCGCCCGAGGGACCGGAACGCTGGTGCGCAATGCGCTCGCAGCAGAGTGACCGCCGTTCTAGGGGAGCGGCGGAGAGCGGGGCCGGGTCGTTCGAGCGGGGGCAGATCCGCCGCAAACGAGGGTACCTCGGCCTGCAACCCTACTCTACCGGCATTCAATGTAAAATGTCAACCCATGACATTTATCAGAGAATGACTTCTATCTAGCTGTACAGAACGGCACACGAGCGATGGAAATCGATAGCTCGGTCGGCCTGCGGCAGCGCAAAAAGGACCAATTGCGCGAGCACATCATCGCGGAGTCGATGCGGCTCTTCGCGGAGCGCGGCTACGAGGCGACCACGATCGAGGACATCGTCGCCGGACTGAACGTCTCGTCGCGGACCTTCTTCCGCTACTTCGAGAGCAAGGTCGACGTGGTGGTCGCCGGCCCGTTTCAGATCGGACTGCGGTTGGCTGAATTCGCGCGCGCCGCAGCCCCGGGACTCTCGCCGCTCGAGATCGCGCGGCACGCGGTGCGGGGGCTCGCCCAGTATCGCCAGTCCATGCCCGACGGTTTGCGGCACGCGACGCTCGTCGTCGAGACACCCGAGCTCGCGGCGCGCCTTGCGCGCGAACGCGACCACTGGATACGGAACCTCGCCGACGTCATCGCGCCACAGCTCGACGGCGACGACGTGGCGCTCCACGCGCGTATCATCGCATCCGGCGCGATCGGCGCGCTCGCCACAGCGTTCGAGTGCTGGGTGATCGAACGCGGCGCGCGCCCGTTTCCCGAGATCCTCGAGCGCACGTTCGCGTTGATCGACGCAGCCCACGCCGAGCGGCGCGACGCGGCCGCGTAGGAAATGCGCGGGCGATCATGCCGTACTTCGCCGCAGCGTCGATCAGCGGCTGAACGACGCGACGAGCCCCACCGTTTGCGCCATGTGCGCGTTCCCGATCGGCGCTAGGCTTGCGAACCGGGTCGCGCGACCCCGAGCATGTCGATCATCTCGGCAAACGGAACGGGCGGTGAGATCAGATACCCCTGACCGCTACGGCAGCCGGCATCGCGCAACCAGGTGAGTTGCGCTTCGGACTCGATACCTTCGGCCAGCGCCGTGAGACCGAAGCGATCGGCGGCGGCGACCAATAACTCGCAGAGCGCGACGCCCTTCGGATCGTGCGGCACGTCGTCGACGAACGACCGGTCGATCTTGATGATGTCGACCGGCAAACGCTTCAAGTACGAGAGCGACGAGTAGCCCGTTCCGAAATCGTCGATCGCGAGCGTCAGTCCGAGCCGGCGAAAGCGATCGAGTGCGTAGATCGCGCTCTCCATGTTGTAGATCGCCGCAGTCTCCGTGATCTCGATGCCGACGTGGCGATTGATGCCGGGCGAACGGCGCAGCCGCGCTTCGAGTTCGTCGATGAACGTGATGTCGTCGATCTGACGCGTCGCCAGATTGAAGTAGCAGCGGAAGCCGTCGGGCACGTGCGTGAGGCCGCTCAAATCGTCGATCAGCCGATGCATCACCCAGAGCGAGAGACGGCCGATGATACCGTTACGCTCGGCAAACGCGATGAACTCGTCCGGCGGCAAGACGCCGAGCTTCGGATGGTTCCAGCGAACGAGCGCTTCCGCTCCGGTGATCCGCCGCGTAGCGAGATCGAACGTCGGTTGATAGAGCAGCGTGAGTCCGTCGTGATCGATCGCCTCGTTCAGTTCCGCACTCTTGAGAAAGACCGATTCCAACCGGCTCGCCATTTCGCGATCGAAGAGCACCACCGACGAGCAGCACTGTTCTTTCGCCACATCGAGTGCGACGTCGGCCGAGCAGATCAGTTCGTCGGCGCTCGCACCGTCGCGCGGGTAGCACGCCGCACCCACGCTGGCGGCGACGTCGAGGAGTCGCGTTCCCTCGCGATCGCCCGATTGGAACGGCTGCTCGAACGGCTCGAGATACCGGCCCAAGCGCGCATGGGCGTCGTCGTGCGAATCCACGTCGAATAGCACGATCGCGAACTTGTCGCCGCCGAGACGCGCCACGAAATCGCGCTCGTCGGTCGCCCGGATCGCGACGCCGACTTCGACCAGGACTTCGTCGGCGATCATCTGGCCGAAGGTCCGATTGAGGCAGCGGAAATCGTCGAGATCCAAGATCGCCAGAACGAACGGCTCGCCGGCGCTCGTCGCACGGCGGAGCACGGCGCGAAACTGCGCGCGATTGTGCAGCCCCGTGAGCGGATCGTGTTCGATTTGGAATTGCAAGCGCTCCGAATGCTGACGCTCGCTGAATCGATGCGCGATGAACGCGGCCAAGACTTCGACGTAGGCTTCGTCCTCGTCGTCGAACGGTTCGATTTCGGCCTCATCGAGCACGCCGAAGACGAGCACGTAGCTCTCACGTCCGACTTGCACGGGCGCGAAGATCATGCGCTGCCAGCCGAGCTCGTAGCACAGCATGCCCGGTGCGTTCACCGCGGCGAGCGCATTCCACGACCGTGTGCCGCCGATCTGTGCCCGGCTTGCGAAAATGGTTCGTTGCACCGGCACGATCGCACCCGGAAAGAGCGCCGAGCACACGCTCTCGGCGCCGCGTGACCACGCGACCTCATCGACGCGCAACACGTCGCCGTCCACGCGCGCGAGCACGGCGCAGGTCCGCGCGCCGGTGCGCAAGGTGGTCGCGGCCGTTGCGAGCACGGCGCGAACGTGTTCGTCGGCGGGCGCGCAATCGGCCGCGAGCCGGCGCAAGGTGTGGATGCGATCGGCGCGCCGCCCCGACTCGCCTTCCGACCGAACCAGCGCGGCTTCCGCATCGGCGAATCGCTCGTGTGATTCGATCAATCGGCCGATCGCGAAGACGAGCACGAAGACCGACGAGGCGCAGAAGAGCACGCGGGCGACGTACCACGAGACATCGTAGCGCGTGTTGCTCATGACGACGAGCGCGGTTCCGGTCGCAATGCACGCGAGGGAGAGGGCATAGGCGCGATCGATGGTCACGGCCGGACGCAACTGCGCGACGCGAACCACGGCGTACGCTACGGCGAGAACCGCGACCAGCCCGACGCCGGAGGTGCGCACCGACTCGAGCGATATGCCGTCCGCAAACGGCGGCAAGAAGCGCCCGAGCACGACCGACGTACTGACGGCGACGGCGACGTATGCGATCCCGATCGTGGCGCTGCGCCGCACGAACACCGCTGCGGAAAGCGACGCAGCGTAGCCTTGCGAACGGACCCGCGCGTAGAGGATGCCGGAGATCGCGGTGCCGAGGTGCCAGAAGAGGATCAGCCACGGTGCGGCCTGAGCCGACGGTGGCGCAACGTTGGTGGCCCACGGCCACGTCTGCAGCGCGAGACACGAGCAGAGCACGAGCGCGCCGCTTACGAGAAACCCCACGCCGATCACGGCCCGCGCGGGTTCGAAGGGTCGCGGAAGGCAGAGCGCGAGGAGGACGCATCCCGTCGCCACATCGAGGAAACACGTCACGGCGAGCATCGAGGGCACGAACGGACGCAACGCATCGAGCGCGTAGTGCTCGCCCGCAAACCCCACCACGGCGAGGACCAACAGCAAAGCGACGCCGACCGCCGCAAGCGGGCTTGCCAGGGGATTCGACGCTTCTTGCTGGTTGAGCGACCCTACGCCGCCGGATTCAATCACGAAGACATTGTCGACCGGCTCGGACCAGTCGAAACTCGCTTCGGATCACTTTTTGAGCGAGCGTTTCACGATCGGCCGCGACGGGCACATCGTCACGGGACACTCGCCGCACCGCGGCGTCGGCGCCTTGCAGATGGCGCGACCGTGCAAGATGAGCCAGTGGTGCGCGTGGCGCCACTTGGCCGGCGGCACCAGTTTGGTGACGTCGTCCTCGACGCCGCGCGGCGTCGTCGCGAGCGTGAGCCCGAGCCGGTGCGACACGCGGAACACGTGCGTGTCGACCGCGAACGCCGCATCCTCGAACGCGACCGACATCACGACGTTGGCCGTCTTGCGGCCGACGCCGGGAAGCGCTTCGAGCGACTCGCGTTCGCGCGGCACGGCGCCGCCGTGGCGTTCGACGAGCCCGCGCGCGGCCGCGATGATGTTCTTCGCCTTCGTCCGGAAGAAGCCGCACGACTTGATGATGCCCTCGACGTCGCTCTGTTCCGCTGCGGCAAGCGCCGCCGCATCGGGATAGCGCGCGAAGAGAAACGGCGTCGTGAGGTTCACTCGCGCATCCGTGCACTGCGCCGAGAGTATCACCGCGATCAGCAACTCGAACGGGTTGCCGTACTCAAGCGCCGTGACCGCATGCGGGTAGGTCTTCTCCAGCACCGCCAGTTCCTCGACCGCGACGGCGCGCGTCACCCGCCGCTTCGGAAACGGAATCGTCATGCCGCCGCCTTCGCGCTGCCGCAACCACTCTCCACGTCACGCGAAAATATGGTATCGTCAACCCCGTGCCGTTCTTCAAGACGAAGGATCCGAACGTTCCGCCCGGGCAGCACCTGACCGACGGGTTTCCGGTGTTGCACGTGGGCGACGTGCCGCGCATCGATCGCGCGACGTGGTCGCTTGCGTTCACCGGGCTCATCGAGAACCCGTACACGATCACGTACGACGAACTGCGCGCGATGCCGTCGACCGAATTTCGCGGTGACATCCACTGCGTGACGCGCTGGTCGAAGCGCAACACCTACTGGCGCGGCACGCTCTTCCGCACGCTGCTCGAACGCGCGCGGCCGCACGCCTCGGCGACCCACGCGATCCAGTACGCGGACAACGACTACACGACGAACCTGCCGCTCTCCGACATGCTCGACGACGACGTGCTCGTGGCCTGGGAATACGACGGCCAGCCGATCGAGCCGGTGCACGGCGGACCGGTGCGCATGTTCGTACCGAAGAAATACTTCTGGAAGAGCGCGAAGTGGCTGCACCGGATCGACATCACCGATCGCGACGAAAAGGGCTTCTGGGAAAAGCGCGGCTACAACAACAACGCCGATCCGTGGAAGGAAGAGCGCTACAGCGATCTGCCGAGCTGGGCCGGCTGAGCCGGGATCGTCCCCCGCACGCCCAGCGGCTCCAAGAGCCGGACGAGTTCGTCGAACGGCACGGGCCGCGACACGAGATACCCTTGGCCGTACGCGCAGTTGTGCTCGCGCAGCCAGTCGCGCTGCGCTTCCGTTTCGATTCCCTCGGCGAGCGCGACGAGATCGAAGCGGTGCGCGATCTGCAAGAGCAGCTCGCACAGCGCGACGTCTTTTTCGTCGTCGGGCAGCCCGTTGATGAACGCGCGGTCGATCTTGATCATGTCGACGGGCAGCCGCTTGAGATACGAGAGCGACGAGTAGCCCGTGCCGAAGTCGTCGATCGCAACGCGCAGGCCGAGCCGGCGGAAACGATCGATCGCGAAGTGCGAGTGATCGGTGTTGTTGATCGCGGCCGTCTCCGTGATCTCCACGCCCAAATGTGCCGCCACGCCGGGCGCGGCGCGCAACTGCGCTTCGAGTTCGGCGATGAAGCCCAAGTCGTCGAGCTGCGGCGTCGCGAGGTTGAAGTACGCGCGGAAGCCGGACGGCATTCCGCGCAGCGTCGAGAGATCGGCGATCACGCGGGCCATCACCCAGCGCGTGAGCCGGCCGATCAGCGCGTTGCGTTCCGCGAACTCGATGAACTCCGCCGGCATCAAGCGGCCGCGCGTGGGATGGTTCCAGCGCACGAGCGCCTCCGCCCCGATGATCGTGCGCGTCGTGAGATCGAACGTGGGTTGGTAGGCGAGTTCGAGGCCGCCGCCGTCGATCGCATCGGAGAGTTCGACGCTCTTGATGTAGGCGCGTTCGAGCCGGCCCAGCATGGCGCGATCGAAGCGCAGCGATGCGCTGCCGCCGAGTTCCTTCGCCGCCACGAGCGCCACCTCGGCCGAGCGAATCAGTTCTTCGGGCGTCGCACCGTCGGCGGGATACAGCGTCGCGCCGAGCGACGCCGTGACGCTCAGCATGCGCGTGCCCATGCGATCGCCGGTGTGAAACGGGTTGCGGAACACGTCGACGTAGCGGCTCAAGCGCGCCTCGACGTCATCCGCCCCGACGCCGCGTAGGACGACGGCGAAATCGTCGCCGCCGAGTCGCGCCACCAGATCGCGTTCGTCGACGCGATCGAGACCGACCGCAATTTCGACGAGCAATTCGTCGGCAATCATGTGACCCGCCGTCTGATTGATCGAGGTGAAGCCGTCGACGTCGATGAACGCCAGCGCAAACGGTTCGCGCTCGGCGATGAGGCGACGCAGGGCCGCGCGGAATTGCGCGCGATTCTTGAGCCCGGTCAGCGCATCGTGCTCGATCTGATACTGGATGCGTTCGCGTTGCTGACGCTCGGAGAAACGATGCGCGACGAACGATGCCAACACGTCGACGTAGGCGACGTCGTCCTCGGCGATCGGTTCGTCGAGCATCGTATCGGGCGACCCGAAGGCGAGCAGGTACGGCGTGCGACCGACGCCGACGGGCACCGCGATCAAACTGCGCCAGCCGAGTTCGCGCCACACGCGGGCGGCATCGCCCAGGTCCTCGAGATCGGCCCACGCGCACGTCGTTCCGGCGGCGGCAACCGTGTCGAAGAGCGTGCCCGCGAGCGCGACGTGCGCGCCGCGCTGCATCAGCGGCGGATCTGCAGCGACCGGTTCCGGTCCGCCCCAGGCCGCCTCGTCGATGACCAAGGTCGCGCCGTCGATGTGGCCGAGCAACGCGCAGGTTCGCTTGAGCGGCCGCAGCGTCGCGGCAGCCGCTTCGAGCACCGAGCGGACCCACCGTTCTTCCGACAACGCGTCGTTCGAGACGACGCTGCCCAGGGCGCGTATGCGCTCCGCGCGTTGGATCGACTCGCCCTCGGTGCGCGCGAGCACGGCCTGCGTCTCGATCAGCGTCGACCGCGAGCGCACGAGCGTGCGAATCGCCGCGACGAGCATCGCGCACGAGCCGATGCACATCAACGCGCGCGAGACATACCAGGCGATCGTGAACCGCTGGCCGTCGACGACGTTGAGCGTCGCTTCGAGCGCGAACACGAGCAACGAAAACCCCAGCGCCTGATCGATTTCGGCGCTCGGGCGAACGCGCAACACGCGCCAAGCGGCGAACGCGCACAGCGCGACGATGAAGGGGCCGACGCCACTCGTACGCAGGCCGCTCAGCGTTCCGCCTTCCACCAGATGCGGCAACGATTCGCCGAAGACGAATGCGGCAACGCCAGCGGCAACCAGGTACGTCACCGCCGTACCGATGGCGAGCGCGGCGAAGCGGCGGCTCGTGCGGGCCCCGCCCGGATCGCTCGACCGCAGCCGCGCGTACACGAGGGCGGGCGCGGCAAGTCCGGCGTGACCGAACGCGTAGAGCCACGCGCCCGCCTGGGGATTGGCGGCGACGAGCGCCGGTCCGGCGGGCCACAGCGGCAAGACCAACGTCGTGATGATCGTGAGCAGCCCCGTGACCACGTAGCCGAGCGCGAGCGCCGTGACGGCACGCTCCGGAAGCCACGGTCGCCACATCGTCACGAGCACGAGCGCGGTCGCGAGCTCCGCAAGGCTCGCGAGGATCACTAGCGAGTTGAAGAGGGGCATGAAGAGCGGAAAGAACCCCCGACCCATGGTCAGCGCGAGAAGCGCGACCATCCCGAGGATGATCGTCGACGCGATCACGGCGCGATGAAACGCCGGTGTGCTCGGCACCTGGCCGGGAAATCGTAAAGGGCCGCGCACAAACGGCGGCCGCGTGAGGATCATGTCCGTCTCGAATCGCGACGCGCGCCTGAGCCGAAAGAACTCAAACGCCGCGCAATTTCACGGCCAGTACCGCACGCGCGTGGCTGCCGCCCTCGATGCGCGGCGTCACGCTGAGATCTTTCGCGAGCGCCGTCGCGATGAAAAGTCCTCGGCCCGATTCACTCATACTGTCTTTCGGCAGCCGCGCGTAATATGTGAACCCCGGCCCACGATCGAGCACGTGCAAGACCGGTGAGCCGGCCGTGAGGTCGAGCGCAACGTCGACCGCGTCGCCGTTCGTGTGGCGAACGACGTTGCCGATCAGCTCGCCGAACACCAATTCGGCATCACCGGTCTCGGCGAGCGTCGCACCGGCCGCGCGCAAGATCGCGGCGATCTCGCGTCGCACGAACGTCGCGGTCACGGCGTCGATCGATGCGAACGACCAGCGCGTCTCGCGCTCCGCATGCGCCGCGACCCGCAACGTGAGGATCGCGACATCGTCGGTGACCTCATCGAGCACGGTGCGGCGAATCGCGGCGGCCGGAGAGGGCGATGCGAACACGTCGTCGCGCGCGATCGCGGCGCGCAGCCGCCGGTCGCCCTCGATCACGTCGCGCGTCACCTCGGTGAGCCCGTCGGTGTAGAGCACCAGCAACGAATTCGCCGGCAATGCCGCGGTGGTGGCCGGCGCGGGCGGAAGATCGTTCCGCAGGCCCAGCGGCAAATCGCATGCCTCGAGCTCGACGACGGCACCGGTGGGCAAGCGCAGCAACGGCGGCGGATGTCCGGCCGACGCGTACGTGAGCGTCATCGTCAACGGATCGAGGATGCCGAGGAACGTCGTGACGATGCGATCGGGCTGCTCCGAGCGCAGCGCCCGATCGGCCGCATCGAGCACGGCAGCCGGTTCGGGAAAGACCTGCGCGGCGCCGCGAATCGACTGGCGCGTCGCGACCATCGTGACGGCGGCGGAGAGACCGCTGCCGATCACGTCACCGACCGAGATGACGATGCGGCCGTCGGAGAGGCGGAACGCGTCGTACCAATCGCCGCCCACGAGCGCGCCTTCGCCCGCGGCCTCGTAGATCGCATCGAACGTGAGGCCGGGCAAGCGCGGCAGGCGCTGCGGCAACGCGGCACGTTGAAACGCGACCGACGTTTCGTGTTCGCGCGTGAACTCGCGCTCGAGACGCTCGCGCGTGGCGATCTCCGCCATGCGGCGATCGTGGATGTCGGTCGCACTGCCGGCCCAGCGCATGATCGTTCCGTCGGTCGCGCGCATCGGCACCGCGCGCAACAGATGCCACCGGTACGCGTCGTCGCCGCCATCGGCCGGTTTGATGCGGATCTCGGCCTCGTAGGGTTCTCCGTTCGTAAACGCGCGCGCGAGGATCGGAAGGATCATATCGATGTCTTCGCGCGGAACGACGCGCGCCCAACCTTCGACGTTGGTCGCTACGTCTTCGGGCAAGCGCGTGTACTCGTGCCAACGCGTGTTCGCCCATTCGATCGCGCCGTCGGGCGTGTGCGTGTAGACGATGTTCGCGATGCTGTTCGCCATCGCGCGGAACTCGTATTCGCGCGCGACCGCTTCGGTGGTCTCGACGTTGCAGCACAGCACGCCGTCGCCCGCCACCGGATCGCCGAGGCGGCTATAGCAAAACGTGAAGTACGCCTGCTCCGGATACCCGTTGCGCTGCAGCACGAACGGCGCGTTCTCGGCCCACACCGGCGTGCCCGACCGCGCGCGATCGAGCAGCGGCCCGACGGTGTCCCATACCTCAGGCCAGCAATCGTGCGCACGTTGCCCGAGCGCCTGCGGATGCCGTCTCCCGCACAGCGGCGCATAGGCGTCGTTGTAGATCTGCACGAGCTCCGGCCCCCAGAAGATCATCATGGGAAAGCGCGAGTCGAGGATCACCTCCACCATCGTCCGCAGGACGGGGGGCCACGTCGTTGGCGGTCCGACCGGCGTCGACGCCCAATCAAACGCCGCAATCCGGTCCCGCATGCCTGAGTGTGTCAACGCCTCGTTTTGTACGGTTTTCTACCAACTCAAACGCCTCCGGCCCCCGTGACGGCACGCGCCCCCGTTGGGCGGCGCTTTCGCGGATGTGGCGGCTAGCGGAGCCGCAGCTCGCCTTCGGCGAGCACCACGATGCCGTCGCGTTCCAGGGCGCGCGCGACCGTCGGGATCTCCGCGAGCCGGTCGCCCGGAACGACGGCGGCGAGCGACGCGACGAGCGCGTCGACGTGCAGCGTTTCGCCGGGGGGCAGATCGCGCAGCTGGTCGACGATGCGGCCGCGCAAGAAGCGCGTCGTGCGCTCGAACGGCAACGCCTCCTGCGGACTGCGCTTCGCGAGCAGCCGCGCACGCGCGGCGAGATCGCCTGCGTCGACCGGCGATGCCGCGCACGCATCGCGCAGCGGGCAGATGAGGCACTTCGGCGCGCGCGCGGTGCAGATCGTCGCGCCGACGTCCATCATCGCGCTGTTCCAATCGTGCGCGCCGCCGGCCGGCACCATCGCGCGCGCGAGCGCATCGAGTTCGCGTTCGCTCGCGAGCGGCGGATACTCGAGCCCGCGCTCGGTGCGGTGCACGATGCGGCGGATGTTGGTATCGAGTGCGACGTCGTCGAGCTCGAAGGCGAACGCGCGCAACGCGGAGGCGGTGTAGGGCCCGATCCCCGGCAGCGCGAGCAACGCGTCGCGCTCGCTCGGCAGCTCGCCGCCGTAGTCGCGCACGACCGTTTGCGCGAGCGCGTGCAGCCGCACCGCGCGTGAGTTGTAGCCGAGTCCGCGCCACAGCCGCACCACGTCGCCCGCTTCCGCCGCCGCGAGCGCAACGATATCGGGAAACGCCGCGAGGAACGCATCGTAGAGCGGGATCACGCGCTCGACCTGCGTCTGCTGCAGCATGAACTCGCTCACGATCACGCGGTACGGATCGCGCGTCACGCGCCACGGGAGATGCGTGCGCCCGTGGTCGCGATACCACGCGAGCAGCGCGGCGGAATTCACGAAGCGAACAGCGAGCCGATGCGCGCGATGCCCTCGGCGATCGCCGAGCGCGGAATCGGCGTGAGCGAGAGCCGGATGTGATGATCGCCGCCGGCCTGCGCGTAGAACGGCTCGCCGAACAAAAACGACACGCCGTTGCGCTCGGCCCCCGCGAGCAACGCGCGCGCACGAAATTCGCGCGGCACGGTGGCCCACACGTAGTAGCCGTCGGCGCGCGGGTTCACGCGCAGACCGCTCGGCCAATGCTCGGCGATCGCGAGGTTCGCGATCGAGCGCCGCACCGCGAGTTCCTCGCGCAACGCACGCACGTGCGCGTCGTACGGACCGCGGATGTAATCCTCGACGCCCGCTTGGATGTACATGCTCGTCGCCATGTCGTACGACTGCTTGCGCAGCAGCAGCCGATCGTAGATCGTGCGCGGCGCCGTCATCCAGCCCAGGCGTAGCGACGGCGCGATCGTCTTCGAGAAACTGGAGAGGTAGATCACGTCGTCGCCGCCGTGCGCGACCAGCGGCGCCGTCGACGCCGGCGCGAGCTCGCCGTAGGGATCGTCCTCGACGATCGGCACGCCCCAGCGGCGCGCCAGCAGCACCAGGCGTTCGCGGCGCTCGGCGCTGAGCGTCACGCCCGTCGGATTGTGCAGCGAGGGCATCGTGTAGATGAAGCGCGGCCGGCGCGTGCGCAAGATCGCCTCGATGTGGTCGACGCGCACGCCCTCGTCGTCGACGGGCACGGGGATCGCGCGCAGCCCGTGGATCTGGAAGATCTGCAGCGCGCCGGGATAGGTCGGCGCCTCGACGATGATCTCATCGCCCGCCTCGGCGAGCGACTGGGCGACCAGCGTGATGCCCTGGGTCGAGCCGGTCAGCATCAGCACGTCACGCGCGTCGATCCGCGCCCCGCGCGCGCGCATGCGCCCGGCGATCGCCTCGCGCAGCGGACCGTAGCCCTCGCTATCGCCGTAGGTCAGCACGAAGTTCACGTTGCCGCCGACCCGCGCGAACGAGGCCGAGAGGTCGGCGAGCGGCGAGGGTTCCGCCGGCGGCACGCCCTGCACGAACGCGATCTGCTCGCCGTGTTCGGCCGCGGCAAGCTCGCCGAGCACGGCCGGATACTGGCCCACGCGCCACGGCGGCAGCGTCACCCACCAGGGCACGCCGCTGGCCCGCTCGGGCTGGCCGGCCTTGAGCGCCGCGACCCGCGACCCCGAGCCGACCTTCTGCTCGATCAGCCCGTCGGCGGCGAGTTCGCGATAGCCGCGCACGACGGTGCTGCGGTTCACGGCCAGCCGTTCGGCCAACGCGCGCTCCGGGGGAAGCCGCGTTCCCTCGGGAAGGGCGCCGGTGAGGATCTGCTCGCGCAATCGCTCGTAGAGCTGCCGGTAGATCGGGACGATGCTCTCGCGATCGAGCGCCACGGCGTCGAGCGCCCAGCCATTCACCACCACGAGCAGTCCAATTGCAGCCCATACTCATCCAATCCTGGATGGCTCCGCGATGCCAGCATCAATTGGATGGGGGAAAGGCCACCTTGGACGGCGGAGAGCTTGTCCGAAAACGATAGTGTGGATCGAATGCCCGTTACGCTGCCCGGCGCTGTCTGGACCGCAGCGAAGCGGTGCGAAGCGAAGTGAAGTCGAGGACCAGACCGATGCTTGATGTGGCCAACCTCGCGCTTGGGCGCAATGGGAACGGCGCCGGCGATGCCGATCCGAACGAGACGCTCGAGTGGATCGAGGCGCTCGACGGCGTGATTTCCGCGGAGGGCCCGCAGCGGGCGCGCGAGATCATCGAGGCCCTCACCGTGCGGGCCCGCACGCGCGGCGCCGACATCCCGATCACCCTCACCACGCCCTACATCAACACGATTCCGGCGCACCAGCAGCCGGCCTTCCCGGGCGACCACGACATCGAAGAACGCCTGCGCCACTACACGCGCTGGAACGCGATGGCGATGGTCGTGCGCGCGAACAAGCACCACGACGGCGTCGGCGGCCACGTCGCCACGTTCTCGTCGTCGGCGACGCTGATCGACGTCGGCTTCAACCACTTCTGGCATGCCCCGTCGGCAACGCACGGCGGCGACCTCGTCTACTTCCAGGGCCACGGCTCGCCGGGCATCTACGCCCGCGCCTATCTGCAGGGCCGCATCAACGAAGACCAGCTGCTCCACTTCCGCCGCGAAGTCGACGGCAAGGGCCTCTCCTCGTATCCGCACCCGTGGCTGATGCCGGATTTCTGGCAGTTCCCCACGGTGTCGATGGGCCTCGGCCCGATGCAGGGCGTGTATCAAGCGCGCTACATGAAGTATCTGCACGATCGCGGCATCGTCGACACGAGCGGCCGCAAGGTGTGGGTGTTCGTCGGCGACGGTGAAATCGACGAGCCCGAAACGCTCGCCGGCCTCGGCATCGCCGCGCGCGAGCGGCTCGACAACCTGATCTTCGTCGTGAACTGTAATCTGCAGCGGCTCGACGGTCCGGTGCGCGGCAACGGCAAGGTCATCCAAGAACTCGAGGGCCACTTCCGCGGCTCCGGCTGGAACGTGATCAAGGTGATCTGGGGCCGCCGCTGGGATCCGTTGCTCGCGAAGGATCACACCGGAACGCTCGTGCGCTTGATGAACGAGACGCTCGACGGCGACTACCAAACGTTCAAATCGCGCGACGGCGCGTACGTGCGCGAGAACTTCTTCGGCAAGTATCCCGAGACGCGCGCGCTCGTCGCCGACTGGTCGGACGACGACGTGTGGAAACTCAATCGCGGCGGCCACGATCCGTACAAGATCTACGCTGCGTACAAGGCCGCAAGCGACTACACCGGCGGCCCGACGGTCATCCTCGCGAAGACGGTCAAGGGCTACGGCTTGGGCAGCGCGGGTGAAGGGCAGAACGTCGCGCACAACACGAAGAAGCTCGTCGTCGATCAGCTGCGCGAGTTCCGCGATCGCTTCGCGATCCCGCTCTCCGACCGGGAACTCGAAGAGGTGCCGTACATCCGGCCCGAAGAGAACAGCGCCGAGATGAAGTATCTGCGCGAGCGGGAAGCGGCTCTCGGCGGCAGCGTTCCGGCCCGCCGGCGCAACGTGGAAGCACCGTTGCCGGTGCCCTCGCTCGATGCGTTCAAGACGCTGCTCGAAGCCAGCGGCGACCGCCAGTTCTCGACGACGATGGCCTACAACCGCGTGCTCGCCGCGCTGATCCGCGACAAGGTCGTCGGCCCGCGCGTCGTGCCGATCGTCTCCGATGAGACGCGCACGTTCGGGATGGAAGGCATGTTCCGCCAGGTCGGCATGTACGCGCCGATGGGGCAGCTCTATAGCCCGCAAGACGCCGATC
>Ga0116230_10001897_pt1 | contig 20104 bp, 18 predicted proteins | sample S1TSphfallax_3_FD_88678 | JGI IMG/M metagenome (GOLD analysis project Ga0116230, IMG submission 88678) | Host-associated microbial communities from peat moss isolated from Minnesota, USA - S1T2_Fd - Sphagnum fallax MG | ecosystem: Host-associated > Plants > Peat moss > Unclassified | place... | reverse complement strand
GACAGCATTGAGATACCGATGATCACCTGCATCGGAGGATTTTGACGTGCTCCCGCCTTGCTGAAGGTTCGCCTAAATCATTCCCGTAAATAGCCCAAGCACGGAAAAACAAATGCCAGATCTAATGGGCAAGCAAATGTCGTCTCGACGTCTAGACTTGGCGGCCTCCTGAGCATCTTGCGGAGCGTGCTGCGCCGGAGCAGTCTCAGAGCGAGTTGCCGCTTAGAAAGCGCGGGCCGCCTGGGCAGTCCAGCCTGCTGTGAACTCAAGGATGAGCCCCGATTTCGTTGACCGGTGAGCGAGCCGGTAGGGGCCCGCTTGTCCTAAGCTGCAGCGCAGGCCGGCGTGGGCGCCATGCGGGCGGCGCGGCTCGCTGGCTGGGTGGCCCGGCAACGGCCGAGGGCTCTGCGCCGAAGCCTACTGGCGGCCAAATTTTCCAGGCCAGCCACGCGACTCCTAAGCTTGGACGCCACATAAGGCTGGTTACGCGCAACAAGGTTGTGGGCAGCCTTGGACCGGACGGGCGTTTGAAATTCCTATCCTCGGCCGGGGCGGTCACACCCAATTACTCAAGGACAGCGGCTTCGTGGCGGTAGAGAGTCGCGTGGGCGTATATAACCTGGGGCGCGCTCAGCATTGCGTGCCGCAGCGACTGCACGGATGCTACGTCGTCTTTTGTCTGCCGAACCGGTGACCATCCGGCAGAAACTAGTGCATCTAAGTTGGTTTCGCGCAAATGCCGTCTCGGGAGGGTTGGGTTTTTAGCTCATAAAAAATTCGCGACGCCCAGCAACTCGCTTCCCGCGGAAGGGTGGTCATCCTCGAATTGCGCCTTCCGACATTGACGTTATCTGGACGCCAACGCCGAGAATTATGAGTTCGTTAGACGCATTCACGAACTTCCCTCCCCGCGCTCGAAGCTGCTCAGACAACGAGATCCAATGAACTCCCAAGACATCGGTCGAATCGGCGAGCACCGCCTCCTCCACGGCGTTACGAATTACCACGTCGCCTGTCAGTTCGCGACCCTGTTTGTCCACGCTGATGGTCACGAACGAATCCAGATCACAACTGATCGAGGATCTCGCGGCGCTTGCGCTCGTAGTCTTCCGGGGTAATCAGGTCCTGGTCGCGCAGGCTCTTCAGACGCCGCAGTCGCTCTTCGATGGAACCGCTTGGCACCTTCGTCGCCGCATCCGCCGTGGATGGTGCGGCCACGGCGGCGACTGGCTGGGTGGGCGCGAACATTGGCGCGGACAGGGTCGCTGTTGCTACGGGCGGGGTAGGGTGCGCCACCTGGCCAGCCGCAAGCGCGCCAACGTTGACGATCAGCCAGTCGGCGCGTGGCTTGGCGTCCTGCATGAACAGGCTCACGTTCTCGCCAAGTTCGAAATGCGCGCCGCGGGGGTAGTGCGTTTCTTCGGCGCGACCACCTGTCTGATGCGGGTGGAGGCGCCGATCGAGCTTGGGATAGCCGATCGGATAGTCCTTGTATTCCGGTGGCACCGTGCTCACATGCAGTTCGCCGATGATCAAATTCAGGCGCCGCTCACGATAGAAAGCGCGACCCGCAACGGACACAGGCTTCGAGCCGATCAGCACCGCCTTTTGCGCCATGTCGATCGCGAACAGTATGTCCTGACTCGGCGTGGCGCGCGCCAGGGCGGTCGCGAGTGGCCCACTCAAGCGCTCTGCGGCATCAGCCGTGAACAGGGGTGCCGTTTCACGGGCTCGCTCCCCTTCCTTGACGCGCAGCGCGGCCAGGGCTTCAGTCAGGTCCGTCGCGCAGATCGTCACCGGATGCTCGTTTGCTGGCGCTGCTTGTGCGCCGAGAGCATCCTGTGGCGCAAGTTCGACGAATGCGTCCAGTCCCTGCCAGATGCTGATCGTCTCGGCGCTGCCCGCGCTTGCCGCCATTGCCGACCCGAGATAGAGCGCGAGCGCCAACAGGATGCGATTTGCAGCGTTCATGGCAAGTTTCCCTTGGTTGCCTGCAGCACACCGCAGTGAACCATAGTCCGGACGATTTCACCGGGCGTCAAACCGGCCGCGCGTAACCATTCGCGATACTCGGCTGCGCTATACGCACGCCCCTCGGTCAAAAAGAACAGCGCGCCCGAATACAGGGCGACCGGCAAAGGACCATCCATCGCATCGTCCAAGAACACATCGTGGATCAACATGCGGCCACCCGGGCCCAAGCTTGCGGCGCATCGTTCGACCAAGATGCGGCACTCCGGTACGTCCCAGTCGTGAAGAATATTCGAGAAAAGCACGATATCGCAGCGATTGGGGACAGGATCCTTGAACATGTCCCCAGCTACGCAGGTGAGCCGATCGGCGACACCGTACTCCGCAGCTTTCTCGGCCGCGATTTTCAGGACCTCGGGACGATCCCAGACGATTGCCTCGAGTTCAGGGTTCTTCTGCAAGCAGGCAATGCTATAGATGCCACTGCCACCACCGACATCGAGCAAAGTCTTTGCACCGTGCATCGGTACGCCATGTGCGAGCGCAGGCGCGCAGTTTCGGGCGCGACCCGCCAGCATCAGTGTCATGTGCCGCGCACTGGTCTCGGTTTCCATCGAGGACTCGATGCCCTCACGGAAAATGAAAGCGGCGCCCTTCTCAGGATCGGTCGCGCCGGCCGGCGTATTGCTGCGCAAGCGTGCAAGCATCTCCTTGACGCCGGCACTCTCGGAGCCCAAGCCGATGTAGCCGCTCACGTCGAACGGCGCCCCGGTAACGAGGTGTTCCCGGGCCAGTTCCGTAAGACCGAAGCGTCCGTCGGCCAAGCGTTGCAAGAGTTTCATCGCTCGCAAAGCCGTGATCACCACGATCGCGCCGCGCTCTGCGATCCCGCAGTGCGCCTGCAATTCGGCAAATGAGCGGCTCTCGTCGCTCAGAAAATCGAAGATTCCAAAATGCGCGACGGCGGCTGACAGCAGTTCCGTCGAAAAATTACCGCGGAACGCGTCGAAAATCGGCGTAGGGTCGGTCTGCGGGTAAGTCAGTGCAGAGGCGGGGGATGCGATCGCGTTCTCCGTCATCTCAGATTCCCCAGCGCAGCGCAGGGGTGTTCACGGGACTGTCCCAATGCGCAAGAATCTCCACGTCCAAGAGGCAGACCGTAAGCGACGCGCCTGCCATCTCCAACGACGTGGTGGAGTTGCCGACCAAGGTACGCTGCACATGCAAGTGCCGGTCCTTGAGATAGCGGTGCGCAAAATTGCAAAGCACGTACAATTCGCCGAGCGGTGTTCCACCGAGTCCGTTGACCAGCAGCAGCACTTCGTCACCCGGCGACGGCGCCAGGTCGGCAATAATCGCGTCGAGCAATTCCTTGGCGATCTCGTCCGCCGGCAGCAGGCGGCTGCGCCGCCTGCCGGCCTCGCCGTGGATGCCAACACCCATTTCCATTTCATCATCGCCCAGGACCAGCGTGGGGCGTCCCGCCTCCGGTACCGTGCAGCTGGTCAGAGCGACGCCCATGGACCGCGTCCGCTTGGCGACCGCCTCGCCGAGCGCCTTGCAGGCCTTCAGATCGCCGCCCAACTCAGCGAGACTGCCGACGACCTTCTCGACAATCACAGTGCCGGCGACTCCGCGTCTACCCGTCGTAAAGCTGGAGTCTTCGACAGCAACGTCGTCGCTGACCAGGATCATCGCGTTCTTGCGCTCGCTGAGTTCAGACGCCATCTCGAAATTCATGATGTCGCCGGAATAATTCTTGACGATGAATAGCACGCCGCCGCCCGTATCCGCGGCACCCGCCGCAGCGATCATCTGGTCCGGTGTCGGCGAGGTGAAAACCTGGCCGGGACATGCGGCGTCAAGCATGCCCTGACCGATGAATCCTGTGTGCAAGGGCTCGTGACCGGAGCCGCCCCCGGAGATCAGGGCTACTTTGCCCGGTTTCAGGGTCCTTCGAATCACGAACAGGGGATCTTTGTGCAGCGTAACGAGATTGGCGTGGGCGGCGGCGAAGCCGGCGAGGCTCTCGCTGAGGAAATGATCGACCGAATTGAGGAATTTTTTCATCGAGAAGCTCCGTGCGTGCGCGACTCGTCAAGCTGGGCGCAAATGGCTGCGATAATGACCTGGCTCGAACGGGCGCCGGGATCGACGTGGCCACGTGACCGCTCGCCCAGGAACGACGCCCTGCCTTTTAGCGCGAGCATATCGCGCGTCGCCAGCATGCCGCGTTCCGCCTCCGCCGGGAGCTCGCGCAGAATTTCCTCGGTAGATGCCTTGGCGGCGACCAGCGCCTGAAACCGTTCGGTCACTGGAATCAACACGTCCATCATTGTTTTGCTGCCCTTCCCCGTCTTGCCGCGATGCTGCATCGCTGCGACTCCGGCCGCAAGCATCTTCGCAATCCCATCTGCCTGAGGCTCCAGTGGCGCGGCCCGCGCCATGCCGAGCAGCAGTGAGGCGAGGAGAGGACCCGATGATCCACCAACCGTCGATAGAACCTTGTTGGCGGCAAGCTGCAGTGCCGGACCCAGATCGACGGCGGCCATCTGGTCGCAAATCGCCGTGAGGGCATCGAGGCCGCGCAACAGGTTGTAGACGTGATCTCCGTCCCCGATCTGCTGATCGAGATCCGCGATTTCATCGGTGTGTATGGCCAGCGCCGTGGCGGCGGCATCGCAACACTCGACCACCAGTTTACCGTTCATGCGCAAATTCTCCGGCTGACTCAAGTTCGAGCAAAAGGCAGCGGGACGAATCGCGGTGAATCGCCACGCCAACGTTTAGTAAATTCGACATATCCGCAAGCTTGCCGCATCGGCGGCGGTGCACCGGGATTCAACTTGCCGAATCAGAAACTCCCAAAATGCCTTATATTTTCTGTCGCATCAGTATATGCGGCAAATTGGCGGATGCCAATGGGATGCGCTTGACATTTTAGTAAAAGCGCTGATAGTGTTTACTAAAGCACATTCCTAAACACCGGTCGAGCCGAGTCGCTCGGTCACGAGGAAATAGGAAGAGCCGAGAGAACGGGGGTAGAGCTCAATTCGAATATTGCTTGCGTCGAGGGCGCGGTACCGGTCCGTGACTGGTTCTCAGCGTCGCGCCTGCGACTCGCGCATTGCCCCGCGCTCCGCGTGTTCGACTTGGCGGTCGTACTCGCGAGTCGTTGAGCGACTTTGAAAATAATGTCAGTCCAATCATGTGGGAGATGGCAACTATGATTCTTGACTACCGTAGACTAACGGGCCTCGCGGCTGCCGGTGTTGGGGCCGCATGCCTGCCGCTGTCGGCGGCGATGGCCGTGGAGCTGACCAGTTCCAGCGGCTGGAGCGTGAGCTTCGACGGCAACATCAGCGCGCACATTATTTCCGCCAATGCGAGCACGCTCGACGGCGCACCGTCAGACGTCACGGACACGCGCATCACATCGGGATGGAACCCGAGCAAGTTCAACGCACATTTCAAGGCTCCCGAGTTCGATGGCTTGACCATCACCGGGAACTTTCAATACGCGACCAACATCACGGGTGCGAACGACGACGGTTTCGGCTCGACCAATGGCAATCGCAATCTCGACAATGACGTACGCGTGCTCCAGGTCGATGTGAGCGGCGCCTTCGGTACGGTCTCGATCGGCCGCGGCTGGGGCATCTTCGACAGCCAGGCGATCCTCAATGACGTGGGCAGCAGCATCGGCACGGGTGAGCTCTGCGGCACGCCGGCCAGCTGGAATGGCGGCACTTGCGGACGCATCGGCACGGGCTATCATTGGACGGCTTTCAATTCTAAGATCGAGTACGACACACCGGACCTCGGCGGCTTTACGGCGCGTGTCGGCGTGTTCGATCCGACCAATGTCGGCGGTGAGTTTACGACCTCGACTCCGCGCTTCGAGGCCGAGGGCACGTATGCGCAGAAGCTCTCCGCCGGTGCCTTCAAGGTCTGGCTGGGCGGCGCCTACCAGAACCTGAACTCGCTCGCCTCGGGTCCGTCTTCCTCCCTGTCGGGCATCAATGTGGGCGGCCACGTCGATGTCGGCGGCCTCGGCTTGACGGCCTCGTATACGGGCACCAAGGGCTATGGCGGCGGCAACTCCTCGGTATGGGGCGCGGGCGGTTTCGTCGGCGGCTTCGGTTATGGCCCCGCGAATGGCGCAGTGAGTTGTTACAACAACGACCCCGGCGAGGGTGGGGGCATCCAGTCCGCCACCTCGAGTGCAACTTCCTGTACGGCGGTTACCGCGAAGCAGGGTTATCTCGAGGCGGACTATACGTTCGGCAACAGCTTGGTCGGTGTGAGCGCCGGACGCGGCAAGCAGACTGCCGATGCAACCGCAGGTTTCGACGCACTCCAGACCGATCTGGACATGGCTTATTGGCACCAGAAGCTCACGAAGCAGTTCACCTTGGTCGTCGAGTACGATTACTTCGAGGGTAAGTCGGTGGGAGTGCCGGACAACAAGTACAGCTTGTTCTCTATCGGTGGCTGGTTCGATTTCTGACCGAATTTCGAACGTCGAATGTTCGTAGTGCATAAACCAATATGGGGAATACTCCAATGAAAATTCCAAGTAGATCGATCTTTGCGGGCGTGCTGGCGACCGCAATGGTCCTGGTAGGCTCGGCCGTACAGGCCAAATCCCTGACACTGTGTTGGGCGGCCTGGGACCCGGCAAACGCGCTCGTGGAACTGTCGAAAGATTTCACGAAGCAATCCGGCATCGAGATGAAGTTTGAATTTGTTCCGTGGACAAGTTACGCGGACCGCTTTCTCAACGAACTCAACTCACATAGTAAACTTTGCGATCTGATCATCGGTGACAGTCAATGGGTCGGCGGTGCTGCGGAAAACGGTCACTACGTCAAGCTCAATGATTTTTTCGACAAGAATGGCATAAAAATGAGTGACTTCGCCGCACCAACGGTGGTCGGTTATTCGGAGTGGCCGAAGAACACGCCGAACTACTGGGCGCTTCCCGCGATGGGCGATGCGGTTGGTTGGACCTATCGCAAAGACTGGTTCGGTCGGCCGGAACTGCGTGCCGAATTCAAGACCAAGTACGGCCGCGATCTCGCGCCGCCCACCAACTGGGACGAATTTCTCCAAGTTGCGAAGTTCTTCCAGAACCGAGTCATCGACGGCAAGAAGGTATACGGTGCCTACATCTTCACAGAGCGTGGCTCGGAAGGCATCACGATGGGTGTCACCAATGTGCTCTATGACTACGGCTTCCAATATGACAATCCGAAAAAGCCCTATGATCTGAATGGATTCGTGAACTCGCCCGGCGCGGTGAAGGGCTTGGAAATCTACAAGCAGATCTTCGATTGCTGCACGGCGCCCGGCATGACCAATGCTTATATGTCCGAGGGCCTGGATGCATTCAAGTCCGGTCAGGTCGCGATGCAGATGAACTGGTTCGCCTTCTTCCCGGGTTTGTACAAGGCGATGGGACCGGACAAGATCGGGTTTTTCGTCAATCCCGCCGGACCCGCCGGTCACTTCACCCAGCTTGGCGGGCAGGGACTCTCGGTCGTCTCGTACTCGGACAACCGCGCCGACGCCCTGCAGTATATGAAGTGGTTCGCGCAACCCGCGGTGCAGAAGAAGTGGTGGTCGCTCGGCGGATACTCCTGCCTCAACTCCGTGCTGAATGATCCTTCATTCCCGTCCAGCACCCCGTTTGCGGCGGACTTCCTGGCATCGATGAACATGGTCAAGGATTTCTGGGCCGAACCGATCTATGCGACCTTGCTGCTCGACATGCAGAAGCGCATCCACGATTACGTGGTCGCGAACAAGGGTACGGCGCAGGACGCTTTGAACGGTCTCACCAAGGACTGGACGCGGGATTTCAAGGACGCAGGGAAATAGTGACCAGCGCGCGATTATCTTGGGCACGGCGAGTGGGAGGGCGGCAGCGGCGCAGTGGCGCTGCCGCACGCATCCATGAGTGCGGCTAAAATTCCCGACATGATCGAGGTTTCGTCCGCTGCCGCCGCCCGACCGGGTCAATCGATCCGGTCGGGCGGCATTTCGGATCGAGGGATCGCATGGCTGTTCATCACGCCGACGATCCTGTTGCTGCTGGCAATCAACATCTTCCCGTTGATTTGGACCGTGCGCATGTCGCTGACGAATTACAAGGCGAACATGGGCTGGATGAAGTATCGCTTCGTGGGCATCGAAAATTATGTCGACATCCTGACCGACCCAGATATCTGGGACGCAATGCAGACAACTGCACGTTTTGTCTTCTGGTCGATTTCTCTCGAAGTGCTGCTGGGCTTCGGCCTTGCCTTGTTGATCAACCGGAAATTTCGTGGCCATAGCTTTTGGACCACGGTGATTTTACTGCCGATGATGCTATCCCCCGCGGTCGTCGGCAATTTTTGGACCTTTCTGTTTCAGCCACAAAGCGGGCTGTTCAATTACGTCGTGAGTTTCTTCACGGGAATCGATCCAGCCTCATTCCAGATGATCGGCGACGTCAAGCTCGCGCCCTGGTCGATCGTACTGGTCGATGTGTGGATGTGGACACCGTACGTGATGCTGATCTGTCTCGCGGGTTTGCGGTCGATCCCGGATTATATCTACGAGGCGGCCGAGGTCGATCGTGCCTCGGTCTGGCGGCGGTTCTGGTCCGTGACCTTGCCGATGGTCATGCCCTTTCTGATGCTCGCCGTGTTGTTCCGCGGCATCGAGAATTTCAAGATGTTCGACATGGTGAATCTGCTCACGAACGGTGGTCCCGGATCACTGACCGAGACCGTCTCGATCACTCTGAAGCGCGCCGCCTTCGAAAAATGGCAGACCGGTTGGTCATCGGCGCTCGCGATCATCCTGTTCCTGACCGTTTTCGGGGCGGCCAACATTTACATCAAGGTCCTGAACAGTGTGAAGCGGCGATGAGCAGCAAGTCGATGGCGCATAGTGTGGTCGCGGCATCGCCGGTTGCGCGGCTGCTGTCGGGGACGGTCGTCGTGCTGTATTCGCTGATCTCGATCGCGCCCCTGGTCTGGATATTCCTCACGGGCTTCAAGAATTCGACCGATGCGGTGGCCTATCCACCGAGGATCCTCTCGCCGCCCAGCATCGAAGGCTATTGCGACCTGTTCACGATCCAAACCAGCCAGGACGCCGATTACATCGCGCATCTGCCACCATCCACCGGCCCTTGCGACTCGCTCGCGCGCGAGCATGGTCGGGTCATCGCGGGCAAATCGAAGACGCCCGGGCGTTTCTTTAATTCGATACTGATCGGCTTCGGTTCGACGTTTTTGTCCGTCTTTCTCGGCACGCTCGCTGCTTACGCGTTTTCGCGTTTCAAAGTGCCGGCCAAGGACGACTTGCTTTTCTTCATCCTATCGACCCGCTTCATGCCGCCCATTGCGGTCGCGATCCCGATTTACCTTATGTATCGTCAGCTGGGTCTCATCGACACGGCGGTCGGTATGATTTTGCTGTACACGGCTGTCAACGTCTCGCTCGCGGTCTGGCTCTTGAAGGGCTTCATCGACGAGATTCCGCGCGAGTACGAGGAAGCGGCGCTGGTCGATGGCTATACGCGCCTCCAGGCGTTCGTGAAAACCGTGTTGCCGCAAGCGGCAACCGGAATTGCGGCGACGGCGGTCTTTTGTCTGATCTTCGCCTGGAACGAATATGCGTTCGCGGTCCTGCTCACGAGCGGTACCGCGCAGACGATGCCGCCGTTCATTCCGTTCATTATTGGCGAGGGCGGCCAGGATTGGCCGGCGGTTGCGGCCGCTACCAGCTTGTTCGTCGTGCCAATCCTGTGTTTTACGATCCTGCTGCGCAAACAGTTATTGCGCGGCATCACCTTCGGAGCCGTGCGTAAATGAGCGAGCTTGCGCCGTCACGCAAGCGCCGCTGGCTGCGTCGCGGCCCCTGGGAGGCCGTGGCGACGGCCGTTACCGTCGGCGGGATTCTGATGCTGGTCCAGCCCTTCGCGCTGTCGCTCTATACCTATTCTTTCCTCGTGATCATGGTCGGCAGCATTGCGTTTGTCGTCGTCAGTCATTTTCCGGAATAAGCCGTGGCCGAAATCGATCTACAAAAAGTACAGAAGCACTTCGGTGACTTCACGGCGGTGCGTGAGTCGAGCTTCACGATCCGCGACGGGGAGTTCTTTGTCTTGCTGGGTCCCTCCGGTTGCGGCAAGACCACGACCTTGCGCATGATCGCGGGTCTCGAACTGCCGACACACGGCAAGATTTTGCTCGACGGCGAGGACGTTACCTACAAACGCGCGTCGGAGCGCGACATCGGCTTCGTCTTCCAGCTCTTTGCGCTCTACCCGCATATGAAGGTGCGCGAGAACATAGCGTTTCCGCTCAAATGTCAGTCCGTCAAGCGCGCGGAGATCAAGCGGCGCGTCGAGGAGGTGGCCAAGCTGCTGCATATCGAACATCTGCTCGACCGCTCCGTGTCGGGTCTCTCGGGCGGGGATAGTCAGCGTGTTGCCCTCGGTCGGGCACTGGTGCGTCGCGCCAAGGCCTGCATGATGGATGAGCCTCTGGGCGCGCTCGATGCGGAGTTCCGTCATCTGATGTGTGTCGAGTTACATGCACTGCATCAGCGGATCCGGGCGACGACGGTATATGTGACTCACGATCAGACCGAAGCCATGTCGATGGCCAATCGCATCGCGGTCATGAATCATGGGGTCGTCGTGCAAATCGGCAGTCCCCAGGACATTTACGACCGCCCGGCAGCCATGCATGTCGCGGGCTTCATTGGCAATCCGCCGATGAATTTTCTGTCGTTCCGATCGCGTGTCACCGCCGGCCAGGACCGCGTCCAGCTGAATGGCGATCCCGTGCGCGTGCCCACCTTGCTGGAGGCCTCGCCCGAGACGGCGCTCACGCTCGGCGTACGGCCCGAACACGTGAGCTTGGTCTCCGATGGCGAGCTGCGCGGCGAGATTTTCGGGCTCGAGTACATGGGCACGATGCAGGTCGCGACGATCGACACGAAGCATGGGCGGCTCAAGGCTAGAATTCCGGCGAGCCAACGCGTGTCGGTCGGGGAGAACGTCGCCCTGCGCTTGGACTCGGAACGCCTCGTCGTCTTCGACACGGCGTCCGGCATCGCATTGAAGAGCCAATTATTCGAGGAACAGGCCCGTGGTTGACGTCGTCGTCGATCGGGTCACCAAGCGCTTCGGCGAGGTCGAGGCGAACAAGGACGTGAAACTCACGATCCCTACCGGTGAGTTCGTGGTCTTGCTGGGACCGACCGGGGCGGGCAAGTCGACCCTGCTGCGCTTGATCGCCGGGCTCGAGAAGCCGGACGAGGGCCGAATCTCCTTCGATGGAGCCGATGTCACTCGGGCCCCTCCCGCGCAACGCAATGTCTCCGTCGTATTTCAGCAGTATTCGCTGTATCCACACCTCAGCGTATTCGACAACCTCGCGTTTCCCCTGCGCTCGCCCGCGCACCGTGTCCCGGAAGCCGACATCAGGAAGCGCGTCGAGGAAGTCGCCCGCCTCGTGCGCATCGACCATAAACTCGCCAATTCGGCGACGCGGCTTTCAGGCGGCGAGATGCAGCGTGTGGCGATCGGCCGGGCGCTCGTGCGTCGTCCCGCGATTTATCTCATGGACGAGCCGCTCTCCTCGTTGGACGCGAAGCTGCGCGCCGAGCTGCGTGTCGAAATCAAGAACATTCAGGCAAACCTCGGCGCGACCGTGCTGTACGTCACCCATGATCAGGTTGAGGCGCTGACCATGGCCAGTCGCATCGGCATTTTCGAGCAGGGTCGTCTGGTGCAGGTCGGAACGCCGCGGGAAATCTACGAGCAACCGGCAAATCTCTACGTCGCCGCGCGCCTCGGCATGCCGGCGATCAATCTGCTGCCGCATGACCTGCTGCCAGCGGATCGAATGCCGGGCAACACGGTGACGGTCGGTGCGCGCACGGAACATATCGATCTGGTGTCGGCCACCGATGGCCCGGCGGAGGTTGAGCTCGTCGAGTATCTCGGCAGCGAGATTTATCTGCATCTGCGCCTCGGGCGCTACAAGCTCGTGACGCTGGTGCCCCCGGGCCGCCGTTGGCAGGCGGGCGAAAGAGCGCGGGTGACGTTGCGCAGTCCCTTGTGTTTCAATGCGGCAGGGAAGCTTCTCGCCGCCTAGGGCCTACGATCTCGAGTACTGCGTCATCGCCACTCACGACCAAACCACCCGGGAGTTGATACAGGCGATCGCAAGGGTCGTGATCGAGCATGCCGACGAATTGACTGACCTCGACCGCGCCATCGGCGATGGCGACCACGGCGTCAATCTGACGCGTGGCTTTGCGGCGGTGCTCGAGCGGCTCGATGCGATCGCGGGCTTGCCGCTCGGACGGGCGCTCAGTGAGGTCGGTACGACGCTAATCCGCTTCATCGGGGGTGCTTCCGGTCCGCTCTACGGCAAGCTGTTCGTGACCGTTGGCAAGCACATCGACGATGCCGGGGTGCTCACGCAGGATACGCTCATCGTCGCGGGCGAAGATGCGATCCGCGTGCTGATGGCGCTTGGTCGCGCGGACGTGGGCCAGAAAACGATGCTCGATGTTCTGGTCCCGGTGCTCGAAGAGTTGCGCGCCAGCCGCGGCGAGACGGTATTGCCACGCCTCCGGCAGCGCGCGAAAGCCGCCGCACTGGCAACCGTGCCGATGCTGGCGCTCAAGGGCCGCGCGGCCTATTTGGGGGAGCGCAGCCAGGGCCACATGGATCCGGGCGCGCGATCCTCCGAGTTGATTCTCGTCACCGTATGTCGGCATCTCGAGGCGATGCCGCTCGTTTTGGGTCATTGAATGTCGAGGTAGGTCCGCTCGTGAATAAGAATGTAGGAATCGTGATCGTGTCGCATTCGCCAGATGTCGCGAAGGGCGCCGCGGATATGGTCCGGCAAATGGTCGGCAAGGAAGTCCCCCTCGCGTGGTGCGGCGGGGATCCTGATGGCGGCCTCGGGACCAGCGTCGATGCGATCGAGACTGCCCTGCATGCCGCCTGGTCGGAGCGCGGGGTCGTCGTGCTGGTCGATATGGGCGGAGCCGAAAGCAACAGCGAAATGGCGATCGAGCGGCTCCCTGAGAAGAAGCGCGCGAAAGTTGTGGTCTGCAATGCACCGATCGTGGAGGGATCGGTCATCGCCGCGACCGAGTCCAGCGGTGGATCGGGGCTTGACAAGGTTCGGCTCGCGGCCGAAGAACTATATCCGCGAATGTAGGAGCGATATGAGTCAGGACGAATGCGCCTCGCAAGCCTTGGGATCAACCATGTTGACGCATGAGCGCGGCTTTCACGCGCGGCCGTCGATCATGCTGACCCAACTCGCCAAGCGATTTTCGGCCAAGGTCTGGATCGGCCTTTCCGACTGTGGCCCGTGGACTGATGCCAAGAGCATTGCGCGGGTCATGGCCCTCAAAGCGCCGCAGCACACGACCGTGTTCTTTGCGGCCGAGGGGTCTGATGCGGCCGATGCGGTTGGTGCTCTGGTCAAACTGATCGACAGCGATTTCTCCTCGTCGATAGAGTCCTGAGATCGATGAACAGAGAAGGCGGGCCGGTCCACTTGCGCGGAACCTGCGCCGCGCCGGGTCTCGCGCTCGGTCCGCTTGTGCAACTCGGCATGGCCACACCCGGATCCGGCCACGCGCCGCTTGCACCGTTCGAATCGCCGCTTGGCGCGGGGGAACCCATCCGTGCGGGTGGCGACGCGAGGGCCGGCGCAGCCGCTGGTGCTGCCCAGTTGCGTTCCGCAATCGAAGTCGCCTGCGCTGAGTTGGCGTTGCTCATGGGTCGGCCGCATGAGAATGATGCCAAGGCGCTGATTGCGTTTCAGATTGCGATGCTCGAAGATCCGGTCGTAAGTGACCCTGCGTTCGCGGCGATCGCGCGAGGCGTGCCTCCGAAGCAGGCCTGGCGGGAATCTCTAGCCTTGCAGATCGACCCCTACGACTCAGCCGAGGACGAGTATTTTCGCGGTCGTGCCGTTGATTTACGTGATTTGCGTGATCGCGTCGCGCGCTTGCTTTCAGGTGCCGCCGTTGTGCGGTTGCCACCCGGATCGATCGTCGTCGCCGCGGATTTGACGCCATCCCAGTTTCTCGAAACGGTTTGGGCCGAAGGCGGGATCGCCCTGACGGGTGGCAGCGCAAACTCGCACGTCGCGATGCTGGCCCGCGCGCGCGGGGTGCCCATGCTGATCGGCCTCGATCCAGCGGCCCGCGATCATCGTGGACAGGCGCTGCTCGACGCCGACAACGGCCTGTTGATTGCGTCTCCAGATCCCGGTACTTCGGCAGATTTTGCGCGACGCCGGCGAACGTCTCAATCGGGTCGGGGCCTCGTGCCGACGGCGCCTGCAGTCACGGCCGACGGCGAGCGAGTGCTCGTCATGATCAATGTCGCGGACGCCACCGATCTCCACGAGCTCGATCCGGCGAATTGTGACGGGATCGGCCTCTTGCGCACCGAGCTGCTGTTTCGGGAACTGGCAGATCTCGAGGACGAAGAGCGACAGTTCACCGCGTATGCCAGGATCTTGGAATGGGCAGCGGGGCGTCCCGTTACCGCGCGTCTCGTCGACGCCGGCGGTGACAAGCCGATCGCAGGCTATAGCGTTGTCGGTGAAGCAAATCCCTTTCTCGGTTTGCGCGGGGTGCGACTTGCGCTGCGCCAGCCGCGCTTGCTCGAGATTCAATTGCGGGCACTCGCTCGGGCGGCGGTTTTGGGACCCTTGGAAATCCTGGTGCCGATGGTGACCGTGCCCACCGAGATGCGGCAAGTCCGCGATGCCTTGGACCGGGCGGTCGCGGCGCTTATGGCTGCGGGCGTTGCGTCTGCGCGTCCGCGCCTCGGCATGATGATTGAAGTGCCGGCGGCAGCGCTCACCTGCGACGCCTTCGCGGCGGACTTTTTTTCGATCGGCTCCAACGATTTGCTGCAATATGTGACCGCAAGCAGCCGCGACTCGCTACCGTTGGCAGCGTTGCAAAATCCCATGCAAGAGGCAATGCTCCGAATCATGCGCCAAGTACTCGAGAGCGCGAAACTGCACGGTGTCCCCGTCAGTCTCTGCGGCGATATGGCAAGCGATCCCGCCTGCGTTGCCGGGCTATTGGAGCTCGGTCTGCGCTGTTTGTCAGTCGCACCGCCGGCGCTGCCTCTGGTCAAGGCGGCTATTTCGGGATGGCGTCGCGGTTAGTATCCAGGTCATGAAAACAACTACGGCGAGGGCCTCGGCGGATACTTCAGGCGTTGCGGACTACAAGCAGATTTTGCAACAGGTGCTCGAGCGACGGCCCGCTGGCACGCGTTTGCGTCTCGCGGAGCGGCTGGGCAAGAATCGCAGTTTCATCTCCCAGATCACGAACACAAAATATAGTGTACCGATCCCGGCCAACCACCTCGAAGGGATCTTCGAGATCTGCCACTTTCTTGCCTCGGAACGCGATGCCTTCATGTTGGCCTATCGCCGCGCCCACCCGAACCGTGCGCCCGAGGGTGGGGTCGGCGCGAGCGGCGGCGCGCGTTGGCGGGAGTTGCGTCTGCGTGTGCCGGATTTGCGTGATGCCAAGAAGAACAAGGAGATCGACGATCTGTTAAATGAGACCTTGCGTCGAGTGCTGCGGCTCCTCCAAGACCGTTAAGCATCGCTCAAATCTGGACCTCGCGTTCCCGAGGCGTTGAAGGAAAGAGACTTTCTACTTACTATCGGTCCAGTTTCACACGGAAGTAAGAATGCTCAAGGAATCGAACAATCGATCTGCCCCGCGGCGCGTCTGCGCCGACATGATCGACCCGATGGGCGCCGGCTCGGCGACCTCGCCGCCGGTACGCTCGGTGGCCGGTGCGCGAACGCGCGAGCGAACAGCGACAGCCGCCAATGACATTCCGCTTGTGTCATCAAGGTGGATAGTTCAGGCGGGTGACGATCGCCTGGAACTGCGGCTCGCCGCGCACCGGATCGAAGCGCCAGTCCTCCTTCAGCAATTGCAGTGCCGGATCGCGCCGCTGCACTGCCGTCGCGAGCCACCGTAGGGACTCTTTCGTGTCGCCCCATTGCGCGTAGACTCCCGAATACCAAAATGCCGCACTGTCGCCGTATTGAGCCTGAAACAGCTTCAGGTAGCGCTCGGCGTCCGGTTGACGGCCGAGCGCATGGTAGGCAATGGCCAGGCACATGTAGCGGCCGCCGTCGTCGATCACTGTCGCCGGTGATCCGCATTCTTGCTGCGCCTGCAGGTTCTGGCCGGCCCCGAGAAGCGCCGCCGAACGCCAGTCTCCAATCTCTTGATTGCCGGGATTGATAGTCTCGGCGTCTTGGAGAGATGCCTGCGCCTCGGCGAATCGATGCGCGAAATAAAACACGTGTGAAAGCATGACGTGGGACCAGGCGTTTTGCGGATCGAGGCTCACGGCGCGGCGGGCCGCAGCGAGAGCTGGCGCGAAGTGCCCCATCTCAGCGGCGAAGAAAGCGAAATTGCGCTGTACCCTGGCGCTGCCCGGCGTCAGCGAGAGCGCGAGATCGAACTCGTGGGCTGCGCCGGTGTAGTCGAGCACGACTTTCTGAAGAGTCACGGCCAGTATGGAGTGTGCCTCGCCAAAGTCGGGAGCGAGCGAAACGGCGCGTCGCGCGGACTCTACGGCTTGCCGGCCCAATTTCTCGCGTGTATCGGCATTGACGGTACTCAGCACGATATTCGATAGCGCAAACCCTCGTCCGACATAGGCTGCGGCGTAGCGCGGATCGCTTGCAATGGCGCGGTCGAAAGCCGCCACCGCGGCGCGGTAATCCTCCTCCTTGGTGGCCATCGCCAAGAGCTGTTGACCGCGCAACTGATCATCGAACGCCTGCGGATTCTTCGTGCTCCCGAGATCCAACTTCTCCGGCGCATCGCTGCCGAGCTCGACCTTGAGCTGCTGCGCCACTGCCGTGGCGATATCGCTTTGCACCGAGAGGATTCCCGTCATACTTCTGTCATACGTCTGCGACCACAAATGGAAGCCATTGATGCCGTTGATGAGCTGGACGGTCACGCGGATCGTCGTACCGTCCCTGCGCACGCTGCCCTCCAGAACGGCGCCCACGATCAATTTGTGGGCGATCGTCGCAACATCGACGCTCTGATTTCTGAAGGAGAATGACGAGGTCCGAGCGGCGACCTGCAGCTCATCGATGCGCGCGAGCGCATTGAGCAATTCCTCCGCAATGCCATCCGCGAAATACTCCTGGTCGTGCTTCTCGCTCAGATCCGAAAATGGCAGCACGGCGATGGACCGCGCGGGCGGTGCGAATGGTTCGGCAACCGGTTTGGGCGGAGGCGCCGTGAGCGGCGCACGCGTAATCCGACTGGAATGCAGGTAAATGTCGATGAGGAGGTACACGGCGACGAGAAGCAGCACGAAGAGGAGCCACATTCGGTAGCGCCGAACCGGCGACCGGGGCCCCGGCAACGCCGGGATTTCGACGGGCGGGTTCATCTCCGGCCCCACCGGCCGCACGGGCGCCACCTCGACTACCGGCCCGGTGGACGCCTCCGGCTCCGCGGCCGCGCTCTGCCCTACCGCCGCGACGAGTCGATAGCCGCGTCGAGGAAGGGTTGCAATGTATTCCGGTTCCTTGGGGTTGTCGCCGAGAGTGCGGCGTAGCGCCGAGACGGCTTGATAGACCGAATCGGGTGTCACGATCACATCGGACCAGATGGTATCGAGCAACTCCTGAACGCTGACAACCTTCCCGGCTCGAGCGGCAAGACACAACAGAAGCTGCATCGCTCGAGGTTCGAGCTTGACGACGATGCCGTCCCTGGAAATCTCACTCAGCGACTGATCGACCTGCCAGTCACCAATCGAGCGCGGAGAGGAAATTGCCGGCTCCGATGCCATGCTCTATCTAACTTATTGATTGAGAGAATATTTATGGTGACCGAGCGGGTCCCCAATGGTCAATCGAGTATACCCACAGCGGTCGGCTATCGGTAGCTGCGCCCCGCTATTCACGCGATTCAAGACGGATTCAGGGCTCCCTCAGGTCGATTCAGTTCGCGCTCAGGACTTCCGCAGAACCCGTCGAGCAGTCTCCCACCCCACGGTCAACGACGACCGACACCTTTACCACCCCACAGGAGACTGCCATGAAAACGCCCGCAATCCGTGAATCTTTGTTGCCTTCGATCCACCGCACTCTGCTGGCCGCCGGGCTGGCTGCAGCCATCGCGGCCCCCGCGTGGGCCAGCCCGGCCGACCCGATGACACGCGACAACTGGCACACCTTGATGATCCACAAGTCAGCGCCGAGGGCCGGCTGCTTCCATGCGTCGTATCCGAATACCGAATGGGAACCGGTCGACTGCGAGCAAGCGACGCCAGGCGTTCATCCCGTGCATAGCGATTCGAATGGTCCTCCGGAGGTGGAGGGGAGTGGGGACTATGTCGCCCAAACCAAAGATAAAATCGAACTCGCATTCGGAACCTTCAGCGTGAGCGGCCTGACGTCTGAAACCGGTGTTCCCGTATATACCTACAAAGGCGTCGAGCAGGGCATCCTCGGTCCCGACCAGTACTCGGTGCAGCTCAATACCAACAACTTGGAGACCACCTCCGCGTGCGGCGGCCGCAGCGGGTGTCATGTTTGGCAGCAATTCGTGTATGCAAATAATTACCCGACCGCGAGCAGCGGCGGCAAGGCATTCATGCAGTACTGGCTGCTCGACTGGGGCTCTTCCTGTCCGCACGGCTGGACAGCATCGAACAGCGGCAACTCTTGCTACCAAAACAGCGCCTTATTGCCGGTAGCGACGGTACCGATTACGCAGCTCGGAGAATTGACCCTGGAGGGTTCCGCGAGCACCCACGGCCTCGACTCGCTCACGTTCGCCTACGAGAACGAATTCTGGATACTTTCCGCCCAGGATAGCGTGCTCGATATTGCCTCCGTTTGGAACAAGGCGGAGTTCAACGTGCTCGGCAACGCCGGTGGCTCGGAAGCGATATTCAATGGGGGTACTACGGTAACCGTGACTCTGGTCGTGGGTGATGGAACGGGCACCGCGCCGACGTGCGTCGCCAATGACGGCACGACCGGAGAAAGCAATAATCTATGGCCGGGTGCGTGTAGCGCCTCTGATCCGCTGTTCCCCATGATCACCTATACGGAATCGAACGACTGATGCGCTCCCCGACATGACTGCCTCGGGGCACCGCACGGGCGGTGCCCCCCCGACTGCAACTCATTGCCGCCGTAGTCGCGTCACGGAAAAGAACGGCCAGCGAGCGCTTGGCGCTGACGGCATCGGGCCAGGTGCGCTACACGCTAAAGACGCCCTATCGGGACGGCACCACGCACATCGTGCTCGAGCCGCTCGATCTGATGGCGCGCCTCGCTGCGCTGGTGCCTAAGCCGCGGATGCACTTGACCCGGAATCACGGCATGTTTGCCCCGCACAGTCCGTATCGGGCGGCGGTGACGCCGGCGCATCGGGGCCGGGGTGCGGCGACGCCGCCGGTGTCTGGCGGCAATATGAGAAACAATGGAACCGGCGCAGCGGGGAACGCTGGGGCCGTACCTCGCCGCGCAGTGGGGGCTGAGCGTCACGACCGTGGCCGCCTGACTCAAGGAATGTGAAATGCTGCCGATTCTTGGCCATCATGAACATCAACAGCGTTTCTGCCGCTCTGCCCGCGCTCAGCAGCGGTTCGTCGTCCAAGCAGTCCGCAACGGCAAAGGCGGCAGCGCCGGCCACCGCTGCTAACGCAGCCGCTGCGGCCAAGGCGTCGGCTGCCGCCAGCGCATCGACGGTTACCGCCAGCACGGGCGCCGCCGGCACGGCGGCCGTTGCCAAGGCACCGGCTGCGGCCAGTGCAACGGCTGCGCCAGCGTCGACGTCGACTTCGGCCGCTTCAGCGACCCCCGCAAAATCCTCGACATCCTCGGGATCGTCGGCCCCTTCGGCCTCTGGTGGGGCGAAGAGCGCCGGCGCCGGCGGTGGTGGGGGCGGATCCGGCTCGGCCTCCGCGTCAGGCGCTGCCTCCGCGAGCGCAAGCACCAGCAGTTCGGAAGCCAGCCAAATTGCCGAGGGCTATTCTACCTCGGTGGGCGGCAAGAGTTAT
>Ga0116230_10001896_pt1 | contig 20106 bp, 13 predicted proteins | sample S1TSphfallax_3_FD_88678 | JGI IMG/M metagenome (GOLD analysis project Ga0116230, IMG submission 88678) | Host-associated microbial communities from peat moss isolated from Minnesota, USA - S1T2_Fd - Sphagnum fallax MG | ecosystem: Host-associated > Plants > Peat moss > Unclassified | place... | reverse complement strand
TGCTTTGTTGTAAGAGATTTTGATTTCTTTGCTGAACATGATCACCAAATTATGCGTTTCTCCATTCACCAACTCCTGTCATGCCACCAATTATATTCTCCATGTTAATATATAATTCAGATGCCCAATATGTTTATGTCCTTTGGCAATATGCCCATGATGCACATATGTTATAATATTATTTCCAATGTTTTATGATTTTATTATGCACAAATATGTTAACATATTATTTTAGTTCAATATTTTAAAACTTTTTTGCTCTAGCATGTGATAACTTTGAATAATTAAGTTCATAAATTGCCATCTCATGTTAAATGAACATTACCTTTGGCAATTATTATTATATCCAATGCACAATTTTGTGGAAGATAAACCCAATATCTCCCATGCTCTAAATAACTAATGATTAGAAAGATTGAATAAAATGACTTATATTGAACAAGCTTCGGAAATGAAGTATTTTTAAAAAAACTATAGTCAACAAGAATTTCAAAACACCTTGTGAAATGAATAAATGTCGTTGTGCCAACAAACGGCATCAGCCGTAGCTTGGAGCAGTTGTTGCATAGGTGAGCTACAATGTAACGTGTCTGGAAGAAATACGCCATCCACGTAATCTATAATAGACTGGACATCACCAAATTTGCAACATTTAGTCTTGTGCGCAATAATTATAAACCAAATACAATTATTAAATGCAAGCGATCAAGGATGGAATTGTGAATGGGTTGTAACTATCATGTTGATTCAAATGACTTGACCCACTTTAATGTTGAATTTTTAGTGCCTTTCCACTTGAAGCATTGAACAATAAAAGATTAGTAAATCTATTTACAAGATTCAATCCTATATTTTATGAATAAACGATAACAATGAATTATTCATGTCTTGGCTAATTTACATTAATTTCTATTGTACAATATTCAATTTTCAACATCATTTTGAGTGAATATATATACCAATGATGCATCCATGTATCCAAACTCTTTCCTATGTGATAGGTACATAGAAAGTGATGGATCTTTTTTCTCAAGAAGGTATCGTGCTTCCAAAAATTGTGCAAGCATAGCTTGTTGTAGTGTTCGTGTAAATCTAAGGCTCCATTCTTCTGGCATTTCTGAGGTTGCTCTTGACAACAAGTTTGAAAACGCTGAGCAGATTGCAGAGGCTTTGTGCTTGTCAAAATCTGTAAAAAGTATTCTCAAATTCAAAACAATAAGTCATATGTGCATAAAAAATATGATCCAATTTTTTATTACATACTACATAATTCTCTAGAATTCTCTAGAATATCAATTTGGGTTCGTCAATGGATTTTAATAAAGTGACGTGTACCAAACCTGTTTTAGAATGTTGCATAGCTCGTGCAAGTACTTTCTCGGCAAAGTCTTTGGTTGATCTACGATCGAGTTCATCGCTGAAATACCTATTAAGGTTTTCTTGAAGAATATGGTATTGGGGGAAAGATGATATTATTAAAACCATTAGTTCCACGAAGAGTTCCTCCAAATCCTCCAAGGAGGAAGTACGAGTTTTACACTCGACCACATCATCTATAACAAACATGAACAAGTAGAATTCAAGGGCCCATTCAAGACGAGATAATTCAGCAGTTGGGTGGTTACAAATGGGTATAATATATGGTTTCCCTTTCTTGATTTTCTCGAATGTTTCAGGAAGTATAGTGCTTGCAAAATAGTGGTGGTACCATTGTTGGGCAACTTGATTAGCTTCTGCTTCTAGAGGATTGCGATTGTGACAAAATGGAGGTACGAATTTTGGAATAACAAAGTCTTGGAAGACTTGTTGGAATTTCGTGCCCTCCACTTGTATTGGATGTTCCATTTCCTGTATGATAAATATATAATTGTTTATGGGTTAGTAACATGCAATGTATTGATAGGAGGCTAGATAATTGAGAAAGCTTGAAAGCATTAATCAAATGACATGATCGTTATAAACAATTGTTATGAAGTTTTTTTAAAAACGATTGTGAACATTAGGATTCAAGATGTAGTTGATGCTGGCACCTGATGAACATTGCCCTCTTCACATTTGTGATGGTATGGAATCTATGCACAATTACATTCAATCTAGTATAACTCAAATAAGATATAAGCTTTTACTCCAAGTGTATGATGAGTTTATTGATTATTTGGTGGGATGGTTTTAGAGTTATTAATTCCATATATGTACCTGCTGCGCATGAGCATGAACACTAGTTGTTGCCGAAGATGGCGAGCTTGAACCATAAGCTTTCATTTGCCGAAAGCGACGAGTGCCTGTTCTCAACCGAAAGGCTTGAGACGACGAGCTCCTCAACTCCAGAGCCTTGCACGATAGGTTCATGTAGCCGATGCAATTTGCAGAATGTACACTGGTGGTGAAAGTCTGTAGTAGCGGTACAGCCATGATTGATACTCTCATGGACAAGCAAATTGGTCTTGGAAGACGTCAAAGTGATTTGCGATGATTCAATGGTTGTGCTACTAGGCAACCAACGCCAATTTATCTCAAGTGGAAGGCTGTGCTACAGTTGAAATCAAAAAAAAAAAAAAAAAAATTGTTTTATATGCTTCTAGAAATCCATGATTGGAGGTTCTTATATTCTTAGACTTAATGATGAACGCATTGCGATGTCACCATGATATCAGAGAGGGGGCCACAGTGAACCACACCACCCACCAGTGCACCATCCACTGGATGTCTGCTATTAACTTAGTTGTGGATGAAGCTCAACTGAGTTAATATTTGGTTTCATCTTGGTAACCAATCCTGTAGGAAAATAGGTCTCATATACAGACAGATAGGTAGGAAAATAGACAACTTCTAGGTAAGTAGATGGTTTATACTTAGCTCTACCTACTAACAACCTGCTTGTGGGTTGTTAGTAGGTAGGTAGGAAAAAAAAAAAAAAAAAAGTTAACTGAGTACACTACCATGGTTAGCTAAGGAACTGGAACCAACAGAAAAACTGTTTCCTCATCACTTACCATTCATCCTTCATGCTGTGCTGGTGGGTGCTGGTTCACTGTGGCCCAAAGGGGTGGGTACTTACACTTAATAATAAACTGAGGGTTACCTATTGTTACTTCTATTAATTGTCCATGGCCAATAAATAAAGAAAATTCAAACCTCCCCCCTAAGTAAAAGTTAATATATAAAATTCTAACAGAAATATCCTATTGGAGGAAAATGATATCAACATTGGAGAATTTATTTGGATTTACTTATGCTTTCATAGAATTTGATTGGCTACAAGGCCCAAAATGAGTCTGGGCAAAAAGCTGTTCGATGTTCCTGAACCCCCTCCTGTTGCGAGAAGCATATGGTAGTAGTACGTTGGGCATTTCAACACATGTCCATCAAATAATTAATTAATTAATGTTGAAACATTCATTTCAATAAATGGAGTATTCTTAAATGTTCATTATTTTCCTTCACAATATTCTTTGATTTGGAAGAAATAATTTTTTGACATTTTCAACATTGCTGAAAATAATATAATTAATGTCAAACTGGCCAAGGTACTAAGTCATCAAATAAGGAAATGGGAGGACCTCCTGAAAGGAGGCAAATTTTTGTGGACGAAATTTTAAAGTAATTAGTGAATTGCAGACATGTGCTGAAGCCGCCCCTGCGTGTGAGACGCTATCTATCCCCCAATTGAGCACTGTCCGGCACCACCACCGTTCACGGTTCATGAACGGTTCATGAACCGTGGCGAACCGGGGTGAATGTTCACATGAACCGTGGTGGTGCTGGCAAACGCCATCATCTTTTCTGATGCTGGCGTAGGAGTGGCGATCGTATGCTTCACGAACATGCACAGTAACCAGCAGCGAACTGGCCTGCTGCCCTCTGCCTGCCCAGGTTTTCTCCCAACAGCTGCCCAACCAGCATGCAATTTTGGGACAGCAAATGGCTCATGGACTACTAATAGCAAACCATCTGGACTAATTATTATGATGGCCCAATCAGAAACACTTACTGAGGAGCAGTCAGTTCATATTTATTAGTCTTCTCTACAGTTGCACAGCGTTGCTGTGTTTTTTCTACCACCTCAAACTCTGTAATTATGCTGAGCCAAATCCATTCTCGTGATCCAAACGGCCATAGTATGACTTTTCTTCATCTAAGTTTACTGTGCAGGATCACATACTGAGCACCACTGGAGGTGCTCAAAGAGGGCCTCGTCCATCCTAAAGAAAGAAGCAGGCTGATGAACAAGATCAAAGAAGACAAATGGAGAATCAGTGAGTGAGATAAACTTGGAACTATCTCAAGGTCTTGTTTGAAGTAGGGACGACTGACCTGGCGTCGCCACCGTCCTGAAGCTCTGGAAATCCTACAATGCATCCTCCTCAATAACTACTTTATGAACCTGTCTACTTAGTAGGGGGGAACTTTAAAATGCACGAGAACCCTGTTTGGAATGAAAGATGCCCATTGGCCACCCTATTGTAAAGGTAAAGTATAAGGTAAGGACCCGCATGCCCTGGATCCCAGGAAATTTTCTTATTGCCCTCCGTATAAGCCAGGAGGATCTGCAGAACGCGAGACGCCATTTTGCCGCCATCGAGCTCTGTCCGGCACTGGTTTCGGTCGTCTTCTTGCACATGCTTTGAGTGGTTCTGCACAAAACCAGGCAGCATGATTCTACCTTTTTTTGTCCCTGCAAAGTAACCAAGCAAATCACTTTCAATTTTACGTCTTGCATGCTATTCGTCAAATTCGAAATCTGAACCTATTAGTTATCGAATAGGTATCGACTACTGGCATAAATTGAGGAGCTGCCAAATTTCTCCTTTCTGATCTATTTCAATGGTACAAAAGTCCTGCCAGCACTGCATGACGCCAGCAAAACGAGCCAACTCCCCTACCCCATGATCCCTGTTCTCTCCACGTAGGCATGTTACGAATCTATCCAGCATAACACCCAACCTCTTGCCATGACATCCATGTGATGCAGATTATCCACCATCACATAATCCCATTTCACCATCCCATGAGCCCATCACATAACTTGGAGTCGTTTCAAACCCTATTCTTGTGCATCATGACCACCGCAAAGCCCAAACTTACTACAAGTCTTGGAACCTAAACCCTAATGCAACGTAACAATTCTTTGCTTGTGTACCATCTCCATCACCATCATTGTACAAGCTTCACACAATCATCATTAGCTTTATTGCGCATCAATAATTTGGCTTTTTTCTTTAGGAAAGTTCAACTTATATACATCAAGTTCTTTAAAACGTTGGTTGAATTATTGCAAGCAATTTCGACAAAGGGTGTGGAGTTGGAACTAGAATGCAAAACTTGTAACTTTCAAGCTTGAGATTAATGCTCATGTAAGCTTCTTTTTTTTGTTAGAATCCATGGCTACTATAAAATATTTGTGGAAGCACCATTGTATACTGAACTATATTTTACTAGGGCGCTCATGGATGGCATGGAAATTTTCAACAAAAAAACATGTTGCAACAACAAATTGTTAGTAAAAAAACTTTAAAAATCGAGATGATGTTACAACATCATCTTGATCGTCCATTAGAGAGAAATGGTTGTTCATCTTACCATGTTTCTAGCTATTTAGAAATAAAGAAACAACAAAAAGAGATTGTTGTGTTAGGTTACATTGATGATTGGAGTCAAATATTGTTGTTGGAATTGGTAAACCATTAGCAACGAAGTTGGTAATTTTTATTAAAAAATTGTTGTTGTTAATATAGATGTTAGGTTTTCCAATGGTTGAAAGCAACAATGTTAAAAAACTTGAAGTTTAATCAACAATGGAATCTATTGAAGGGTTAGTATGCTATTTTATCAACTTGGGCTACAAGATATGCATTAAGCAATTTGTGATTTTAGAGCTCTACAATGAAATCAAATTGAAGTTTGTGGCTATCAAGGTAACAAAGTTTTTGTTTGTCAAAATTTTCATGTTGAATTTCCATTTACATCATTAATACAAACAAAAAAAAATGTCCCTATGTTAGGTTACACCCACTGACAATGAGAAAGTAGCGAAAGGAGAGCAAGATGTTGTCTATAAATATTATGGTGGGACGTGGCCTAGCAAATTGAAAATTTCATAACATTGACATAAAAGTTGCAAAAATGCACCCTTTTATTTAGATTCATCTAAACAAGTGCGATTGCTTGTCTACCCCCAATTTCAAATATGTGCAAGAAACAAAGAAGTTGAAGCAAATGTTAATAAGTGAAAAGGGATTTCCTTGTTTGCCTTTAAAAACCCATGTATAAATTAATGAAAAGCAAGATGGGCAACCTACAGTAGTGGAATACATTAGGTAGGTGTGTCAACTCAAAACATTTATTGGATTACAACCCCTTTCTAGGTTTGATGCAAAACATCGTAGGTGCACTGTAGTTGTTGCATCAAATGACGATGCCATTGTTGACTTCAAACAAAAAAGATGTTCAATTACACATAAGCGAATCTTTAAAGATGTTGAGTTGGCTACTGGATCTAACAAAGAGAGGTTGAAGAGGCACAAGTTGGGGTGTAACATTAGGAAATCTAGAAAACAATGTTCGTGACCACAAATTAAAAAGGTGGATGGGGATGTTGTAACGCTATTTAATAGCACTATTGAACATAATAGTGGTGAGACATCAACATTAAATTCTATATCCCTAGTTGAATACTAAACATGAGATGGACGATTTGTTACTACATTCACAAGTGAAGCCCTTGTGGAAGAAGATTGGGGGCAAGTTACATGGATACCTTGTAACATCCCGTCTGTACAAATTTCTAAATCTATAACAAATGGGTTGGTTAACACTATCTCTTAAAAAGTAGAGCCAAAATCTACAAGTTTTGACCTAAATTTGACATAACTCCAAATGGATGAAATTGATGGTGAACATCGGGAGGCACTATCTACAACATGTTTGGAAGCAAATCAACAAGTGGTAATGGCATGGCATCCACTTCCCCCTCCTCCACCTTTTTTGAAAACAATTCCTACTTTGTTTATGTTGATGATGTACATGTTACGACATTACGATTGGGAGAAGGACACAATTGATGAACTCAAAGTTTGATTGACATAATACAGACAATTTGAAAGTAACAAATGGGAGGATTGGGTTGAAGATGTCTTCATGTTTTCATACGACAACTAGAGCTTTGCAAAATTCATAAGTGAACACAAAACCCTAACTTTTAATTGCGGTTTGCATTTCTTATACGTCTTTGAAATGTTATAGTTCCTAACTTGTTGTATGTTGGGTCAAAAATTAAATCAGTGCAACATAAGTGTGAAAAATGCCACTTAGTAAGTATGTTGAACACGTGCGAAATTTGGCCACTATGGATGAAGAATTCCAAGCACTTGTTGAATATGTCAAACATCAACTTCTTGTCAAAGCAAGCATGGCCTTGGATGCAACATGGAAAAAAAAAAGGCCCAAAAAGTTGAATAGTATGTGAAAAAAAAATGCAAGATTGGGAAGCCCTTGTAGTTCCTCGCCTAAAGCGCATTACTTGGGGATGGCATTTTATGTTTCAAATATTCACTACTATCCCATTATTACAAGGTTTTTTGCCACAATTCCTTTCGACACATGGCAAAGAGGAGGCATTGAAGGTTGCATCAACAATTTGTAACATGCAAATGCCTTCCTTGTTATGACCAATCCCATGGACTATACTTATTATTAAAATGTTCATGTTTGCTAGAGGGTTTAGGGAACCATTGTCTCACCCTACAAAGGGAAGGACTAGGCACAACATCCTCAAATGGACTAGCTTGGGCTTTACATCTAGGGCATGGTTTCCAATAAAATGAATGTTACAAGAGGAAGGGTTCTTATTGTGCACAGGTTATACAAATGTTTCCTCCTGTTAGGACTGGAGGCAACAAGTAAATATGGCATTTGAAATCTTGAAAACCCCAATTGACCAATGGTAGGGTGAATACAATGTTTGGATCCAATGTGTGCAATTGTGAGCCATTCAAGTTATGGCAATGGGAAACAAACGAAGCTTTTTGAAATTATGGCAACAAACAAATGTTGTGCCTAACAAAAATAGCCTATAACAATGTTTAATTGGCTAGCTAAAATATGTTGAGGACCATGACATTGGATGGACTACTCATGATGTAGGTATGATGACTTACAATAGACTTTATGTTAAAATAAAGATGTTTGTTGTGAAAGATATTGAACTTTAGGATGTTTTTTTTTTAATTCCAACAATGCCCAATTGTTATGGTTTGTGTAAGCACATTAGACTCAATTGTAGATGGAAAATATCAACATAGGTTGCTACTATGCAAAAACATCCAAGACCATAACCAATCACCCACTAGACTAAATCCAAAATTAACAAATTCAAATGACATCTTTGAAAATGTCGCACCATGTAACCCACTATCTATCACTATAATTCCTACACATGATGTAAGGATGGAAATTGGGGCAACCAATCATCATAGCACAAAAGGCATTATGAATGGCATTACCATCATAAAGGTATTAACATGAGTGCAAGATATACCTACCCTTGTAACAACAAAGGTCAAGGAAGTTTTTAGTGGTCCATTAAAACATCAAGTACATATTATAGAGATTGAAATCTCATGTACAACCAAAATCCCATTTGGTATGTCAATCTCCTCATAAAATTTATATTTGAAGGATTGGGTTAAAGGTCTATGATAACCATTAATTAAAATTGTGTTCAACTAGCTGGATTTTGTTGCAAGGGAAGGAAAGGAGCATGGTGCAACTAAAAATGATATCGCTACTCAGAACGAAGGAAATAACTTCACTAAACTACTTATGGCTCACACACAAGGTGTTGAAAACACAACATGATTTTGCCGGCACACATGGACATTTCAAGTAACATGCCCATTACAATTTTTATTTTATTTCCATTCATGTATTGTTTATAACATGGAAACTTTGCCTTGCAATTTGTAACCTATTTTGTAGGTAGTCTACCATCTATAATATGTTGTAGACACATGTTCTATATTTTTGAGTTTAAGGATTGGGACAAATGGTGTTGACCCCTCTTCAAGCAATGAGAATCATCAACTAGATGTGAACCAATGGGGCGCAAGTCCCAACCCTTTTTGCAAAGTATAAGATTATGTAGATTTAGGGTTGAACTATTATAGTTGCAAGTTATGTGACCCATTTCTTGTATTTGTTTTCCAATTGAATTTTGCTTATGCTCATTGCCATATATGTCATAGTTGAGTTATGGTGTTGTGTTTTCCTTACTTTATGGATAACTTTATTGCCTTGGTAATTCTTCTCCCATTGACCATAATTATTGCTGCATTGTGAGATTTCTTGGACATTTGAATTGGTTCTTTATTTTCATTTGTTGATGTTTATATTGAAGTTTGATTGATTTCCAAGGAAGGAATGAATCGTATGAAAATAATTGAAGAGTTGGAAATTGTTTTGGAAATTCACTTGTTAATGTCTAAAACTTTGCCAACATACACATGAAAAATACATTATACAAACCACAAGGATGTTTTCAAGTTTACACTTAAGCACTCTTTGCACCTTATGGAAAGTCATAATATTATCTTGTTCAATTATATAACCAATTATGCAATATTCTATTTTAGTCTTTTTTTCTTCAATTTTGTAATGCAACTAGACTTATTAGTATCCCCTTAACAAATTTCACCTTAATTAGTAATGACTAGTTATTTTGTCTTATAGTTTTACACATGTGTACTACACCCCTCTTGCTTCACACATCCACTAGAGTCTTGTAAATTAAAAACTTTTTGCAAACCCTAAAATAAATATAACAAACTCGCTCATTCACATTACAACAAAATAAATCACTAATCTCAATGATTGAACATGAAAAGGTTGCAACTTTGGGATGATATTAACTTGGCTCATACACATAAAGGTAGAATGCATTGAGGTTATGGTATGTGAAGCCACAACCCAATTTGACTTGGGGTAACGCAATCTAGGTTCATATGCAAGCAATGTTTAATGTAAGTAAGGTTTAGGTGTAGGTTGATTAAAGTTGGGTTTCAAATTATACTTCAAGTCCCTAATGACATAAAATTAGGGTCAAATGCATGTCTTGAGGATAGTGGTATCTCCATGAAAACAATATGCAACATTGTTACAACTATGTTCTACCTCATTTTTCATCCATTTTGTCATTTACATTCAATTAGGTTTAGACATACTTATGATCACCATTGTCATTACTTGTCATTTTTAGCCTACCATTGGTAGTTTAAACTAAAGGTTATTATATTCCTATAATCCAAAATGAAGTTTTGATGTGCTTTGAATATCATAAAAAGGGTAAACTTTTTTATACAATAATCAAATGCACTAATTAAAACTTACTTTAATTCCATTCCTAAGTTTGTTCACAATGTTTCTATATATTTATCATTATCCTATCACAAAGAATTATAACATGCACATCTATCTTTTCAAAATGCATGACTATTATGGCTTTTTAATAAATCATTATGATATTTTTTATGATTCATCAATTGCCCATAAACACATGGGAGTTTCTAAAAATGGGCCAAACGTAAATATTAAAGAAAGGAATCTAACATAATCCATTTCTAGATTTTGAAAACATCCTTTCAAACTAGTAAGTAAGATCATCTAACAAGATCAATTCTCTCCTTTAATAACCATGTTTTCCAGACTAAACAAAGTAAGTTAAGGAAAACTATGTTATAAAACTATGTCTTTAAACCTTTCAAACAAAATCCATGATTATCATGTTTATTTTTACCCCATTTGCATTGCCTTGTTTATTTTTACATTATGATACCTAAACACATTTTGGATTCATGTTATGCATGTTTTGGACATGTGTTGGGTATTATGCATAGGTTATGCATGTTTTGGACATGTGTTGGGTATTATGCATAGGTTATGCATGTTTTGGACATGTGTTGGGTATTATGCATAGGTTATGCATGTTCTGGACATGTGTTGGGTACTTAATAGAACTTTTGCTAGAAACCACTTAGGACCTAGTAGTTAGCTAGGTACCTGCTACCTATTACTTAGGTACTAGGTAGCCTTGGTACTAATAGAAGAAGAATACTAGAAAAAAACAACTACCATTTGCAACTATATTCTAATCGCAAAACTTTTGCTAGAAACCACTTAAGACCTAGTAGTTAGCTAGGTACCTACTGCCTACTACTTAGGTACTAGGTAACCTAGGTACTAATAGTAGAAGAATACTAAAAAAAAAAAACTACCATTTGCAACCACATTCTAATCATAGAATGACATCTACTACTAAAAATCCCCTATTTGCATTATACAAGTTGCATAAGATAATAGTTGTGATTGTGGATTAATACAATAATCAATCCATAAATATAATTGTGGGTTTTCCCCCAAATTTGCCCTTTACCCTATTTATTTTTACCTTATGGTATTTAATCATGTTTTGGATCCATGTTATGCATGTTTTAGGGTTTTTATGGGTATTAAAGGGATGTAACATGTCACTCGGGTTGTTATGTGAACTTTGTGATTTGATTTATGACTAAGGTGTTAGTCATGGATGCTATAGTCAAATAAGACCCATTGTTTATGACACCTAATCACTATTGTGGCTTAGTCACAAGACAATATATGACTATGACTTTGCAACTATAATGGATCTAATTCATTTCTGATGAAATAAATATGTTTTTCCACCCATGCCATGTAGACATCTGACATTTTCTATTATGTCCCTAGGTTGCGACATGGTATAAAAACTAAAAACCTAGCCTATATGTTAAGAATGTATGTACTGCCTATTTAATAGGTTAGTAACAAGGTAGGTAGGTAAATAGGTAGGTACACACATACATTATGTAGGTATGTACTGCAATGTAGGTAAATAGATAATAATATAAAGTAAAAATATATAATTAAAAGCAAAGTACTGCATGACTAAATTAGGACATTAGTCATAAATGTCTAATTCGATAGTTCAAAATTAAATAATGAGTTATTCAAAATACTAATTAAATACTAACTAATTAACCACCATATTGGTCTAAAGTTATTAAATAATAATTTTATACTTATTAAAATTTTCAACAAGTTAAGAATCATTATATAAACATGAATTAATCGACTAGTATATAGTTTATTATAAGATTTCATTGATGTTATGTATTAATCAAATAAATTAACTACCATATTTAAAAATTAATAATTGAATATTAACTAACTTATGAATTAACTATAAATTATTGATGAATAGGTCACGAATAATTTTTTTAAAATCACATTATTAACTATGAATTAATTAGTAATTTTGTAATTAGTTAGTTTATGGTGCCTACTTAATAGGGGATATGGAAATAAATAAATAACTAATATATTGAATAATTGCACAATATTAATTTAAAATACTAAATTTGAACCATTAGTTATTTATTAACGGAACATGTGTAATTAATTAATCATCAATTCATTAATAGTTGGTAGATAGGTAAATGCTTAGTATTTACCTAATTGGTAGGTAGGTAGGTATTAGGTAGGTAGGTAAATAGGGTTTATGAACTTGGTAGGTAGATAGATAAGTATGTAGGTTTATATCTAGTAGGCATATAAGTAAGTCCATCCTACTATGTACCCAATAGTTAGGTCAATAGGTAGGTAGGTGGTAGTTAATACCTTGAAGTCTTGTAGTGCCCCAAAAACTACTATATTTAATTGGAGCAATCCTTTAACCTTATTTGCCTGTCATTTTCCTTTATTTTTTATTGCAACAAAACTTGAATCCATAGCAAGAATGTAGTGAATGTTGTTCAAGTTCTATAATGTTATTGAGAGTTTTTTACTAATAGATTCCTCTAATGAAACATTTGAAAATATCAAACAATGGTGTACATGTCTCAAATCATGAACATTATATTCAACAAGATGGGTCGAATTTGAAATAGCATAATAGACTAATACTCCATAAGAATAACAAATTAACTACCATATTTACTTGCAATCTTAGTAGTTTTAAAACCCACTTGAAGATTCATGATTGTAACTTTTTCCTTTCTTTCCCATAGAAAATGCAATATTTGAAAACCAATAGAATTATAGCCCCTACAAACAAGGGCCATAAAACAACATAAAAAAATCCTACTTAGTTATAAGCAACCAATCCAACTCAAACCCAAAAAATCCAACATCTACTTATATGTACATAAACATATATTGTTATGGCTAAATGTATATTTTTAGTTTATACAAAGGTGAAGCATAACTTTGATTAATGTTGTTGGAATAGACTATGTTTGTTAGCCATATTTCCACATACATATTGCATGTAAGAAGCATGTTCCATACACCATATGCATCTTTCTACACCCAAAAATGTTAACTTTTCCCAAAACATATATAATTTGATTTCCATTTAGACATTAACAGTCATCCTTTGCCTACCAAACATGTCCAAATAGCTAGTATATGTAACATATGCAAAAAAAACAATTATATGTAGGTTATATAGTTGAGTTTCTGCCACAATACCAACCATTCGTAGACTACACTTGCTTCTATGTTTGTGTGTATTAACTTGTCACTTCTATACATAACATATTCTATATGTCTATTCATTGGTATGTTATTTAGATGGGACTTTAATGATGCAAATCTCATCTCTATGGGGACCTCCAATGTGCCTAGGTTTCTCTTGTGGTAGGTGGTAGTTAGTTGATTTAATGGCCTACAACCATCAATTACAAGCATCCACATGCATCAAATGGACAACATCCAATTGTAAAGGTTGTAAGAAAAATGTAGCACAAATGGTGAAGACACATGCATTTCACCAAAACAATGGCCCAAATAATTGCCAACAAAGCCACATCCTACATTTTTCCACTTTTACATACCTTTTTTGAACTCAAGATGGTGGAAAAGTTAGGGTGATTATTTGCACTGGAAGAATTTTTTGGTTTAGTCTGCAAAGGTAAAACCAAGCCTTAAGTTAATCTCATAGCCACATTTCAGTTCACAACTGACAACAATGTTGTCATTTACCTTCAAAACTATGACTATCTATTCAAAACAACCCCAAAACAAAATAATGGGTCAGCCTGATATTAACCTTCAAATGTTTTTGGCATGGACAAAAAAAGTTGCAAGGCTTTAGTATAATCCTTCTACCCTATCCACCAACAAGCTCAACAACCAAAGGAAAGGCCTACTACAATATATTTGTAAAAAGTGAATACTTACAGTGGATAACGACATGATCACACATGTGTCAAGTAATAATGTGTTGATTGATTATCTATTTGGTCCTTCTACATAGACTTCAACGTGATTTGAGGTGGACGATGTAGCCTAAAAGGAGGATATAGAACTTGATCACAAAGCTTCAAATGGTAATCTAATAAAATGCATGAACGCCTCCTACCACAATCAACAACCATCCAAGCTTCCAACTTTACAGAAATGGGCTTGGGGGGATTTCAAGATGTTTGTCCAACTATTTTTTTTTTCTTAGCCAAGGTTGGATCATGGGGAGTATAGCTTGAATCCATTATTGGGCTATGCAACTTACAGTTTTGTTATGTTAGCTTGGTATTATATTCCAAAGTGTATGCCTAGAATGGTTGTACATTGACGATGTTTATATCAAGTGTGAATATTGGATTAATAGAATATGAATTGGATTGCAAGGACAAGAAGAAATGGTGGAGAGTTGAAACATGGGCCAAAGGAGGGAGACGATAGTGGAAAAAATAATAGGGATTAATATATTACAATTATGGAAACATTATCTATATCTATTGTACATCATTGCAATATATTAAATTGTGTACCATCAGAAAACTTGTCATGTTAGGTTTTTAGGGTAATGTGTACCACTTCAAATTATGATGTTGTGTAATGTAAACAATAGTATGAATTGTGGTTTCTTTAAACAATAGGCATGGTATATTCTAGATGGAACAGATGGGGTTGGGTGAAGGAGGATGTAGTGTAATGCGGGTGGTGGATTGCAATAGTTCACACAATAGCCAAAACATGTTGGCAATTGGTGCAATTATGGCCATAATTCAACAACCACCATTTGGTCCTTTTAGTTTCAAGGATCTATCTTGGTGGATTGAATTGTAGCAAACCCCACAATGTAATAGGGAAACAAGTACAATGCGGAAAAAAATTTATGTTGTTCATGTTCCATGGGTTAAAGTTTTAGATTTTTTGGATGGACAAGAAATAGAGGGGATGTGGAATGTAAATTCATCCGAAAAGATTATTGAAATAATGAATTTTTGAGAAATCCAAAATCTAATAGCTATTGCAAAAGCATGTAAATATATCATTTTTTGCTAATGATGAGGGTATTGGTACATAGTTTGCATAATAAGATGCTAGACCAATCCATTTGGTTACATTTCAATTTCATCCTCAACAATTTCAAGTGGGCATTATCATCTAAGTTGATGTGCACAAACAATACCTACCAATTTCACATGGTACAATGCAATGTGTAAAAGAGATAAACTAATGGTTATACTAGGTCGTCTTAAACATGATACATAGTGTGTAATTAGTTTATGGGCATTTGCCAACTTTTATGACACCATTCAGGTATCATTGTGAATACGGACCTTCTGATTTTTTTGGGAACATCCATGGACCTATGCCAAGTATATATAACAGTGGGGAAGTTGAAGGGGAAGAATAAAAACAAACAAGAGGCCAATAACATGGGGCACAAGGGGCCCCAAAATTCAATGAAGAAGCGAGGTGATTCATAGAAGAAAAGGCGTTGTTGTTTTTTCATTTTCAAGTAGTTTTATTTAAATCCCATGGTCAAGATATGTTATGTCACATTCTAGCATGTGAACAAGGATGGGTTTATTGCCCATGAATGTGTGAAAAGTGGGTTGTGTTCAGTTTTCTTTGTGCGTGTATTAAAAGAGACAAAAACTTTTGTGCTGGAGCACGTTAGATTAGGGTTTTCCATCTATCGAATGATGAACAAGCACAAATGTAGGGTTAAAAAAATTGACGGAAAACAACAGTGAATTGCCAAAAAACTTATTTTTGATTGAGCAAAACATTTATAACTTAGTAAGGAAACTAACAAAAGAGACATACAAGAAACATGAGAATGATGCACAAAGCGTGCAAATGTGGGTTTGCTAAAAACAAAGACAAGATTTTCTTTTACCAAGAGAATGGTGGACAGATTGAAAGTAGCCTTCAAAATAGTCATATGCCTTTCACCATTAGCATACATTAAACTAAATGGTAAAAGCAAATGATGTTATGACATGGCCATGAGAGTGGCATTTTTAATGCCATGTTTAGAACAAATGATAAGAAGGTATGGAATTTGATTAGCTGAAAATGAACATGATATATGTTATGATGTTGTTGTAACCACATGCCCCCCCCCACCCCCCCCACCTAAACACATTGCTTTGCATGTTACAATTCCCATTATATACAATGATGGCATTTGATGAATGGTATGATGGGGTCCCTATGACATACATATTCACATCAAGTTACAAGCAATGTGACCTAACCCCTTGGATGGATGCATTAAACATGAACTTGTTGGTGTTCCAAAGCAATTAGCATCCAAATGCCTTCATTGTGGATGATGCAAAGGTAGAAATAAATAGCTTGAGGTAAAAAAATGAGTTGATTGCAATATGGAGGTAAATACATTTGTTGGTTGTTATTTGTGGGAAAATGAAAAGTACCAATTCATTCTACCATTGCATGTAACCTAGGGAGGTGTGGCCTTGAACAAAAGTTTTTTTGTGCTTATGGCATGTTTGTTGAACTTAGTTAAAACAAACTCGCATTAAAATCAAAGATGGGCCCACTCATGCAACTACATTAAAATACTTGGGAGATATTATGTACAACACAAAGTGCCTAGATGACCAAGAGATGGATGCTTAGGCAAAGTCTAAGGTGGAATGAATGGCAAACGACCTCCTTGCTGCAAAGGCATTTGGGATGTATGTGAGGTCAGAATGGTTCCCTAAGATTGCAACGTGGGTCATAGGTAAACTGCAACCTACTTATGCAACCCGCAAGATACAAATGCAACTATTGAAAATTACCATGTTAATTTGAAATCAACTATGTGATCATCCAAAGGCAGACAACATGGAAACATATGCAAGCACCAAGTCAAGGTGTTACAGCTTTTCCACGATCCAGAACTTGCAGAAGAAACCATAGCACGTTACTATGGTGTGTTGAAAAGAACTGATGAAGGAGGCCTTAAATTTCTTTTAGTCCTGCTTGTGTGGGATGTTCACTTGACAACATTCAATAACTCCTTCGACATCAAGGCTACCTAAAGAAACATCAAAGGTGGATCTAGAGGATCAAATTCACTAATTATGTCTTGAACTAGTGGAAGAAGCACGAGACAATCATGCACTATTAGAGCATTTACTTGCATCACTCCAAACTGTGTATGGTAAACAGAAGACCTTGAAAGTAGGAATTGACCATGAGCTTTGACTTGACAATGGCGTAGCAAAATTCAAGTGTAACTTAGACAACAATGGATGAAGCTTGAAACATTGACAAGATTCCTAAAGTAATGGTCTTGCGACTCCATGGTCGTAGACCTAGACAAGTTTATTCTAAATTATTTGGGTTACCTTGCTAATACCCATGGGGAATATATGTAGCCAAATAATGTAAGTTTTAAAGACAAGGCAAAAAAACAGAATGTGGCTATGTACAATTGTAGGTCTCCAATCCATTGCATTGTTAAATGAATTAATGGTCAAATTGTGAACATGTTATAGAGTTCAATGAAATGATTATTTCCACATTGGATTTAGTAGCTACATTAAAACAATGGTTAAATACAATGTGGTGGTTTTAATTATGCACTAAATTGAACATGTTCCAAATTTGATCAACTATGTTTATGTTTTTATGATATTTATCTAGGGCAATCCATGGTATTAAAATGAGACAAGCCTATTATAAATTATGTGGGTTGCCTTACTAATACCAATGGGAAAAATATGCACTTAGATAATGGAAATTTTTAAAGACATTGCAAAAAAAAGAATACGGTTTGGTATAGTTGTAGGGTTCCAATCCATTGCATTGTAGATGAATTAATGGTCAAAACTAGAAATATGTTACAAAGTTTAGAGGTGACTATTCCCACAATGGACATAGTAGCTACATTAAATTTGCCTATGTATATAATGTTGTAGTTTTAATCATCAACTAGAATGAACATGTTACAAATCTTTAATGTGTTTATGTCTCTATGTTTTTTATGTGGGGCATGCCATTTATGCTTTTGTGATACACATATGGGGTTTTTGGTAGGGGTAATGGGAATGGGTTGTTGTCTTTGTTTCTACCATTTAAAGGCAACCTTGAAGTTCGCCATGAATGGAAAACTCATCTATAAGGCCCCCTATAGATGGAATAACTAGTGTATGAAGGAGAGAAAACCTTGTTCTATGGTGGGGGATGTCGAGGATATTATTTTTGTGGGCACTAAGCCCAGTGGCTTGAACTATTTTGGATTCATGGACAATCACCTCATCATGTACATGTGTGTCCTTTGAAAATGGGATGGGGGGTGGGGGGATACCCTTTACTATTGTCCTTGACTTTCAATTCTTCCACTATCACTTGGATAACAAAACATTGGATTTTCCTAATCAATTCATGCTACCACGTTACACCCTAATCACACCCCACAATTTGTATAGTAAAATGAATAATACACACACAATTGTTACATGGATGCAAGCAATTTACTAATCACATGTGTCCTTGTATGATCCAATTGTGTTATTCAATACTTAAATATGGATGAGTATATGCTACCTATACTAGCTACAAACGGGTTAATAGGAGCCATTGGTGCCCCCTTTAATGACTGTTTAAGGAATATTCTTGGAACATTCTCGAAAAAAATATTCAAAAAATTCTTCAAAAATATTTTTAAAAATCTTTGTACTATTTGGTTAAGGTTTGTGTTAAAAATTTTCCAAAAATATGTCATTTTCAGTAATTTCTAAGTCCATTTACTGTTTAAAAGTAATGATTACAAGTCCTTTTACATTATTTTGAAGGTCCAAATGTTAATGAAATAATTTCATATTTTGGAAATTTATAATAAGATATTAGATTTGATAATGTGCAAAAAACTTAACTTCTTTTCAAGTTTTTTTTTTTTTTAAATGGTGTAAAAAACACATAATTAAATATTGGTTACAACTATTTTTTGGTTCCTATTAGCATGACTACACCCTATTGTAACATGTATTTTCTAGATTGTGGGAAATGGCAAGGTGCCTTTCAACTTAAAGGATAGGTTAGTAATGAAGCCAACATCTTTTTTTTTGTAGTTATGTTTTAAAATTCAACACAACCTGGTGGCCACACTCCCATGACTTTTTTTGAGCAAATACCTTAGGAACAACTATATCCACATTTTAAAAATGTTGCAAATTTTATGTCATCTTCATTTAGGCCCTTAGATAGAACCCATGTAATACGCACATTATGTGCAAACTCCTTGGATGTTGTGTTGTTGTGGAACCCTGGTAGAGAATCACAGTGAATGGTTTATTCTTCCTCAAGGATGTATAAGGACCAATGGTCTTTGTCCAAATATGGCACAACCATATTGTTATTGAAGGTTGAACTATGTTTGAAGTATTTTTTCCCCCAGTACATTGTCCCTTTTCCATTATGGGCTTTATTTTTTAATACCCTTGAAGCTTGTGCATTTAACAAAAGGTACATGCCCCTATTTGAAGCAACATTCTAGGCAAATGTATACACAAGCATGAAATCCAACCACTTGTTAGACATGGGTGTTTCAATTTCTATGAGATGGTCAAGATCAAATGAGGAGATATCGATTTCCATGTTTTTGAGGCCTTTGAAAAAGACGATGTAATCAAACTGATCTAGAGGGGTCCCATTTGTTAATTCATCCACCAATTGATCAACCCTATAATGGGAAAAAAAAAAAAAAAAAAAAAAAAAATAATAAAAAAAAAAAAAAAAAAAAAAAAAATAATATTGAATATAAAAATTTAATTTTAAAAAAAAAAATGT
>Ga0116230_10001895_pt1 | contig 20106 bp, 16 predicted proteins | sample S1TSphfallax_3_FD_88678 | JGI IMG/M metagenome (GOLD analysis project Ga0116230, IMG submission 88678) | Host-associated microbial communities from peat moss isolated from Minnesota, USA - S1T2_Fd - Sphagnum fallax MG | ecosystem: Host-associated > Plants > Peat moss > Unclassified | place... | reverse complement strand
TAAAACTTGATGGGTGCGCCAACTAGGGCTTTACAAAACTTCCTTGTATTCAAAGGCAAATATGCAACAACAAAAAAATTTGAGCTCCAAATCTTAATTTGTTTGAATTCACCCATCACCAAACATTAACCCCCTTCACACCAAACACCCCCTAACTTCCACATTCCTTTGTCAAATTGAGCAATTTTTGTGGTGTTGGAAGCGCTAGGTGGAGGGTTACAAATGTTCTTTGAGCTTCAGAAGCAGAGGAAAAATGTGTAAGGATTCGACTTTCTTCGAGTTCTTTAGTGTTCGCTCACCAGCCTATCTACGCTAAATAGGCCCATTCTATGAAATACCCTTTGCTTGGTTATTTTGTCAATTTGATTATTGTGATGTTTGCTATATTGCAAACTTGAGGTTTCGAGTTTGTGAAATCCACTTCATCAAACTGCTAAGTCCACATCCACTACACCACTATGCCAGATCAACTCCACATCTCCAAATCATTAACTATGTTTTGAAAGAACCCACTTTTGCCAAATCACCAACTTTTCACATCACCAATGCTACATTGTCAAGTCAACTTGTGAACTATCCAAATGCTTTTCAAATTGCACAAAAATAAAAGAATTTACAAGATGCCCAATTCATAAATTCATTCTTTTTTGCCCAAACTTCTGCCCCAAAAAAGAAAACCACCAATTTGAAAAGCATTAAGACAGTCTGCAACTTGGCAAAGGGGATGTAGACTTGGGGTCAGTTTCGAAGATCTCCCACACATGCATTATTTGTATTACCTCGCACTCAAATAGTCGGGGTTTTTATCTAAAATGTTGAGACACTGGCCCACTATTAAATAGCAGTTTCCTACAACTCTTCTGGTGGGTGCCCCGCCCCAAATCTGGAGATAGCCACCAGACCAACAAATGTCAGTCACATTACCTCTAAAACGGATTGTACAAGTGCAAAATTATTCTGACTTGGTCTGGGTGGCATTAACTCTCTACAAATGCAATTGCCAGGTGTGGGTTCTTTCAGAGGAGCTTGAGAAATAGTGAGGTGAACATAGAAACCCTTTTGCACTAAATTTGACCAAATTAATTGTTGTTCGAAAATGGCTGGGTGGAAGATGCCGAACCGTACCATTAGTGTTTTGGCAAATTGGAAAGTGACAAACAAGAAATGTCAAGTTGACAAAAGGAAGGAGCAAAATGTATGTCATACCATTGCGCCATCTGACCTCACCTGGCCTAATACACCCTGCACACTTCTCTTGTGAGGTATCTCTCCACGAACATCCAAATTCCGGCCTTCTAGAATCCCATGAAGCCTAGCTCCCTAATTCAATTGCAATAAAATTTCTTAACAATTTACTGTGAGAGACGGAACGTGTGCAATGATGTTTCTGACGTTTTGGTGCCCGAAAAATTCTCAATAGTTATGCTGCTACCACCCTATGATGCAAGCAAGGATTTGCTTACTTTGACAGTGTCTCAGAATGCCAAATGTCACGTCATCTTTCAGGGGTCCATTGCTGCGTACGGCCCTGGGCAACTACTCATCAGTGTTTTCTTTGTTTCATTTTTGTGATGTGCCATGGGTGAGGATCATCCCACAATAGATTTGGCTTGAGTGATGATGATTCCACAAAAGATTTAGCTTTAATGGCGAAAAGATTTGAGAGAACTGTCAAAACAGTAGAAAACTAGCAGAAAAAACTGCCCTAAACAGTTAAAATTTGTTGAAAATTCTATTGTGACAGGATGCAACCTGTCAGCCTAAACCTCATCCAGGACAAATGTCTGGCGAATTGGAGTTAAAAACTCCTGTTGTGGTGATTGCACCTCCCGAGGAGGGCGAAATTTTGCCAGTGTTTGCCAGAAAAACAAAGATTGCTACTCATTTCTCTGGGCTCCTAGTACATGTTTTTGACCCTGGGAGCAATGTGCATTGTGGAATGACATTGACAAAAAATCTTGTTATCTGAACACTGGTGACAATACGTCATATGTAAGTGCTGCAAAAAGTAGCCGTGCAATACTCAATTCAACAGGATAATTTACGCTATCTACGAAGTGTTGTTGTGATGTGAGGCGAGTTGCAGGAACTCATGGGATGTGAAGAAGCCAGGTCGCAACAAATACAGCATTAGATGATAGCAAACTTATCAAAATACAGAGAAATCCTTCAGGTTGAGCAAGAGGTTAGTATGCATCTCATTGATCACATACCCTTATGATGGATGCTCCATTGAAGGGAAATAGTTCTACAGATCAATCTTTAAATTTGAGCAAGGGTTATGGATGAATGCCATTGATCATTGAATCTTAGCTTGATGTTTGATTCCCATATATGTGTTACATTTCATCTGTGGTTTGTCTTATGTTCATGATCTCATCTAAGTAATCTCACTGTTGGGAGTTATTTGGTTTAATTTCATCCAATCAAAGATGTCATGTATGTAGTTTGGAAAATGAGTACATAGAAAAGATAATCACATTTGATAGTGATGATGATTATCTAAACTAACATCATTCACTTCTTCTATGAATCCATTATGTATGTTCTTCTTAAGTTTTCTAAAATGTTTATGAAAACATGTGGCCCAATTTTTCTTCCAATTATGTTTTCAACTACCTTCCTCTGTTTAACTGCCATAGTAGTAGCAATATGGTCATCCAAAATTTGAACATATTTATCCATTTGGTTATTGGGGACCCATTTGGCTCTTGGCTAATGAAAGTAACTCTAGCATGGCCTAGTGGACAATTCCCACAAGTTACAACAACTTGCAAGATGACCTTGAATTGCAAGTACATGAGCTCTTGGCTTGATAGTCAATGTTCATTGAAAGTTAAAATCATGTTATTGAACTAAGCTATATACCCAAGCTATTGTTTAACGTTGCAGGATGGAGGATCGCACAATGCTTGCAAAAACTATATGGTTATTGTTATTATGCTTCTTCAGCCGTGAATTTGTGATGGCATTTGAAGGACTTGATGGGGCTCAGGTAAGTTCTACATATCATATATCTTCCATCTTTCAACAAATCTTTGTGCAGTGAGGACATGGTTAAATTCACTAATCATCCCTTGAGGCAGTTGAACTAGAATATTTATAATTGGCAACTATTGGCTCAAAATTAATGGACACACACTCATGTGGTAGTAACTACTAACAAGGTGCCAAGATCCCAACTTCATTGATCATTCATGGTTAAGCAGTGCTAACTAGTGTTAACTAGGGTACCATATTCTAAAGGGACCTTCTGGGTTCAAGTATCTAAATTTTTCAGGGATCTAGTACTAGCCAGGTCTTGGTAGGTTGAGAAATTTTCAGATTAAATACCAAGTTGGTTTAAATATTTGGACTGTTGTTGTCATACTTGCTAATACTGGTAGTTGTGATTTTGAAATTTGATACAAACCAATATCAATACCCGTCTGTATTTCATGATGATATTTTACCTTCAATGAAATGGAAGGCATTTGAATAATTTTTTGTAATTATGGGAAGAAGAAGGGGGAAAAAAAAGCCATATGTATAGAAATGAAGGAAGAAGCAATTAAAAGTTCTTGAGTGCTCATTTAGATATTGTTAAAGTTCTCCTAGGATTGTCTTGTGCTTGACTAGATGGTCCAAAGGCACCCAAAATCTACATTGAATCATGTAATTATCATATAATTGTGTGTCAATCTTTTCAAGGCCAACAATCTCTACCTAGTCAGTCTTTTATCTAGTTCAAGAACCCAGGGTCTCTAATTCTTTCATTCCCTTTGTCTACACTTAAAATTCAACCAATGTGCCTCAAATATGTTCCTCCATGTTTTTAATTGGACAAGGTTAACATTTTGAAAGTTATTGATGTTGGAAGTCTGAGACCACTTGCACTATGGTGGACTGTCAGAATCCCATGATAATCAATGAGGGGTAATTAGCTATATGACCTTCTAAGTAGCTAATGAGTTATTAATCATCAAAAGGCTAAAATCTGTCATTTGAAAATGGTAAATCCATGCTTTCCATGTTTAAAACATATTGGAGTTGCTTTGTACCATTATTATGGATGATCAAATACTTACTAACTCCATATGTACTTGTCTTCTTGCGCCCTTTTTGGGCCTTGTAGGTTTTACTTGTTCTGCTAGGTAAAAACATGTTATGTTGTCTTGCAACATAAAATTTTCCAAGGATGTAGCTCAATAAAATAAATTCCATTTTTGGGATGTAGCAAAATTGGTGACGATCCCTAAGTTATTTTAACCATATTTGGCTGTAAACATGAAATGAAAGTAAAAAGTTTAAGCATCCTTCACATTTTTTTGCTACATGCTAGAACCCAATAGAGAAATCTAGTGATTTTTCAATAAATTTTGTTGAAATTTGATGAAAAAGAAAACATAATTAAACCATTTTGAAACAAATAACCAACTGGCTAAATTTAGCTAGAAAAATAAACATTGCTTGTCATTTTACAACATCATCCTTCTTGTCAACATTGTTAAACTATCATTGTTTATCATGTCCCAGCTTCCAAACGTTTAAGTTAATGTGAACCAAAATTAATACCTCTAAGAAATGAATTTGCAAGGATTTTGATGCCAATGCTTCACACATTGCATGACGGAAGTACAAAACTAAACAGAGATCACTAATTGGAATTTCATGACAACAAATCTTGAAACAAGGATATGATATCCACTTCATAACATGGCTAGATCAAAGAATTTCTAATCGTTAGAGTGATGTTTAAATTTTACGACAACACTAATATTTGCAGGTGTAAATGATGAGGTTGCATTATTGAGACTCTCATCACTGGACCCACCTTTTCAAAAATTCAAAGGCATTTTCCTTTTTGGTGGAGTTCCATTTATGAAAGAATGCTTTCCCAGCCCACATAGTATAACCAATGGAAAGTGGACTATGTTTATTGAAACATGATATTTCACAAACTTGTCATGAAAGAAAAAAAAAAATACATTGATTAAACATTGAGTTATAATACTTGTGATATCTCACAATGTATACTCGTGGCATTGTTTCAGTGGCCAAATCATGGTGGGGGCATTTTAAATCGACGTGAAGCTTATTATTAAAAGAAAATAAACCCAAAGTGGTTGCCAAACTTAAGACAAAATTGCAATTTGTGACAGGGCATAATGTCACAGCTACACCATCTGTATCATCAGATGGGATAGTAGATTTTCCAGATTCGAATGGTTATTTGTATGCAATTTGTGCAACAACAGGATATGCTATATGGAAGAAGAATTTGACTGAACTCACAAAAAGTTCAACAACTGTATATTCAAGAACAACACCTGTTATTACCAAGGATTTATTATTAGTTGCCATATACGGTCCTGCCTTGATGCTTGCCATGCATCGAAATACAGGCGACATTGTTTGGTCCAAGTTATTGGACTCACATCCATGTGCTGTGCTCACAATGTCTGGCACAGTCTACAAAAGGTAACTAAATTTTTCCTCTCACATTTTCAATTGTAATTTTTTAAATGTTAAATTGTTGATGAAATACATTCTACAACTTGTAATTTTGACCTCATTTATAATATAAGGCCAATAAGTAATTGTTTTTTCTCAAATGACATAAGGTGGCTCTAGGCATTTACGGGGTTAACATTACATTGTACAATGCTAATTTCCACCTTTTTGCAGCTCGTGTTTTGTAGGTACATCCTCTCGAGAGGAAACCCATCTTATAGATTGTTGTTATTTTCAAGGAAGTTTTTTGAGACTTGATTTACTAACAGGTGATATAAAATGGAGGACCCTAATGATACCTGATAATCATGGGAAACAAAACTTGTACTCAGGGGCCGCAATATGGGGCAGTAGGTAGAAACCTTGTTCTATTGGCCACTGGAAACCTCTATACCACGCCTCCAGACATAACACAATGTGAACAAAATCGATTAAAAGAAAAGCATCATGTTGTCCCTGACCCATGCATTAAATCAGATGACCACTCTGAATCTGTCCTTGCATTAGACTTGGAGAATGGCACAACAATATGGAGTCATCATTTGGGGGCTTATGATACTTGGAATATCGATTGTTTCCAACCTCATAATCCAAATTGTCCACCAATCCCAGGGACTGATTCAGACTTTGGTGAAGCCCCATTATTACATACCATTTTGGATGACAATGTGCATCCACTTTCCAGCCAAGATGTGGCAATTGTTGGACAAAAGAATGGATTTGTATGGGCCCTTGATCGCAATGATGGCCACATTGTGTGGGCAACGGTAAATTCCCATTCCTTATTTGATTAGTATTACATGTTTTCTATTCTTTCATGACAACACAATTTTCAAAAGTGTTGACCATGCAACCCACATAGTAGTGCATATTGGTGAAATGAAACCTCCATCAAACTCTTGACATGAAACTTGTTTCAAACAATCCAATTTTTTCATGAATTTTCTTAATTTTCTTTTGATAAAAATTTGGTACTCTTCCTATATGGAGGTTTTGATTTGGACTTTTTATGAACAATTGGGTTTGATATGTCTTTATATTTTAAAAATAGGCTGCAGGGCCTGGAGGAGCTGGCGGAGGAGCAATTTGGGGTTTGGCTTCTGATGGCCAACGAGTTTACACAAACATTGTTAACAGTAGTTTAAAAAAATTTACACTTCTTCCATCCAATAGGGTTACAACTGGAGGTGGATGGGTAGCTATGGATGCACATAATGGCAGCATTTTATGGTCCATTGCTGTACCAAATGATGGCGTTGCAATTGGACCTGTGACTGTTGCCAATGGAGTTGTGTTTGGCACTTCATATGCACCATACGGTGCACTTTTGGCATTAGAAGCTACATCAGGGAAAATACTTTGGCAATACAAGGCAAATAGTAGTTTAGCAGGAGGAGTTTCTCTGGTCAAAGGATGTGTATACATGGGTGAAGGCCCTACTGACGCTTCTAAAGTTGCTGTTCCATTTAGTATTGGAGGTTTCCTGGTTGATGCATTTTGTCTCTAGACATGTAAAAAGCACTCAGTTATAAGTTCCTAATATTAAGTTACATATACTTAGTACCATGACATGATTCTTATGTTGAAACAAAATTGGATCAATTCATGTTCACAATGATTCCTTTATAAACAAAGTATAATTAAATGTCTTTGGTTATTGTGAATATCGACTTTCACTAGAAGAAAAACCAATTGTTTGCAACTATTACAGCCACAAATGACTGGTTGTAAATGACAGTTTTTCTTCTAGTATTTAGACATGTTAAGTATTTGTTATTAATTAATAATGATTAGTTGTGAGGTGCATCCAAAGTGATTTATTATTAACTTTGGGAGGAGGGGGGGGGGGGGGGGGGGGTGGTGGTGGTGGTGGTGGTGTCAGGCCCATTTGGTTAGTCCACCATAAAAAAGAGCATTCACATTTTGGAGTTAGTATGTACCATGGACACTCCCAAAATAAAAGAATATGTAGCTTTTCTCTTTTGTCTTGATAGATAGGTACAGGGTAGAACTGTGACCGAATGATATGGGATGAAGTGTGGTACTATTGTAAACAATTTACAAAACGCTTGGGAAACACATTAGGAACATCACTGGGAGTAACTACGAACTTGGTGGGAACACCAAATGGAAAAAATATCTCAAACAATCCTACCCCACCCTTTCCTCCCAACAAGAGGAAAACAATTGGGCCCTCTTCATTATATGTTGAGTTCTCCCATTGGCTGCATCAAATTTTTATTCCCAAGTTGTTCATCACTATTTTTGGGTTGGGCTGATACCATTTTTTAAAAGGTGAATAGGGAATAGGGAGTACTTATTTAGTGCCTATTAAATTGTGGTGTCTATTGTTAGTTCTTGTATTTAGTTTGGTCAAGTGTTTTTCTTTCACAAGGAGCCACTTTGATTGGCCCATCCAAAAAAAATTGTTGAAAATTGGGCACTCCCCAAAATAGAAATATAGAGGTGCTTCCCACTTGCCCACCTTGATAGGTTATCAAATTATGACTTCTAGTGTAAAACAATGGGATAAAATGTGGTGTTATTAGGAACCTTTTGGGGAACACATAGCGAACATAGCTGGTAGCGCTAATTAAAATCCAAAAAAATCTCAAAATCACCCCCCCCCCCTCCCCCCCAACAAGATAAAATCTAATCCCTCCTAAGGGGTGCAAGCACTCAATCACGATCCCATTAGGTCATTTTAAAAATATGTATAAAGTCTCTTGGAATCTTTTAAAGATGTTCATTATGTTATGTGTTAATCTTTGTATTCAAAAATTCAAAAATAAATACGTAGGTAAATATTAAAATTTATATAAAAAAGCTAGGTATGAAACATTTTACATTGCAAAAGCAATGGTTACAACAATTTTTAAATTACTTTCAAGTTTTTTTATTCATTATGTTGGTTTAAAATTTTCAAGATATGTATGTCAATGTATTGAAAAGAATGTTGTATTAAAAAATTCCATATATAGGATTTTTTCTCTAAAATGTTAGATACACAAATTAAATAATGGTTTCAACTACTTTGGTATGTGTTTACAAATTGCACCTTAAATACATGTTGAGTTGGATTTCATTGTCTCCATGAATTTTTTATTTTGTATAAATTTTTGTCACCATTTTGAGCTTGGGCTAATACACCTTCTTAAAAAAATTGGTACTTATTGAATGTCTATAATTAACATGGTTTATAATTGTGAGGTAATCAACTAACATGGTTAAAATGGTGATGGGTTGTGCCACTTTAGCTTCCAATTAAATGCTTAATTTAAAAGCTTTATATGATTTGTGCAAAAAATTAAAAATTGAAAAAATATTGTTGTTCCATTGTTTGAAGGAGGAAAATGAACTAAAGGAGGATATTCACTAGTGTTGGGTGGTTTTCACTTGTATAAGAGTTCATTATCGGTTCCAATTATTTCAATTTCCGTACCCACCTTGGTTTCTAGAATGTTTTGCAAAAGAAAAATTGTCAATTTTCCTTCAAAATCAATTTTCAAACTTATTGAATGTTAAACTCAAGACCTCCCATATGAAAAGTAATGTTCTAGCCACAAGTCATAACTTTTCACATGTAATAATAAAGATGATTGTTTTTATTTAAAGTTCTTTTGTTCAAATGGCTTTAAAGCTAAAGCCATTAACATGCATAAACTTTTAATCAAAAGATTCTCTTAACATTTTTCAAATGAAAGGATGTTGCACAGTGCTAAAAATATTATTTAAGACCAAAGTTTTTTTTAGTTTAAGTTTCATTTACTAAACATTTACTTTTTGACCTTTTTGTAACCAAGGTCATCAACATCAACCTTGTCACGTCACGTTGGTCACATCTATTTTGATGTTGATGTAACCTTGCATCATGTCAATTTAAGGTCAACTTATGTTGAGTATAATGATTTTTGCATCAAGGGTAAAATGGTTACCCATGTGAACACAACACCTATGGACTATGTAAAAAAAAGACCACAGGGACCCAACAAATGCATTCTTGGTTGAACATTTAAAAAAACATTAAATGTTGTAGGAAAAATAAATTGTTGGATTTTTTTCAAAAAAAAAGAAATATCAACCGTCCATTTAACCAATTACATCAATTTCAACAATTCTTGAAATCATGCAAATAATCTCAACCTTCTAGATTATGATAGAAACTTAGTCACAGTATTATTCAACCTTGTCCATGGATTGTTTGAATTGTGGATGCCCCCTAATCAAAGGAATGATTGCCCTTGTTCACCCCTATCCAAGTAATGATCACCCATGTCCAAAAAGTGCAACTAATTTTTATTCACTTCAACAAGAAATTGTGCATGTCCAAGTTGCTTTCTAGAGAGGTGCCAATTAAATTTCAGTGGTGTGCTCAAATGATGGAAAGTGTTGTTGTGATTAGCTTAAACTTTTATGCATCAACTAAATTGACCATTGCCATTTTATTTTCTCATTTCTTCAACCTTTCTCTATATGTCATAATGGTTTATTAGTCTTTTGTTGCTCTTTGCAATAAGTGTGAGGAACTTCAGTGGAACGCAAAAGGTTAGAAAGAAAGGTGAGCACTGTACATATTATGGGGTTCCAAGTTGTTTGATTATTTTAACCTTGCAATAATGTGATTGCTTCTAGTAATTATTGTTTCCAAGCAAATTGGTGGATAAAGGAGCCAAAGTGTGTGGGCAACATGTCTAACTTTATGTCCTAACATGTTATAAAAGATTATTATTGAGACCTTATGTCCAAATGCCTTTGAGAAGAATCTTGAATAGAAAATGAATTTAGAACTGGGTCAACTTCTGAAGGATCTTCACAAAAGAAATTGAAGGTCCCAAAGGAAAACTAGCCCAGTCCAAAGGCCACCATAGTACTGCAAAAAATTGTGATGGACTTCTTCTTACAAAAACATACAAAAAGATATAACCACAATGACCCAATTGTTGTATGTTAATATTAAATCAAAAGGGATTGATCAATATATGATCACCATGTAAAAGAAATTTCAAGAAGCTTTGGAAGCCCCCAAGTTTAAAGAAGATCATAATTGCAAATACTAAATTCAGGATGGGAGGATTTGAAGCTAAAAGATGTTACATTCAACTTGGTCCAATGGGTGTCAATAATGTACTTATTGAAGGAGGATTTTTCAATTGAAATTTGTTTGTTGCATGAGAAGGTGAAATGGTGAATGGGTTGGTCCAATTTTTTTCCCAAAAGTAAAACAAGAATTCATTCATGGGTGGAGAAGGGGCAAAACACAAACTTGAGCCAAACATAAGGACGAGGGGTCATTTGGATGTCATCATCAGCCAACATTGTGCATGTTTCGAATGGTCCAAGTTGGCAACATGGACATGGAAAAATTTGCAAAATGCAAAAATTGAAAAACTTTGAACAAGTGGCCTTCATACATTGAGTTTGCTAGAAAAAGTTGAAAAGGAAGGATAATTATGAAGATAGGCATCAACTTTATGTGGAGGCATTGGCTCATTCCACTAATCATCTAAATATCATAAAGTTTTATGCCATCCATGCAAAGACCACGAAGGCATACCAATTGTGGTGGAATGGGGGCATGCTCAGGGAGAGTTGAAACACCACAATAACCAATACTAATCTCTCAATAATTGGGAGCTTTTGCGAGGGGTTGGTTTTCAAATCTCACCAATGTTTCATGACATTTAAACGAACATGGGTGAAATTGGCTTAGGCATTCTTGTGCACCATCAATGCAATCCAACAATCTAAGACATTGCATAATGATTTGTCACAAGACAACATCATATTAGATTTGTCACCAAACAACATCATGTTAGATTTGTCACCAAACAACCTTTCACATGTATACATTGGGGTGTGTGATTGGGGGGAGGTTGGGAAAGGATAACCCATCCCCATATGGATTTGTGACAAAAAATAACCAAAAAATAATGATAGTTTTGATGGTGGGTGGCACCTAAACTATTTTATACCTAGATGGAGAAAGAAGGTCTATCAAATCTCTTTGGAAAATGGGAGTGGCACATTTTCCAACTCCAAAATCGAGTTTTGAATTGGAATTTTTTTCAATTTTAATGGGCTTGGTTTCTTGTCTCATTCTTGTAACATTATTTGAACTACATCTTGTTTTTATAATATTCATTATTGTGTTTAGGTTCTGTAGTTTTTTTTTCTTGACATCATTTTTTTAATTCAAATTTCAGTAATATTGTTGATGGGTTTTAACACGGATAAGGGACAAAAGTCACCCAAAGTTGTTTTAATAACAAAAAAATTTAACATCGAAGAAAAAAATAATAATTGAAAATGAGTAGCACATTCAATTACCAAAATTTGGACAAAAATAATACAAATTGCTAAATTATTATATTTCATTCTCAATGTGTTGCCCAAAATATAAAAATCATTGGCTATCATCTCTAGCCCTACGAAATTCAATTTAATATTTAAAGGCATGATGACTATTTTTTCTACGTCATCATATCTTTAATGACAACACTAGAAGTGAACAAAAACTAGACTGGAGGCTAACGACCAAATTTTAGTCGTAGGCTAGATAGGAGGCTTGCACCATTTTTTCCCCCAAATTTCAAATTTTGTATTCAAAATATGAAAGTAGAAGGGATAAGTAGTTGTAATTTAAACTTGGGGGAGTGGGGGAGGTGGGGAAACCAAAAAATCTTCACAAATTGGATAGGGGGATGGTGACCCAAAATAAACAATTCATTGGTGACCTAATTTTGGTTGAAGAATGAAAAGGGGGTTACAACTAGATAGGGGGATGACAACCCAAAATAATAGTGGGTTGGCAACCTAATTTCACTTATATACACTACAACAAAACCATGTCTTTTATACCCCTATAATTGTGATTACAATGAGTAACTTGACTAAACTACTTGTCTGAAATGATTAAAGGGAGAACTTTGTGTCTATTTTGCCCCCCACTAAAAATTAAGTATGTCTGATATGACTAAATGTGCACCCTTTTCTAGTCATATTGGACAATGCCACTTATAAGTGGACTATTTTAAGCTTTTGCGATGGCAACATAAATAGTAATGTGACTAATTTTAGTCACTCAATTTCCAACATGGCATTTGACTTGTCATATGTGTTAGTTTTAAGTCACAAACAATGCTACTTTAAATACTTAATGTGCCAAGTGTATAAGTACATGGATTTTTATTTTTATTTTTTTCTAATGGGCATGGAAACAACATGAAAATCAGGGTATTATTATGCTTTAAATGAGCTTTTAAGTTTTTTAGAGAACATAATTATATCAAGTTTAATATAATGCCAAAAATTTCAACACATTTATACAATTATGTACATTTCAATGTGACTTCACACTTAAAAATCACCTCTTGAAGCATTTTGAAAAAGAAAAACTCCAACATAGTTGTCATTATTGGATTAAGACCTTGTACATTAGTAAGAAAATTGTGCATAATGAAAACTTTGGCCATACTACTACTATACCTTTTATTTTTGTACAAGTTTCTAATAAGATTACAATATTTGCCAAATTGAAGCCACAAAGTTTGAAGATATTTTGAATATCTTAAAATTCACATGATTTTTTTAAAAAAACTTTGAACTCAACCAAAAAATCTATCATCCATCTAATTATTATAACCAATGCATTTATTTTCATTATCAAAGCTTGAGTCAAATTCCTTTAAACTATTAGTTCCATCATTTTCTTCTTCATCAATGGCATCTACAACCACATCAACAACATTGACTATAGAACCCCTTAAAACAATCGTTGGATGAATATACTCATTTATAAAAATAGGAGCTTGTAAACCAACATATTCACCTAAACTTTCAAGTTTGAACATATCGAGATCTATAGGATCTATCTGAACCTTTTTTGTGATGCATCTCCCGCAAGGATCCTTCCATAGAATTACCTTCCAACGTCTTTCCTTTGTGTCTTTTGGAAGAAAAAACTTGTTCCACATGTATTGTGAAAGCAAAAGATTGGTTTGAAATTGGGATGAAGGATGTGAAATCTACAAGTGTAAAGCCATATTCATCTCTTTTGATTATTGTTTTACTCCCATTATAATTTTCTTTGACCCAATTGCATAATAGAACCATAGTCTTCAAGACACCATAATTTAATTCCAAATTTCCTTCAACCCACCCTACATACTCCAATTTTGCAAGAATAGGTCTTTGATCATTTGGACTTGATTTGCATTCATGTTCAAAAGTGGCTACCATACCACTATCAAATGTTGTCAAATGCTCTTCAACATTTGAAACATGAAAATGGTTTCCAAATGCAAACATTGTTCGATACGACCTAGCTTCAAATGTTGGTGACATGGACACATGTAATGTATATTTATCAATGGTCTCCCCTTCCTTCATAGTTGAAACAACATCATTCATTACCCATGTGGAGAAAGGGGTAAACTCCTTGAGGTGATTTGGGAATATTACATGAACCTTTGACCCACAAAATCGACCGAAACTTTGTAAAAAATCACTCCTCTCCTAGTTACGTCTACCAAATTTGTCTTGTATGTCTTGTAACAATACATTGATTTTCAAACTTTGTAATTTCACAATGACAAGAGGCCAAGAAATCAAATTAAAAAAGAACCAAATCTATCTACTTACATAATACATTGCCAAATTTATTCAAATCTGGCAATGTAATATGGTTAGGTCAAACTGCAATTTGTACTTAGGTTCAATCTATTGGGATCTTAAACAACCTAGATCATGAACTTGTAATGCAACATGTTCACATGGTTGCAGTCATATCATCAATGTTATTAGCCCATGACCATTGATCTTGGTAGGGTTTAGGGTTTAATCATTTGTAACCCTAAACCCTATGTAGTCATCTTTGCAACCAACAAATTTGGATTTACAATATGATGGGGTGGCTATTCATGGAAAGAACAAAATAATGGCTATTCATGGAGAAAACATAGTAGATTCATCATTGCTTGTCCAATCCAAATGTCCTTATGGGGTTGTGTACAAGGATATTAAGGTCACAAACCTCTTGGAGTTGAAAAAGGAGCTTCATCTTTGCTACAAGTCCAAGATCAAAGGTTTGAAGTTGGATCTAGGAGTTGCCCTAAACAAAACATTGGGCATGAAATTTAACATGGAAAATAGGAGGAAAGTTAAGGAGGAGGCTGAAATAGACTTAATAGAAGCAAAGCATGCCATATCAACCTTGCAAGATAAATTTAGGAAATCCCCTTGAACTCCTATTGAAACAAATAACAATCAATGAACATGAGTTCACAAAAAAATATGGTAACATTTTCAACCTAGATTGGAGATTGATGTCCTAGAAAGATATCACGTAAAATATTTACCTAGAAAGATTATCATGTCCATAACAATTTTTGTTTGCTTTGTAGATGATGGTGTTCAATTACTAAGTTTGGTGCATTAGTCATTTTAGAGGAGTACCTAGTCTACTTGCTACTCATGAATCAAGCCTTGAGGATGAAAAATAATTTAGTTTATGCCAAACATGATGGCTTGGAAATGCTTGGACTTCATAATGGTCGTATACAAAGCTTTCAATTTTCAAATGGAGATATGTTGACAATTTTAAGGTCTTTAAAAATTGTTGCAAGATGTGTGGGAATGTTTAAACTTTCCATTCAACATGTTATTTACAATGTTATCCAAATGCTATATTGTAGGACCATTGATGTTTGGTATTAATTAATTATGAAAATGGCCCATCAAAAAACTTGGAATACATTTCATTGTTGAAATTAAGGAAATTGAATTTAATACCTTTCCTTGGACCCATGTAAGGGACAACCCAAACCATTAAAACATTCGAATCATCAAAAAAAAAACAATTACTTATTCATAAATGTTGAAATATATACGAATTTTTTTAGAGTGGGTCTATTGGACTTTTCTCCTTCAAAAAACATTTTTTTTACAAAAAAAATCCAATTATCAATTGTATGATAATATGTAGTTCACATATTAATTTACTAATTGAACCTACTAACAAGTAATACCTTAAATCCATTGTACATATGTTATTATTATTTTAAAAATAATAATACTTGTGATTAGTCATGTACCTTATATTAATTATATTTTGATTTTGAAAATTGGCAAAACCCTATGATAGAAGTAATTAATTATATGTTATTCCCAATAACCAATTTATTGGACGCTATATTTTTACTCATGTAATTCTCCAATTCCAAAAAGAAATTTGTCCCCTAATCACAAGATCACACAATCTACTAAAACAAACATTAGTCTCCCTATAATATAAATTGTAATTCTCCATGGGAGTACATCCAAATGACATTTTCTCAAACTCTTTAAAGCCCTTCTACCAAAATCAAGACCTTTTGTTGTCATGTGATTTTGGAGGTTCAAAATTCCTAGGAAATGTATCTATCATGAAAGTACAATGCAATATGTTATATCCCTTATCAAAAACCTCCATCAAATGGCCCAAAATTACATTGGCAATTTTGGTCTTCACCTTAATTAAACAATTTTAACTTTTCAAAACGACCTTTTCTTTGGCAACATGGATGCTTTATGTTGTAACTCACATTGACACCTTTCCAATAATCTAAACATCACTTCTTTTACACATATCTTGACCTTTCAAATCAGACTTTGAAAAATTGAACTCCTTGAAAATCCAAACCCCTAAAATTTAATGCAATTTGAGATTTTGGGAGTCTTTCCCCTTGATTCTCACATCTCTTTCACTTTTTTTGGGGACCAAATTTCAATTGTAATGCCACACCTTGGGCTTACTTTTAGCCAAACTTATTTTGTATTGCTTTAACCTTAATCACAAGTCCAAGGCAACATGGCCATCACATCAAATTACAACCCTAAACATAGGTCACTAAACACATTATGATTTATAATAGAATTATAATATCCCATATATTTTAACTCATTGTTTGTGGAGAAAATCCATTTAAACGCCAACAAAAGTCATGTATCAAAATAAAGACTATGTGATCTCTCAACTTTCGTTGGCTCAAAATTGCAAGTGTTGGGGTAAGGGGGTGGGCCATTTACAAGCCATATTCAAACCAACATTTTCTTTTTCATTTTTGGACCATGGCATGGGTGGTAACAAGAAGTAGAGTGTGGATTCACATGTGGCAATAATTTTAGCTTTATGGTAAAAAAATTGGCTTCAACCTTTGTATTATAAGTGCCCTTGGGCAATGTTATAACCATATAGATTGCAAGAGCTAGCACTTGCTTCTTTTTGTTTAGTGCATAAATATGGCTACCAAATCTTTGCATCCCTCACTTTTTGGCTATCTACATTATTCCTATCCTAATAATATGGCAAAACATTGACTAAAGGGATTACAAAATAACACCCATTTATCAAAATAAAAATGGGATGGCCCAAAACTTGTTGTAGTCATGGAAATTAAAGACAAAACATTATTCATATTGGCCTTGCCCATTTGTTGTCATCACATTAGCCCAATTTTCAAATGTAGCTGCATATGGAAACAAATTCAGAATGAAAAACATTTGTGCATACATAATAACAAGAAGTTGCAGATGAGGGTTTAATTGATTCCACAATTTTCTTTTAAAAAATGAAACATAATCAAAACACCTTTCATTTTCTATTGAACCAAAAAATGAATTATGGTGATCTATCTGAACTTTAAGTACTTTGGAAATATATGGGATAGAACTTGAAAAACATTAATGATTTTTCATAAATGGGTTAAGGAATCGCCTTGTTAACAATCTAGGGTTTAACCTTGTTAATAATTAATGTTGATACCTTTTCCATTGCTTGAGTTACATTAGAATTCATCATTAACTTGAACAATCCTTGTTGAACATCCAAATCCCATTCGAAAAGAATGGCAAGCACCATTCATTTCAATTTGTCACCTATTGCAACTCCACATGAACGTGGATTGCCATAAAAAAAATTCAGCACCTCAAATGCTTTAGAAATTTTTTGTTTACATCTGCGTATAGCTAGTATTGGGGATAAATGGCATCATATATTATTTGTTCCGAAAACCAAATATCCAACTCTTTAATCAAACCTATAGCAACTTCTGTTAGTTATAGCCTCAACCAACAACCCAATTTTTTTCATTAGTTAGAATATAATCCAATCTAAAATGAATTAACCTAGAAGTCCTACAATATGGAACAAACAAAATAACAAACAAAAATCATATGAAAAAGGATTTTGGTTTGGAATCTTATGTTTATAATCAACTTTTACAAGTTGCAGTACATGAGAAATTGTATTTTGTGTCATTGGAAGCATCATTTCTATTTATGAGTAGACAACACCCAAATAAGCCCATATTTTCTCACCATTCAATGCAAAAGTAAAGTGTTCAACAACATCAAAGTTGTAATTTGTGACCCACTTTAAGTGGATCTGTTGATGGTCACATACAATCAAACCATTCAATGACCAAATTTCATCACTAGTGAATGTAGTGTTGTTAGAATACAACCTATAAAGTTGGTCTTGGTAGACCTTCATAGTTGTAATGAAGTTACAGATAAAGACATCTCGTCTTTGAGCAAACTTCAACAATGAATCAATTGCTTCCATGAATGGAAGCACAACAACAAGTCCAAGGAATAAATGTAGGTCTATGAGGAGGCCCAACTTGACTTGCAATAACAACATTCCAATAGATTGCCACATTAGACAACTTGAAAGTCGAAAGTCCTCACATAGTCACAACAAAACATATGTGGCTATTAAATCTTGTAAAGGCCTAAGAAGTAGACCATTTTAAACCATAAGAAGTTAGAACATTAGATCCTAACATTTCTCATTGGAAGGTTTCATTTGATTATAATTGAAATGATTGGACCAACATCAAATATTCAAACTGTGTATAGAATTGATCAAAATTGATCAAAGTGACCAATTGATATCAATAAACTTCTATGACTAGTTGACTCAAATTAGGTTTTAGTGATATTAACCCAATGCTACAAAAGTCCAAACTGAAAGGTTTTAGGGATAAAAAATGAAAGAATTAGAGTAGCATCATAATGAAAAATTAAAGAATTTTGTCATCAAACAATTTGATCAAATTGATCAAAAAAGAAGTGAGTTTTTTCAAAAAATAAAAAAAATCAACCAAGGCTCGACTAGAAAGATTTTTTTAATCAAAACTTTAAGAGTGGACAAGTATCTAAATCAAGGATTACATAAGTGAGTCATAGACAATAAGTTAAACTATTTAAAAATGCACAAAGTTGATCAAAATATAGAAATTGATCAAAATTAATCAATTGACTAGGAGAAAAATTAGGTCAAAGCAAAGTTTTGTGACCTAATGAATTAAAGATTAGTAAATCAATTTAATCACATTAAACTACATCACTTATGGAGTTCATGGAAGATGACAAATCCCATTTGAAAAATCAAAATCCTATCTATTGATTCAGTAGCAATAATGACATTAGTTATTAACTAGACTATTGAAAAATCCAACAATATTTTGTAGATTTATTTTTCTAGTACTTGCAACAACCACATGTTCATCCATGTGAAACTACCATGAAAACAATTTAAATACTTGGAAACAAATCTAATCCCATTAGAAAAAAAACTGTGGAATATTGTCTAAATCTTATTTGATTTAACCAAATTAGAGAAGAATAATTGATAGGTTTTAGAAATTTGAGAATCATAAAAAATAGTTTGAACATGTGGCATTTCATTCACGTTTGCCATTTGTATGGAATTTTAATTGGTTTGCATAATTGCAAGCAATGGCTTGTATTCTACCATGATTCCCTTCAAAGGATCCAACATTGACATCCATTGTGTTTTCACATTTTTCAATATTTTATTGCCTTTGATTTCCATGATTGTAGCAAGTTTCTAGAACTTTAAGTGGCATTTGGGGGAGTGCAGATTTGTCATGAACACGTTGAGATGAGAAAAAAAAGTTAGATTGGACAAGGATTTTATCACAAGGTTTGTTCTATGAGCTTCACAATGAACACCCATTGAAAAGGGTGCCTAAACATCTTTGATTTCCCTTGTAACATTTGTTTCCCCCCCTTGAAAAATAAAAGCACCATTTGCACCAAAACATAGTAGTTTCTTTGACACATCCTCCCTTGTTAAACCCCCACACCTCATCAAAACAACAATGATAACTTCAGTCAAATTGTTGTTGCCCAACCCATCCACAATTCATTCAACTTGAAACAAAATGGGAATTTTGACCCACAATTGAACAACGTACACATGAATGCAAATCCAATAACCATTGTCAACAGTACTTGTGACTTCATCACATGACACTACTATGAATTGGGTAGCTTGAATAAGATTGACAATGACTTCTTGGCCTTACATATGCATGAATTCAACAAGGGTTCAACCATCATTATCAGACTAAAGCATGGGTGGATTGTTTGGGACATTTATGCTTCTAAAATTTTCATAAAATGACTCAAATTCTAGCATGGGACGACCATGAAACAAGACATGAAAGATACATTTCACTTGGAAAACTTTTCTATTCCCTTCCTCTATAAGTCTATTTATTTGAGCCAAAACAAACTTTGAACCCCTTTACACATATAATATCATAT
>Ga0116230_10001892_pt1 | contig 20121 bp, 13 predicted proteins | sample S1TSphfallax_3_FD_88678 | JGI IMG/M metagenome (GOLD analysis project Ga0116230, IMG submission 88678) | Host-associated microbial communities from peat moss isolated from Minnesota, USA - S1T2_Fd - Sphagnum fallax MG | ecosystem: Host-associated > Plants > Peat moss > Unclassified | place... | reverse complement strand
TTGTACGTCAGGGTCTTGGAGATGCTTGAACTCTCACAGCTGGTAGGAAACTTTCCCATCACAGAGGACACGGCAAGCTCTTTCACAATCTTTGGGTCCAGACAATGATCCTTGAGGATTTTGTTGCATTTTACCTAGGACCCACTCACCCAAATGTCCAGACTGCAGTTTTTTGAATCGTGAATTTTATTGCATGCATGCTGCTCTCTATTATTGTTGCATGATCAGATGTGTTTTCCACGAATGACTTTTGTTTGAAGGTACCCAATAATTGTTATTGCTGCTGGTCACCGCTCTAGACTTAAATCAAGCTGAGTTCTAGTTTAGTTTCTTCACTGAAAGAAGAGGGTTGAGAAATTATCACAGAGCTATATATTTTAGAGCTTCAACACTTGGTGTTAGCACATGTTCAAAAGCTAAGGTCACCTCTGTCTGTGTGTTTTAACACCCATCTTTTGTTTGTTGAATCAAGAACTCTTGAGCAGCCATTTTTGCCTTGAAGAACCTCTGACAGCCATGATTTTTGTGTTAAAGAACTCTTATAAAATTTAGCTTAACAACACTTCTGTTTGGCACATTTGAACCGTAACTCTTATTCCAAGAACATTGGCACAAATGGTGTGGCCAGGAGCTTTGTTGAAGAATCCAGGCTGCAAAGGTTTAAACAAGTCTTTTGCTCAAGATTTCAAAACTACCAAGAAACTCAAAGCATTTCCCGCTTCACCTTGTGCAATTTGCAGTGTACTGGTGGTACCCAAGTTTAGGTATTCTACCAAATTTGAAGATATCTCCAAAAAATGGGGTTCAACGAATCTATACTTTGTACAGCTGCATATAATTACTAGGAACTGGTTTCTCTTATTAGTGTGAGCAGCTGCATTGGTCTTTGCTCCCCAGGGAAGTCTAGGCCCCATAGCCAAACCTTGTAGACAACATTAAGTTTTGGGGTGGCTCCTGCAGATTATGTGATTTTCTTTACCGAGCATTATCTGACAGAATCTGAACCCATGAGATAATCACACACTCATAATAGTGATCACATAATAATGATGACCAAAATGTGTCTGTTGAACATGATTTCTTTTAAATCGAGGAATCTGCCACCCCATACATTAATGTCATGGAATGGTCTTGATCCTTGCCACCCTTTTATGTTGGGTGTGTCATGTAACTGGTCCTAGTGGGCTTGGTCGCCACCTTCCGAACATTTATATAAATGGGCAGGGCTTGACCATTCCATAGTGTACATCAAACCTTTCTGCTCTCACCACGCATTGGAAAATCCAATAAGGCATTTGAACTGATTGAGCATCTATGAGATAATTAATTGGTAACATATTGTTTGTATTTTGTTGGTATCTTGATCTGTATGTATGTAATAATATAACCCAGGGGGAGTTGCTTAGAATTTTTACCAAACAAATTCAGTTCAAAACAAGGTATTTCTTTTCTTTTCCTTTGGTGGTAAATTCTATAGACATTTACAAAATAAATTAGGCCTAGAAAATATAGTTAAAGATTTTTAATCATTTATAAACAAGTCTAGATATTTATCAATTGCCAAAAATACTATATATATATATATATATATGAAAAAGGGTAGATAATAGCATTTATCCCATTTACAATTTTTGTGTAGCAAAATAATGCCATTTGAACCCAAGGGGTACCTTAAAAATACAAAGAGTGTTTATGTAAGTAAGCATATATGATTACTGGTTGCCAAATTTCATAATACTTACTAATAAATATGGGTTATACATTGGCCATTCATGCCATTTTTAAATAAGTAGCAAAATAATATCCTTCTTGAGATGTGAACATAGGGGTATCCAATCGACACAAAGAGTGACTCCCTCCCCCCATCTTGATACCCAGGTCTGCAGGTTAATTGCTTGATTCTCTCATAATTAATATGGCAAAACTAATACTGCGAGTATTTTTTGATGTTGGGTGGTTCGATTGTGAAAAACAAATTGAAATGGTTTGGGTTCCACACATAATTAGAATTGGGGATCCAGACCTTCCTAGTTGAGACTGGAATTGCCGGTTTAACTGCCAGTGAATCACTGGCGCGCCAGTCGCTATTTTGTTAAGAATCCAGTTCTGGGTCCAATTCTTGCAAAATGAAGAATCCTCTTTTTGATAATCAGTCTCATCTTGGATACAGTTCTTAAGTAACCAGAACCAGCAAATCTTCCCCTGGAGCAGAGCGGGTAGCCACCCAACACTGGTATTTTCCATCTGCCATGATTGAGAATACAACAGTACTACCAATGTGAAATCATGGATTTGCACAAGCTTTGTATCGATGGGTGTGGAGTGTTCATCATGAATTAAGCTAGCTGTGACCTAGGGAGTGAAGAGGGAAAACCTTGCACAGATTGATTCGGAATGCTATGGCCCTCTATGAACCATTGATCAGAAAAAGTCCCCACAAGAAAATTACTTGGAAGAATAAACAAATAAACTGGGACTACTGTATAGGAGAAGAAAGACAGGTGGGAACCATTGTTGTGTCGATAAGTCTTTTTGCCTGGCTTCCTATACCTTCAGACAAATATCAAGGTAAATATTTATTTGACATGGCTGGTAAATATTTCAAAATTACCCCGGTTTACCTTACCTGGCTGGTTTATATTTGAGCTTTACCTGTATTTATATCTTCAGGTAAATTTTGTTTTCAGGTGGATATGAATATGTAAAAATCATTCTTAAGTTGGATGCATTCCCACATTTTGCAATGCAGTAATTTACCATTTAGTTGTTTGTTATGATTGATTAATACCCATTGGGTGTGTGTGATTTTGAATTTGATTTGAATTTCATAGTGTGCATTGTGTGACCACCAACATATGTAGAGTACATTTTTGTTAGATATGCTTCTAACAATTTCAAATTCAAGCCTATTTTTCCTATTGCTAAATGCATTGCTAATGTTGCTAAATTTGTTGAAATTCGAACTAAGTTGATCCTTGACTTAAGTGCTTTAAGGTCACAACTTATCGTTACACCTCCAAAAGAACTTGTAACAAAGAAAAAGAAACATGAGCACAAAAGCTTGAGTCATTTCAAAGATGACTTGGTCACAGGTCTTCCTTGGACTGAATTAGTAGTAGATGCAAAAGGTAATTTGCATAGACATGATGTTTGATTTGCTCAAAGGTTGAAGGCAAGGAAAAACTCCTAATTACTAAGCTTGACAACTTGTTAAAGCAAGTAGGTTGGCACAAAGCCAAGGTCGTTAGTCGAAAGGTCAAAGTTGAACCTTTTTATTTCAACCTTAAATGAAAGCATGAATGTAATGAAAGAATTTACAACAAGCCTAAGTATCCTTCCATTTTGGAATTGGTTGTTTAAGAACTTCTATATGAAAAAATGCAAAAGTTTGTCTAATTTGCTATGATTTACCATCTTTTATCCAAGGGTCAACGAATCATAGAAAATTTTGAAGGTTTGAAAGACTTGTTCATGGTCCTTAAGGTCAAGCAAGCACCTTAAAAACATTGGAATGATTTTGCAAGTCGGGAAATTGTTGAACATGAACAAATTGTTGTTGGAATCCACTTGAAATGTTGTTAATGTAACATTTTTTTCAAATGTTAGTGTAGATGATGTCATTGCAATTGACAATACCTCTTGGATCTCTTTACATTTGTATGTTGTTCAAGGTTGAAAAAAGGATCTCGCTTTTTGTTTGTGTGAAAAAAGTGGGTGTGCAAGTTGATCATAAGTTTCAATTGATGCACAATGTTATGGCCACTAATGTGGACCATAGATGTGTCTACTATTGATTTGGGAAGGAAGCTCATCGCTTTGGGCTATGATGGGTTTAGTGTATTTCAAGGTTCTTGGGCTAGTGTTTGACCATTCAAATAAAGGAAATAGTGACTAGACATTTGCAATTAAAGCACATTGCTTTGTGCACATAACAAACTTGGTGGTGTTGGCATGGTTTGGTGGCTCATTTGGAGGCTTTGCTTCAAGCTTTCTATGGGTTTTCATCTCATTCATCCAAAAACATTCTTGAATTTAAAAAGTTTTGTGACTTTGTGTTCATGAAAGAAGAAAACAAATTATTGTGAAATGTGAAAACAAGGTGGATCAACATGTTGTCTCCTACCAAACACCGGTGGGTCCCCTTAACTAAGCCAAACCACTACCTATAAATTGCTGGTTCATCCTTCAACAAGCATGTGGCCAGAGATCCAATTCTCCTCGCACTACTTGGGAGCTTACAGTTTCAAAAAAATTATCACCTTTTTTGCTTGGAACAATATTAGTTTCTAATTACAAAGATGCACAATATCGGTGTTATAAAAAAACATTACTAGTGGAAATTTGAACCTCCTTTGTGATTTGGAGTTGATTATGGGGTTGCATGGGCCATCCTACCATTTTTGGACTATGTGCACACATTGATCAAGTTTATTTTTTCATGTGTGATTTTATTGACATAATAAAGGTTTACCAAGCTAAGTTATATCATTTCTACACTAATCCCTACACAAAATTTAATGACTCAACTTTTGATGAACTCAATGATTTTGAAATGCTTGTTGATAAAAATTTACCCACAAGTTGACATGCATACCTAAATGGTGAGGAAGTTGATTATTTCATGATTGAATTTGCAGGTTCTAAATATTGTATCAATCCATGTTACCTTGTAAAAAATGAAATGAGGCTAATGTTGAGGCTAGGCTTCCAAGTTGTGTTGGTTCATGTGAAAAAAAGTGGTCATGACTATTCCAAATCTTTTGTTCAAGAGTTACATGGAAAATTCTAAAACTATGAGTTGATGGTGGCTTTAGGTGTGATTTACCTTAATCTTTGGTTGACCACCCCAATTATGCTAAGGATATTTTCCTCCATCATTTCATTATATCATTAAAGTAACATATTATTGTGATTCTCACAACATGGGAAAGGATGAAATTTCAATGAAATCTTTCCTTGATGGTCATGCTTTGGATTTACAATTTAAAAAAAAAAGATGATGATGGTTATAAACAATGAATCTATTTTAAAGGAAGGATTTTATGTAAACATTGTCGCTAAATTATAGTTGAAAATCATCTCTTTTACAATCTTCAAGCACAAGCTCTTAAAATTCATAAAGTTGGCCAAAATAACATTTGTTCAACTCCTTGGGTCTATGGTAGATGAATGATGTTTTTCAATAATGGCATTCATGAAAAATAAATTGAAGAACCACCTAAACACCCACTTGGATTTCTGGATTTAGTTTTATGTGCAACAATTTTGTCATTGAGAACTTCCCATTTGAAGAGGTAATCACCTAGTGAAAGAACACAAAGGATTAACATTTTGTGGATTGTTAAAGACAAATGACATGTTAGTGAATTTATAATTAATTTGGAGGCAACTAGTTTTCTCTTTGGTTTATCCCCTTTCTAAGGAGGCATTGAGTTGCATTTCTATTTGTATTCCCAATTTCAATTTAAGGTGAGGAATTTCAATGTTTGTCCTAACTTTCTTTTCTTTTGTCAATGTTCACACAAGCTTGTCAATGGTCATATGTTTTGTTTTAAATATGTTTTGTCACTTGTGAGCTCCATCATCCTTGACATGTAAGTTTATTGGTCAATTATGGAGCAATATATATTGGAACCTAGAGTGGGTTGCAACTATAACTTGTTTGCTAATTTTATTTTTCAAATTGCAATTTGGTCATGCTTCAAGATATTTATTTATATTGTATAATATGCAATTTTTCTAATCTTGTACTTGTAGTTGGAACTTTGGGGTTGGGTTTAAGGTTGCAAGTGCACTTGACACTACTATTACACATGGGCAAAGTTTCTTTTGAAACTTGGGTGCAATTCCCCTAGCAATGTTTCAACCTTCAAAGTTGTAATGAAATCAAAAGGTTTCAAAGCTTAAATTTTTGGCATGTTGGGGGTTAATGCAAGGTTCATTAGATCTTTTTTTGCATCACTATGTAGAAAACTACAAGGTGTTGTGCATTAGCATGCCACTAACATACCATAAAATCATCAATTTGTCAAAGTTGAAATTGGATTAAGATTTTTAACATCAATAAAAAGACATTCATATAATTTAATGCAACAAATTGTTTCTAAAAATATATATTATTGGACACTTGAAGTTGAAAGATATATATTGTATTTTTAGATGCATTTTTGTTTATCTTTTTTATTTTGAACATCTTACATGGCCTTAATATATGATATATTAAAAATTAATAAACATAATTATTAAAAAAAAATTCAAGGAATGTTAACCAAATGATAGACTTCTAAATGATTTAATTTGGACCTTATTTTCAAAAGTCCCTAAAATATATAGCATTTTTTTGTTGGATTGCAAGTGTTTTTTCCTATCATGTTTGGTACACAAGTGTATAGTTTGGGTGAATTCAAATGGACTTTACTAGTTCATGGAAAATATGATTGGGTGGTACCACAAGGAACATCACACCATCATTTTTACATCTCAAATTTTGGAAAAATATAGGAAACACATAAAGAAAGATTTTTAATTATTTTTTTGTTGAAGAAACTAATGAGGTTGTATAGATTTTGAATATTGAACAATGTAAAAAATATTTTGAATTTTGATGTTCCTATTCATTACATTCACACAAAGTTTCAAGAATGTCACTATGGTTATTTTCCTTGAACTTTTTGGTTATGAACATTTTTCAAACAAGGTTTTAGGGGGTTTTTTTTTTGTGAATGTAATTATCTAAAGTACTTTAGATGGTATTCTATTTGATCTTTTTATTGGGTAATTATTTGAGTAAATATAAGTTAGTTATGAATTTCCAAAATTTAAGAACTTGATTCTTAAAGGGGTCACATCAATACAAAATACAAATTTGTAATTAAATTTCCACCTTTTTTTATTGCAATGGAAACTTCAAGTCATATACTTTGGCATGCAATAAATAAACATGAGAAAAACATAATTTTTAATTATGGAAATATTTAAATAAAAGGACCTAGGAATATCATTTGATCAATTTTTGTTCCTTGACCATTCCATGAGGTGTTTTGTAGTGGGTCCATCCAATCATGCTTTCACCTTCATTAATCACCTTGTAATCCCCCTTTTAAATAATGATATCATAGGAAACTGTCATTTTAACATTACAAAATGGATTTTGAATGGATTATTTACATACTGCAATTGATCAAACGTATCTTACAACTACCTTTCATTGCATATGCTGATTTTTGTTCACCCTTTGTGAATTTTTTCCATGTGCCCCACTACTCACTACTATTTAATGTACACATTGTAACTTTTCTTGATTGAAACTATAACCAATTTAGTGATTTAGAAAAAAAATAAAAATTATGTGATTGTGGTCTATCTTCATCTCCAAAAGACTCAAATAATCATATCATGCAATATGCATTGCTAACTATAGCCAACATAAGTATTTTGCAAAATTGAAAAACAAATGTTGCTTTCTATGTCTACTAACATTTGTGCTTATGGGTAGAATTGACATTTGTGTCACAACTAACCATAATATTCAGCCCATATATCATGGGGTCAACAAGTGAATTTGTTGTAGCTTTGGGAGCGTTAAGTGTGCAATTGATGGATTTCTTCTAGTAAATTGCTTAAAATTGTGGTAATTTCAAATATAAAAATTATAATTTATTATGTCTAATGAAATACCAATGAAGTTGTTCAAGATTGAAGTATTGACGAATGCAATATGAAAAGAATTCAACAATTAATTTAATAGTTTGATTTTAGGACTTCATCTCAAAATGTTTACATCATCACAATCTCTTCAACATGCTCCTAAAGGAGATGTAAGGTATTCACTAAACTTGTCTCCATTTATGTTTTACCTTTTGCTAAACCCTTTTTTTAACCCACCTCTAATTCCCACTATTGCCATGTTGCAAGCAATTAGTAATTGAGTTAGGATCTTCGTTACTAGTCCCTAGTTTTTGACAATTGACGTCTATCAATTCAATCTAAACTAGTTAGGTCCTCCCCATTTGTAATTACATGCCCTCTCCAAATTGGTGATCCTTTAACAACGAAGTTTAACAATGGGGTTACATCGATCTCTCATTGTTTGGGATGTGTACAAGTGATGTCGCTTGAGGAAAATCAAATTTCATATATGTAAAGGTAAATTCACATTTTCAAAGAAAATTTCAACTTAAAGGAATATGGGTTTCAAACATCTTCCAAACTAGATAAGGCTAAAGGCATATAAACTTTTGAAAAATTAGCAATCTAGTTAAGGTAAAAGTCAATGATTAAATTTACCCTATTCACAACACAAGTGCAAAGTATATTATCATGTGTCTTTTGTTCACCCTATGCGTGTAAGTGGAGAAATGTGACCTATATGTATGATATGGGTAAAAGTATGGCACATTGGCAAGTGGATAAAGTCAGATAGTTACACAATTGGCATTGAAAATGTGAACATATGAACTTTAGAACATTCTAGGAGACCAAACTAATCAACACCTCCAACAATGCATCCAAGTGAGTCTTGTGCATAAACTAAAATTCTAAAAACATTCTAAAGAGCATAGTAGAGGAGGAATCTTGTTCGAGGTAATTTGTAAATGAGCATTAAAAAAATACCCCCCAAAAGAAATTATATATATATATTCATTAATTAGTCACTGAAACGTGAACAAATCAATTATAACCACATGCCATGGATTTTTGGCAGTTGCCCTCCATTTACAAACCTCAAATATATAGTAGCTGGGTAGGTTAAAGATAGGGTTAAGTCTAAAATATTTAGCAGCCACGTAACATAATTAAAAGGGCACCCAAAAAACAAACATTAGTTACCCTGGAACATACATGTGGGTATATTAAGCTCAAAAGCTTACCTATCCACCAATACTTGTATGGGTATGTATTCTCTTCAGTAAGGAATAGTAAGGAATAGGGATCTTGGTTCTAAATTGGGGAAGGGTCAGAAAGCCAGGATTGCAATCCGTTCTGCAAGCAATCACTGTCGTCAACAGCGTTTTTCTGCCATAGATCTCGGAAGGAGAACAAGTACATAAAGCAGAATGGAATCCCGAAGGGACAACTGCTGAAGTCTTGTGATGTATTGTCAAGATCTTGCCCTTTCTGGATGAAGATTTTTTCCGTGGAATTTTCAGAAAGATGGGACCAACAGAGGACACCTTTCTCCCCACATGTCAAGCCTGGTCTGGTGGAGTGAAAGATGCCCATTTGTGAACTGAACTTTCGTATTGCTCTGAAACCTCTTGCACTTTGCACTTCCAGATGGTTAATCCGACAAATGCTTAGAGGATCTTAGAAACTTCCTCGATGGGTGCTTATCTGAAGAGATGGGTACAAGAGCAATTTTGATTGCTCAATGCTTACCATAGTATGACACATTAGTTTTTCATGAGAGAGCAAAACACAGACTGAATTTCTGGTTTTCCAGTCACGGACAACAGTCTTGGGAAAACCATGTTTCCTTCAATACTGCTAGTACTTCAATCTCTTTCCTTCCTCATCTTAATTAGTAGATGTTAAAGCAGATCTACCCACAGTGCCACACCTTTTTAGAGCAACTCCACCGGTGCACAGCACGACAAATTTTTGATGAAGAAAATTCAAACCATGCTGGTTTGACTGAGCAAGATGGTTTCGCCCAGCATTTGAGTACAACATTCTGAGACTGGCGAAATTCACAGCAAAGATTAACACCTGCTTTTGATTGCCTAGATGGTTTTGATTGGTCCAGGTGGGTCGATATTAGTGGTCTCCCACATTTTTCAGGCCCAGTTCCAGTTTTATGGGCGAGGTTGGGAAAAAGCAAATAACTAATCTTGGATGTGTGAAATTTTGTGTCAGGACTAGCCACATACTAAGCATGGTGGAGCTGCTCTTAGGGCATCTACCAGTGCTTATCACACCCAACATTGAGTGTCCATTATTTCAGTAGCCTCTCTCATAAACATGAAAAATTCAACAACATAAATTGAGAGACTAATTAAATGCCACCACCTGGGTTAATCATTGTGATCAGCCAATTAGAAACAGCCTATTTTCTCAAATTTTCATTCAGGCTTGTGGAAAACACTCTATCTGGTCGAAATCAACAGATTTCACACTATTTGAAGGCTGTACTTCATCTAATTAGTGTACAACCATGTGTCCCGCTGCTGGTGGACCTGCTCTTAATTGTGGAATCAAGAGCACCTGATGTTTCCTATACATTCATGAATCTTCATACATAGTCATTTCATTTGTGCACTAATCAAAAGCCCAGAATATGCAATGTATAGAGAGCGCATAGAATCTGTTCAAGTTTGTTGCCCCCAAAAGCAGAGGTGCATATTATCATGAACTATACCATATAGGGAGTACAGTTGAATCTGTAGTGTTGAGAACGACCTGAATAATAACCACAGAGCATGATGGAGACAAATTTATCTGATGTGTTGAAAAATACCAGTGCACATTTGCGGACATTTGGAGAGGAAAGAAATTCCCTTTGTGCAACTGTCCCAGTTACACGTATGTTTTTGTTTAGGAGTTCTCATTCAAAATGAAAGGATTTGACCCATGCCTAAGTCTCACACAAGATTGTTACTCTGAGGCATCTGAACCATGCAACATTGACAATTTTTGGAAAGCCAACATTTAGCTGACAATTTGTTTCCACAAGTGCACCCACAACAACCTCCAGACACTTGCCACATGCACTCATTAGAAAATGTTGACAGAAATGAAATAAGGGGGAAATCGGCAATGTGTTGTTTACAGGGATTTGGACCTCACTTGGGAGCTCCTGTTCAGTAATTAGTAATGTTTTGGTGTTAAGGCCATGCTGTACATGCTTGGTTCACAACACTCCTGCCTTCTGCATATGTGGCAAGTCTTTTCCGATTGTGCCTGAAAATCCAGGAAATGCCACTATGTGTTTGGTAATGGACTGAGACATGCTATCCTATCCATGCATAAATTGCAAGATGGGCTGATCCTTGAAAACTTTGACAATTGAGAATATATTCTGGGACAACATTGCTACGGCTAGGTTGGAGTGATTTGAAAAATGAAAATCTAGTATGTTTAGTATGAGAAAAGCAAGTTCAATTTTAGTGAAACAGAGACATGATGTGGGATGTTTGATAGTGTGTTTTCATGTCATGCCTAACTTAATGTGATTAAGTTGGTATTAACTGCTATCATTAATCACTAGTGGGCACATAGCCAGTGGCGCAAGTACATCTAACCTCCTCTAAGGTCACCCATCTCAATACTATTTTAGATGAAGTGGGCTTAACTTCAGACTTCTTGTGAAATTTTTCTATTAAAACCTCTAATTAATTTCTAGAGATGGAAATCACTCTCAATTTAATAACTTTTGTTCCATTGGGTCAAAAATTGTGAAATGACAAAAGTTCAAATTGCCTCCTCAAGGGCTTCCTAGTGCTACCAAAAGTAAATCAGGGGCCCCGCGGTTTTGGAGGGTTACAACATGGTGACATAAAAGAACTTTTGTCATGGCAAATAGAATGACAATTAAACACATGTGATGAAGTTGAAGTTGTTCAATAATAATAATAAAAGGCTTGAATGGATTCGAATGTTTATGAATGAAAACAAGTATTCCAACAAATTTATATTTTCAACCATAAATGCATTTCAAACAATATCAATACATCAAAATGCCACCTTTTAAATGCAAGGGTAAGTATAAATTGCAGTGAAAACATACATACTATTTAAATAACAAATACATAACCAAATATGCCATTATTCATGATTTCAACATGGAGATGTATCTATGAATTTCTCAACTTTCATTTTAATTCCATGATTTTATAATTAAAAAATTTCAAATTGTACCAAGAAGGTAATGTTCTTAATAGGTTGTTTGAATTAAATAATCTAACATAGTTTTATGATAGAAAATGATTGCATTTTATTTTTCTTTATGTAGTCCAATCTTTTTATAAAAATCTTCCATCATTATAAGGGATCTTCATACCAACTTACCCATATGTTTGCAACTTCTATTAAAGTCAACCATTTTTGCAATTGTGATTTCAACTATCCTCTATGGCACCATGGTAAAAGCAACTTGTAATTACATATTTGACTACAACGTGATTTTGGGTTGGAAATGCAACTATGACTTGCAACTATTGTTGTTTTAAATTAAAATGAAATGAAAAGTGTTCTCATATCATTCACAACTAACAATGTGCAAAAAAACTAAAAATTTCGTTGCTTTTACGATTGTTAATGTGATTCGTAAATGAATAGACACATGTGACATTTCGTTCAACTTGACTTATGACATTTAACACATAATTAGTTAAATTCAAACTTTATAAAAGTCCAAAAATACCCAAAAAAAACTTACCTAGTTCAAACCTCATCCATTTCAATTATAAATGTGACGTAGTGGCCACCAAATTGTTAACAAGAGGTTGGAATATTAACAAATGAATTACATAAATCAAGAAAATGTATTCAATATTTCAAATACAAAATAAACCTAGTGGTCACTAAATTGTTAACAACAAAAAGAAAAAACTTAAAACTTAAAAAATTAAAATCTACATATTAAGTGAAGAAAAGTTATTAATTATTTCAAATACAAATTGAACTTGGTGGCCACTAGGTTGTTAACAACACTCAAAAAGGAATTCACCAAAATTCTTGACACTACTAGAAAAAACATCATTTGTGACTATTGTTTGTGACTAAATTTTAGTTGCAAGCGACACTTGCAACTAAAAATCAGCCTAATAGCAAATAACAAGTTCCCAATGATGTTATTCATAAACAACATGTGAAATATGAGTATGGCGATTTTATACATGTATATAGGGATGAATTCTTGCAACTACACTTGCGTCTATAATGCACACCAATATCTTCACATGTGGTAGCTTAAAAATGTGACACATGGTAACCTAGGAATGTGACATGTGGCATCATTTGGATTTTTCAAAATATTTTGCTTAAAAAAATTTTCCTTTTTTTCAACCATTTAATTAAAACACTCAGATTATGCCATGTGGTGGCGTAAATTGTGCCACATGGCAACTTAAGATTGCCCTACAATAATTTTAGGTCGGACCAATTAAAAATAGGCCATGTGGCACCTAGGTTAGGCCTAGGTTAGGCCACCTAGCCTCACTAGGTGCCTAGGTACCTAGCCTAATTTCAAACTAGGCCATTTACAATAGGCAATGCAGCATTTAGGCTAAGCCTAGGCCACCTAGCTATAGGTCTAGCCAAGGTAGGTAAGTACTTAGGTCTAGGTCTAAAACTTTGTAACAAAATCTTATTTTATTTTAAATTTAGCCTTTTGGGTGGAGACTTGATGATTAGTTCCTCCCATATGGCAATTGAAAAAATTGAATGTGTACACTACACCAAACCAACTTACTTATATAGTTTATAAACTTAAAAGGGAAGACAAACAATATGTGATAAAATTTTAGTTGTAACTTAGTTTCAGCCTAGTCACATAGTTGTAACGTAATTGTAACTATTTCTTAACACATACTATTACATAGCCTACCTACTAGGTAACATAAGTTCTAACTAGGTACCTATTTAAATAATATTTATTTAAAGTACATATTTAAATAGATTATAAATAATTATTTATTTTAAATATTTATTTAAATTGTTATAAATAATTATTTATAATTAAAAAGCATATTAGGTAGCTAGTGGGTATGTAGGGGTACATGTATCTAGGTACCTAGTAAATAACTACATAGGTAGGTAAGTAAATAGGTATGTACGTAGTATGTAGGTAGGTAGATGGTACACATATGGGTACTTAGTAATGAAATAAGTAAGTAGGTACATATTTAATATGTAGGTATATACATATAAGTACATATGTATTATTAATAGTTTATACATGTAGCTATTAGGTAGTATATGTACCTTATGCAACTATAATGTGATTATTTTGGTTACATGTGTAACTAAACATATATATGATGTTGTAAAAAATACAAAGACATCATGTAAAATTAGCCTATTAGAAGGATGAAATAGGTCACAATCGAAATTAATTGAAAGGAAGACCAAAACCCATCCAAATTTGAAAAATAGTCGCATAGGTATTTGTTCGTAGTCGTAAGCAACATTAAATCGCACATAGTCACATAGAGGATGGTTACAAACGACATGATTTCTATTAGTGTCATACAAAATTTGAAAATCATAAGAATATCACTAATGAAAAATCCAACGTTTAAATTTTTTTATTTTGTAAACCCTAAAAAATACATAAACTTTAAAGATAAGGTCAATTTTTTTAGTATTAAAACTTTTAAAATTATCCATGGTCAAATATGTAACTTTATTGGCGCAATCTTGAAATAAAAATATGAGTGGCCAACATCACTTTCTCTTTTGCAAAGTTGCAAACAATGTCATGCAATCTATAAACATTAATCTAAACTAACTACAAAAAAAACTCAATACCAAAAAATGAAAACATAATATGAGATTTTTTTTTCTAAAATTATAACATGAAATATCACTGCACAAATGAAAAATGAATGTAAACATGAAATTAATTTTTTTTAATGATTAGATTTTGAATGCATACCTAAAAAGGGTTGTGAATTTCCAACATCCCCATTGTCACTGTTCATATATTACAAGAACCAAGAATAAATTCACAAATTATTTTTTTAACATAACTTAAAATATTTGACCATGATGTTAATGGTCATAATGAACTCAATCTATGTTTGCCAATGGCAATTTAATCAAAGCTAACCACAAATGAAATGCCAACTCGAACCATTGTACCTTATTCTTTGACAACATATTTCCCCTAAAAGACTCAATGAAAAAACTAGTATAGTTTAAATTCCAAAATGCCTAGTTGGGTTCATCATCAATGAATAATGTTTGCTTTTCTTCCCATATGGTAGCCCACAACAAACATAATACACATGTTTCAAATCTTTAAATAATAATATGACTCAATTGTAATTTCACCAAAAGTTTTGGAGCATTATTCACATCCCCAAATGAAAACAAATTGATCCAAAAACTTTTTTAGCATCAATAAAAGGACTTTTAAAACATCCTCAAATTTCATGCAAGACCAAATTGCAACATAAAACTTTTAAATGACATAAAAAGAAATGTTCCACTCTAGCTCATACTTCCACTTTGCTTTTATCAATATTTTTTCCCAACATTCGAGAATTGCCTTGCAAAATAACACATTAACCAAAAAATTGACTAATATGCAACTTGTATGGTTTTGGTAAAAAAGGTTAGTTGATTAGGACATTTTTAATGAAATATTTTTTATTCATTTTGGATAGTCACATGTTGCACTAGAAGATTTTTAATTTTTAAATTATGAATAGGATATATGAGGTCCCAAATTAATACAACATGTAGTAAAGTGCCATGTCATCATACAATTTTTTTCAATTTTTTCCTAGATAATGGAGTCATGGATTCTTTTTTTTTCACAACACATAATGACAAAATTGCATGCCCTGAATTTTTATTTTTTTCCAATTTATTTTTTAAAAAATTCACATCATGCACCATGATGTACATGTTCATACATTGCATTTATATGAAATACATTAATGCATGCATTCATCAAGGTTTGAACCTAAAACCTTGTTAACCCAATTTTTCAGTATGTACATAATAACTAGTTGTTACCAATTGGTAACCAGCAAGGCAATATGATTTTGAAAAATTGATTCAATTATTATTAGATAACAATACCTTAAACGAACTAATCTATTAATATAACTAGTAATAAGTGTTTGGGTAACTAGTGGATTAAATAAACTAATAATTGTTTTGTCAACATTATAGTAATCGATTGGTGATTGTAATAAATTGTTTTAACACTATTACAAAAGTGGGGTGCAATTTACTAACCTAAATCATTATGGGACCTTAAAAGTGAAATAACTTCATTGTATTTTATTGATTTCACCCTGGTGAAAGTTATTTCATTATAATATCACTATGTAGACATCATGTTTCATTACTAGTTAACATAATTCACTATTATAATTTATTTTATTAAATAGGTTTATTTCTATTTTTTTAACATTTCTATCTATGCTACTTTATGATATACCCTATATTATTTTAAATTACTTTAGTTATTCAACTTATATTTTATGTTATTATACGATATTATAAATTATTGTACCCTAAACTATTGTATGTTATTTTACCTTAAGGTATTTCAATTACTTTATTATAAGCTTTTAAATTATTTTTAATTAAATTATTCAACTAACTTTAGGCTATACCTTAGGTTATTTTATTTTAAATTAATATATGTTATTTCAAGTTATACTTTAAATTATTCAAGGTCATTCTACTTTATGTTACTATAAATTATTTTATCTTAAGTATAAAAACTTAAATTAATCTAAATAAAATATAATGACCTAAGGTAAAACTAACTTATAATAGAAAATAATAATCTATGAAAAATAATTTTAAATACCCTTCAATATAGTAACTACCAATAGCCTATGATATTATAACATAAAATATCCAACAATAATTTATAATATAATAATCACCAATAGTTGTAATATAACATATAATAACCAATAATAACTTATAATACAATAACCATTAATAAAATAGCCATCAATAACCACCAGTGGCCTACAACGGAATAACCACCAATAGCCATTAATAAAATAACCACGAATAACCACCAATAGCCACTAATAGCCACCAATAGAATAACCAATAATAGCCACCAATAGAATAACCAATAATAACCACCAATAGAATAACCACTAATAGCCAACAATAAAAACTACTAATGGCCATAAATAGAATAACCACCAATAACTATTAATAAAATAACCAATAATAGGCATTAATAACCACCAATAAAATAGGTACCAATAGCCATTAATAACCAATAGCCAGATATTATAATTTTTTAAAATTGTCATAAATAATCTAAGGTGAAATAATTTATAATAGCTACAAATAATATAAATTAAAATAATTTACAATAACCAAAAATAACATAAAATATCCAAAAAACTTACAATAGGTGAAAATAGCCTAAGGTGAAATAATCTAAAATAGCCAAAAGTAACTTAGAATAACCAAAAGTAGCCTAGGATGAAATAGCCAAAAATAACCAAAAGTAATTGAAAATAGCCATAAATAGCCGTAAATAATGTAGGGTGAAATAATTTAAATTAATGAAAAATATTCATATAATAATTGAAAGTAACTTAGCATAGGTAATATTATTATATTAACAAAAAAAATCCATTTATTAAACCTTTTTTTTTCAAAAGAATGGTCATTGAAACATTATTGAATAATGATATTCAACTTTTTTTTGTTCTAATGATTTTAAACTTTCAAAAGGAAATAAATGTAATTATGTACATTATTGAACTTTTAAAAAAAGTAAACTTGAATCATTTCATTTGAACAAAATCTCAATAAGATATGAATTTTCAAAGTTTATATTTTTGTAATGCTTAAAATGAAGTATTTGATAAATGGAAGTAATGTAACATATTATCATAACAAGTGGGGTAATTTAATGGTAAGGGTGTTTGCCTCCATTCTAAAGGTCAAGGGATCAAGCCTCGTGAGTAATGTTGTGTGTGGTCAACAATGGTATGTTGATTGAATATTCTTTTACTGAATTCTTAGAATAGGTGCTTAGGTTGATTACGTGGCCTACCTACCTACCCATGCTAAGTTTTTAACCTAACTTAGGTAGTGACATGTGTCAATAAATCATAGGTTTAAAAAATCATGAAATTATCAATAATATTATATATTAAATAATTTAAATTTAATTGATTTCCATGTTGGTTAGTTAATTAACTAACAGTGAATGGTTTGGTAAATTGGTGTTTGATTTGAGAGTAACCTTGTTTCACTAGGTAGTAATGAAACAATTCATTGTTCGTAGAAATTGGTCCCTGTTCACTAGGGTGCTAAACAATTTCACTAGGTAAAAATGTCCAAATTCATTCAAAATTTAATGAAACCCAAAGTGAACTAGGACGCATTTTGTAGTAGTGTAAACATGTGGCCAATAGTTGCAATAGTTTAAGTTTAAGTTTTTCAATTATACTAGCTAATGAATGTTTAGTTTGAAATAGTGTTATGATTGGTATAAATAAAAGGATTGGAGAATAATGAAAAAACTTCTTTTTGAAACTTCGTGTTAATTTTTAAACTTTTGGAACTTCTTTCTTTTTTAATTTTTGGAAATCACTTCTTTACTTTTATTTTTGGTTTATGAATAGGTTTACTCATGATTTTGATATTTATTTTTCAACTTGTTATGAAAGATTGATTTCAATTCTGCTTTTACATTTTTAAGAAATATCTATATCTGATTTTCACAATATACCAATCTGAAACAGCTTGTTGATATTATTTAAAACCAAAATTATAAGAGAAGAAATATTTAATTTAAAAAGAATAGAAAAAAACCTTAACATTTTCATGACCATGTTAGGGAACAAAATTATAAGTGATCATCACATTTACACTTTCTAGTTTTCATACTCCAAAAATAATAATAACCACCTAATTATTCTACCAGAAACTTGTGGCTTGTTAACTAGGTATACAAAAGCCATGTGGTCAACATAAAATACAAATTGAATACTTAATAATTAATGTCTCAATTTGTGTAAAACATAAACCATAGCTAAGGTTTCCTTTTCAATAGCAACATAATTTCTCTTAACTAAGTTTAGTAATTTTGTAACATACATAATTGATTGACCAAACTTACTAATTGAGTTCTACGCAAGTGTGGCTCCTTCTCCTATTTGAAATGCATTTGTGTGAACATGAAACTCAAGCTCCCAATCTAGACTAATCAATATAAGGGCTTGTACATACCGATTTTTAATCTCCTCCTTAACATTCTGGTGACCACGTTTTGATACCATTGATGCACCCCAAACTCCTTAAAAGACTCAAATGTGAGTCCAAAAATGAAAACAACGAAAAAATAAGAAGTTGAAATATGTTTTTTAACTCGCAACATTTCAAGGGTAATAAGGGCAACTTGGAGCTCCAAAATGGGGATTAGAACAAATGAGAAGTGAATCAATTATTCATGTGAATCTAACAAACCAAATAATAAATTGGTTAATGCATAGTTGGAACACTTTTGGTATACAAACAAACCACGAATATACATAGACTCACAAGACTCACCATGACCTGAATTCGGGGGGAAGCCACCACCTTCCCCGTATAGTAATGTTTGTGCTTGGCCACAAGAGTTACACCCAAATGTCATTTTGTCCCCAGAATCTTGAAACTCTCGAATTGGGACTCATGCCATTTTGGAAGCCCAAAACTTCTTTTGCAAACCTCCAATTGAAGTGAAGTCTAAATCAAAATTGTAGCCCTCATTAAGAGATTTTCAATGATATGTAACATGCCATTGGCACACAAATAAATCCGGGAGATTTTTGACTTCTAGTGGTTAAAAGTCAAATTGACACTTTGACTCCCGACCTTTCTTTCAACCATAACTTATGTTATAAGTACTCAAAAGGGTCATGTGAGCTCATTTCAAACATCTATGTTTCAAGATCTTTCCAATTGTATGAATAAGTTTTCAATCCAATGAGTTTTGACCCTTGAAATTACTCTCTAAATATTTGGGAGCCCATTATGACTCCAATTCCCAAAATGGGAACCCACTTGGGAGTGTGTGGGCTTATTCCCTCACACTCTCCTACACTTCTAGGAATGTGAATGTGACTCCCATGCTACACTTTCGACTCACACCTTTCTAAACCCTTGCCTTGGTTGCAAGCCCAAGGCTAGGGTCGCAATATAGTGGAATAGAATTGTAAGCGATCACACTTACACTTTCTAATTTTCAAGTATTGTTTTGTTGACGCACTCGGTTCACTAAAGTGTAGTTGCGGAAAGTTGGGACTTGGAAGGCGTTCCCGACTTCCAGCACTATAAAGGGGTAAAAGGGCGTGCTAGAAGTCCCGGGATTAGACTAGGAAGAGGGACTAGTAGATCAAGCTTGAATCTGCATCCAAAACAAACCACAAAGTGGTTAGTTCACATTTCGGGACACCCCTGGGTGTTGGGACAAGC
>Ga0116230_10001888_pt1 | contig 20133 bp, 15 predicted proteins | sample S1TSphfallax_3_FD_88678 | JGI IMG/M metagenome (GOLD analysis project Ga0116230, IMG submission 88678) | Host-associated microbial communities from peat moss isolated from Minnesota, USA - S1T2_Fd - Sphagnum fallax MG | ecosystem: Host-associated > Plants > Peat moss > Unclassified | place... | reverse complement strand
GGCGTTGACACCGGTGCCAAGAAAATTGTTCTGGCTGAGCCCGGCATTGACCAGCGCGCCGAGATCGGTGGAATAGCCGCCGCCGAGCGAGAACTGGCCGGTCGCCTGCTCGGTCACCGCGACGTTCATCACCACCTGCTGCGGCGAGGAGCCGGGCGAGGTGGTGATCTTCTGGTCTTTGAAATAACCAAGATTTTTCAGATTGGTGGTGGAAGCGTCGATCTTGCTCTGATTGTAGCCGTCGCCCTCGGCGACCGTCAGCTCGCGGCGGATCACCTTGTCCTCGGTGCGGGTGTTGCCGGTGATGTCGATCCGCTGGATGTAGACCCGCGGCCCGTCGATCACGTTCAGCGTGATGGAGAGCGTGTGGTTGGCGGGATTCTCCTGCACGTCCGGATTGACCTGCGCAAAGGCGTAGCCAAGATTCTGCGCGCGGGTGGATACGGCGGTAATGCCCTCCTGCAAGGCGGTGCCGTCAAACCAGTCGCCGGCCGAAAGCGGTACCAGGCCACGCAGGCTCTTGCCGTCCAGCGTGCGGATGTCAGACACCACGTTGATGCTGCTCACGCGGTAGCGTGGCCCTTCGGAAATATCATAGGTCAGATAGAAGGATTTGCGATCCGGGGCGAGCTCCGCGTTGGCGCTGAGCACGTTGAAATCGGCATAGCCCTCGTGCAGGTAGAACTCGTGCAGCAGGTACTCGTCGTATTCGACCCGGTCCGGATCGTACTGATCGGAGCTGGAGAGAAACCGGAACCAGGCATATTGGCGGGTGGACACCACCTGCCGCAGGCGGGATTGCGAGAAATGCTGATTGCCGATGAAGGTGATGCGGCTGATCAGCGTCTGGGTGCCGTCCGTGCACTGGAACACCACGTTGACACGATTATCCGGCAGCTCGATGATGTTCGGCGTGACGGTTGCATCATAGTAACCTTTTTTCGCGTAAAGATCGAGCAGCGTGCGGCGATCAGCCTCCGCCGCCGCCGCCGTGAAGACCGAACGCGGCTTCAGCGAAATCGCGGCCCCCGCGTCCTTGTCCGTCACCACCTTGTTGCCCGCGAACAGCACCTGATCGACGGTGGGATTCTCCACCACCGCGACGTCCAGATTGTCGCCGTCGCGGGTAATCGTAACATTTTTAAACAATCCGGTCGCGTACAGCGTCTTCAGCGAGTCGTTGATCCGGCCGGGGTCGAACGGGTCACCGGGTTGCACCACCATGTAGCTGGTGATGGTTGCCGATTCGATACGCTGATTGCCGCTGACGTTGATGGCGGCGATGGTGCCGCCGCTTTGCACCTGCGTCGAGTCGACAGTCTGGGCCTCGGCGACGCCGATGGTGGCGGGCGAGAAAAACACCGGCAGCAGACAAACCGAAGCCAACAGGGCCGAGCGCGGTTTTAACAAGAAACGATCTCCCAGGCAGTCGTCAGTGGTCAGTCGTCAGTGGTCAGTCGTCAGTTATCAGAAGACTCCGGCCGCGGATTGACTGGGGTGGCGTTTGGCACGCGCGGGGCCTGCGGGCAAGGCACCCCTGACAACTGACCACTGTCGGCTGATTATTGACGACTGACCACCGACAACTGACTACTGACCCAGCGGACCGCGCCGAGCTGGGTCAGGTCGTTGAACGTGGTGAATACGAACAGGCTGAGCAGCAGGGCAAACCCGAACCGCAAACCGAATTCCTGGGCGCGGCGCGGGATCGGCCGGCGAATAATCGCCTCGCCAGCATAAAACAGCAGATGGCCGCCATCCAGGATCGGGATCGGCACCAGATTGACCAGGCCGAGATTGATCGAGAGCATGGCCATGAACGAGACCATGCTGGCCAGCCCAAGGGCGGCGACCTTGCCGGAAAGCTGGGCGATCCGTAGCGGGCCGCCGAGATCCTGCACGCCCTGGTGGTGCACCACCAGATTCCAAAGGCCAGTCGCGGTCGCGGCGATCATTCGCCAGGTCTGCCGCCCAGCCTCGCCGGCGGCGCCGACCGGGCCGAAATACCGGGTGGTGGTCTGGTCCCCTTCCACCCCCAGCCGGCCGATCCTTGTGCCATCCTCGACATGGTCGCCGATCGTGACTGGCTTGGTCAAAATGGCGCCGGCGCGGCTGAGCATGAACACCACCCCGGTATCCGGGTGGGCGACGATGATGTCCTGCAAATCCTCGAACGTCCGGATCGGCTTGCCATTGACGGCCAGGACGCGATCCCCGGCCTTCAGCCCGGCCTGCGCCGCCGGTGCGCCAGCCAGAATTTCGCTCAACACCGGCTGCACCACCACCTCGCCCGCGCAGAGGAACAGCCCGAAGAACAGCATGAAGGCCAGGATCATATTGGCGATCGGCCCAGCCGCGACGATCAGCGCCTTCGACTTCAGGGACGCGGTGGAAAACGAGCCGGGGCGGGCCGGGAGCGTGCTGTCGTCCTCGCCCCAGCCCTGCATTTTGACATAGCCGCCGAGCGGCAGCGCCGAGAGTTTCCAGACCGTGCCGGATTTTGCCCGCCAGGACAGAAGCGCCGGGCCGAAGCCGATGGAAAACGCCTCCACCACGACGCCGCGGGCGCGCGCGGCAAGATAATGGCCCAGCTCATGGAAGAATACCAGGACGCCGAGTACGACCAGGAACGCCAGAACGGAACGGAGTGTGTCGATCATGGAAGTCACGCTGCCTTCGCGGTTGCCAGCTGGCCGGCCGCGGCACGGGCGGCGGAGTCGACGGCCAGAACGGTGTCGAGATCGTCGGTCACCGGCGCGCCCAGCTGGTCCAGCACGGTCTCCACGATCGCCGCGATGTCCAGAAAGCCGATTTTCCGCGCGAGGAAGGCGGCCACCGCGACCTCATTGGCGGCGTTCAGCACGGTCGGCGCGCCGGCGCCGGCGGCCAGTACCTCGCGCGCCAGGCGCAGCGCCGGAAAACGCTGCTCGTCGGGTGCCGCGAAATCCAATCGGGCAATGGCGGCGAGATCCAGGCGCGGGGCGCTGGTGGCCAGCCGCCGCGGCCAGGCCAAGGTATGGGCGATGGGGATCCGCATATCCGGCGTGCCGAGCTGGGCCAGGACGCTGCCATCGCTATAGCAGACCATGCCGTGGATCACGGATTGCGGGTGGATCAGCACCTCGATTGCTTCCGACGGCAACGCAAACAGCCGCGCCGCTTCGATCACCTCCAGGCCCTTGTTCATCATGGTCGCGCTATCGATCGAAATTTTCGCACCCATCGACCAGACCGGGTGCCGCAGCGCGGCTTCCGGGGCGATGTTGCGCATCTCCTCGATCCGGTGATTGCGGAACGGGCCGCCAGAAGCCGTGAGAACAATTTTTTCGATCGATTTGGTATTGCCGTCGGCGGCGGCCTGCATGATCGCATTATGCTCGGAATCCACCGGCAGCAGCGTCGCGCCAGCTGCCGCGACCGCTTTCAACAGGACCTCGCCGGCCGAGACCAGCGCCTCCTTGTTGGCGAAGGCGATCGCCCCGCCGAGCGCGACCGCGGCCAAGGTGGGTTCAAGGCCGGCGACGCCGGTGATCGCGGACATCGTCCAGTCGACCGGCATGGCCGCGGCCTCCAGCACCGCGGCGCGGCCGGCGGCACAGCCAAGGCCGCTGCCGGCCAGCGCGTCGCGCAGGTCGGACAGGCATGCATCATCCGAAATCACCGTGATTGTCGGGCGAAATTTGCGCGCCTGTTCGGCCAGCAACGCGACGTTACGGCCGCCCACCAGGGCCACCAGCTGATAATCGGTCTGGTGCTCGGCGACGATGTCGAGGGTCTGGGTGCCGACGCTGCCGGTCGAGCCAAGCACGCTGAGCCGCTTCAACGCCATAACGGCAATCCCCCTTGAGCGCTCAGCGCCAGTAACGCAGCCGCCGGTGCGGCGGCCAGAAACCCGTCCAGCCGGTCGAACAACCCACCATGGCCGGGGATCGTCTGCCCGGAATCCTTAACGCCCAGTTTGCGCTTGATCGCGCTTTCCAGCAAATCGCCGGTCTGCGCGAGCACGCTCAGCAGCAGCGCGGCCGGGATCGCGCCTACCCATTCGCCGCCGATCAGAAAACCGCCCGCGACGGCGAAGACGAGGCCGCCGGCCGCGCCGCTCCAGGTCTTGCCGGGTGATATTTTCGGCGCCAGCTTCGGGCCGCCAGCGATGCGGCCGGTGAGGTACGCGCCGATATCGGTGCTCCACACCACCGCGACTAGAAACAGCGTGTCCCACAAACCGTCCACCGGACTCAGCCGCAGCCACAGCAAAGCCAGGCCGCCGATGCCGATATACGGGATGCCGGCGGCGGCGAACCGGCCGAACGGCCAAAGCGCGAACACGGCAAGGCAAAGCAGCACAATCGCGCCGGGCAGGATGCCGAAGAATATGGTCACCAGCCAGGCCAGCAGCGCCAGCACCGGCAGCGCGCCGCCGTCCCGCAATCCGGCGAGCTTGGCCCATTCCATGCCCAGCCCCGCCATCGCGACGCCGATCAGCACCGCCCAGGCGATCCCGCCATACCACAGAGCGAGCAGCGCAATCGGCCCGAGAATCGCGGCCGAGGCGAGCCGGACCAGAAAATCCGACCACCGCCCACTGGACGCGGTTGCCACCGGCTCAGCCCGGGCGTGCGCCAAAACGCCGCTCCCTGGTCGCGAATTCACGCACGGCGTGGGCGAAATGCGTGCCGTCAAAATCCGGCCATAATACGTCCGTGAACACCAACTCGGCATAGGCGACCTGCCAGAGCAGGAAATTGGAAATCCGCTCCTCGCCGCTGGTGCGGATCAACAAATCCGGGTCGGGGATACCGGCGGTGGCCAGCAGACCGGCGAACGCCGCCTCGTCCAGCTCATCCGGCCGCAGCCCGGCGGCCAAGGCGCGCCGCGCCGCCGCCACGATATCGGCGCGGCCGCCATAGGATAGCGCCATCACAAGGTTGAGGCGGCTGTTGCCGGCGGTCCGTGCTTCCGCAACCGCCAGTTCATCAGCGATCGTGGCGCCGAACCGGCTGCGCTCGCCAATCACCCGCAGCCGTACGCCGGCGTCGTCGAGCTCGTTCAACTCATGCCGGAGGTAGTGTTTCAGCAGCCCGGTCAGGTCGGCGATTTCGCTCTCCGGCCGCTGCCAGTTCTCCGAGGAGAACGCAAACAGCGTCAGCCAGGCCACACCCCCGTCAATCGCCGCCTGGATGGTCCGCCGCACCGCCTTCGCGCCCTCGCGATGGCCGGCGACGCGCGGCAGACCGCGCGCGGCGGCCCAGCGGCCATTGCCGTCCATGATGATCGCGATGTGCTTCGGGATGATATGAGGCGAGACGCCGTCCATCGGATCAGAATGGCTTTGCTACGTGAGGTTGCGAGATGTTACGACGGAGGCACGAAATCGCCGCCCAGATCAAGAGAGCATCGTATCGAAAATGCATGCTCAGACTTGCCTGATGTCCTTTTCTTTCTCGGCCAGCAGTTCGTCGAGCCGCTTGATGAAGCCGTCGGTCAGTTTCTGCACCTCATCCGACCAGTTGCGCTCATCGTCCTCGCTGATTTCGTGCTTCTTCTGGAAGGCCTTGATCTGCTCCATGCCATCGCGGCGCACGCCGCGCACCGCCACGCGCGCTCCTTCCGCGTATTTGCCGGCGGTTTTCGCGAGCTCGTTGCGGCGCTCCTCGGTCAGCATCGGCAACGGCACGCGCACCAGCTGGCCGTCCGGCTGCGGGTTGAGGCCGAGGCCGCAATCCCGGATCGCGGCGACCACCGAATTGATCATCGACCGGTCCCAAACCTGCACGGTGATCATGCGCGATTCCGGCACGGCGACGGTGGCGACCTGATTGATCGGCATCATCTGGCCATAGGCCTCTACTTTCACCGGATCGAGCAGCGCCGGGCTGGCGCGGCCGGTGCGCAGGCCGCCGAATTCGCGCTTCAGCGTCTCCAGCGCGCCTTCCATGCGGCGGGTCAGGTCCTGTTTCAGGGTGTTCAGGTCGGCGGGCATCGTAAATCCTCAATTGAGCGAAAGTTTTTTTGCTACTTTTTTGCTAAAAAAAGTAGCGCTTTCTTTTCCAACATCGCTACCCCCTCGGCTCCACGATCCGCGTGAACAGCCCTTCGCCCCGCATCACGGCGGCGAAGGCGCCAGGGGCGTGGATGTTGAAAACAATGATCGGCAGCTTGTTTTCCCGCGCCAGGCTGATCGCGGCGGCGTCCATCACGTTCAGGTCGCGCGCCAGCACGTCCAGATAGGTCAGCTCCTCGAAGCGGCTGGCGCTGGCGTCCTTCCGCGGGTCGGCCGAGTATACGCCGTCCACCTGGGTGCCTTTCAGCAGCGCGTCACAATTCATTTCCGCGGCCCGCAAAGCGGCCGCCGTGTCCGTGGTGAAAAACGGGTTGCCGGTGCCGGCGGCGAAGATCACCACCCTGCCCTTCTCCATATGGCGCTCGGCGCGGCGCCGGATATAGGGTTCGCAGACCGAGGACATCGGGATCGCGGATTGCACGCGGGTCGGCACGTCGCGCTTTTCCAGCGCGGATTGCATGGCCAGCGCGTTCATCACAGTGGCCAGCATGCCCATATAGTCGGCCTGCGCGCGGTCCATGCCGCCGGCGGCACCGGCCACGCCGCGAAAGATGTTGCCACCGCCGATCACCAGCGAGACCTCGACACCCATGGCGACGACAACCCCGACATCGGCGGCGATCGCGTTCACCGTCTCGGTGTCCAGTCCGTAGTCGCGCCGGCCCATCAGCGCCTCGCCGGAGACTTTCAGCAACACGCGCTTGTACTGGAGACTGGTCATGGCGGTTCCATCCGTCAGGGGTCCTGCAAAGTAAATGCCCGATCATTCGGTAACAAGAGCGCGCCGGCCAAATCCGGTTATCCCGACTCGGGGCGTCTTCCGTATACAATGATTTGGTTTGATGCGGCGCCAACGTCGTGAGGTTCTTGAATTGAGACAGTCGCCGCGCCTTTTGATGTAACGAAACCATTCAATTGTGAAGGTTTTGTAACACTCTCGGACATCGGCAGAATGAGTGTGACATGCCATATTACCGCATAGGACAGTTAATTAACTAAATCGACACGTCTGAGGAACCAGAATCCGCGAATGAAGATCGTTGTCTATGAGCCGTTCGGCGACGCGTCGATTAGAAACGCCTTGGGCCGGCCGGGCTATAGCTCATTTTTCGTTCTGGCCGCCGTGATGCCAGTGCTGCGCCGTCTGGGCGAGGTGATCCAGGTGGCGGACGTCGCCGATGTCGACGGCATTCATGAACGCTGCCTGGCGGCCGGCGAAGCCTGCGTGTTCCTATGCTTCACGCTGCCTCATCTGGTGCCGGTCGATCTCGCCTGTCCGACGATTCCCGTATTCGGCTGGGGCTTTCCGACCTTCCCCTGCGAGAGCTGGAACGATGATCCGCGCCATGACTGGCGGGTGGTGTTCCGCCATTGCGGGCGGGCGATCACCTTATCCCGCGCCGCCGAGGCGATGATCCGGGCAGCGATGGGAGAGGCTTTCCCCGTCCATGCGCTCCACGCGCCGGTGTTCGAGCGCTTCGCCGCGCTGGGCGGACCGACGGCGGCTATTCTGGGTGCGCGTGACATGGCCTGTCGCGGCGTGATTCTGGACACCGCTGCGGACGCACGATTCCAGAATGATCCGGTCTGGCCGAAGCCAGCACCGGCCGCCCCGCTGCCGGACCAGCCGCCACCGCCGGCGCCCGAACCCCCATCGCCGGCGGCGGAAACTGCTCCCGAACCGGCGCCGCGCATTGGTCCGCGCGCCAGGCTCGCCCTGACAGCGCAGTTTTTCGTGGCGTGGTATCGCGCGGTACTGCGCGACGTGCTGCCCGCCCCATTGCAGGACACGATGTCCGCTTCTGGGCGACTCGGCTATCGGTTGTACCGGCGGGCGATGCCGCGGCCGGCGCCTGTCGTGCCGCCATCGGCCGAAATGGTCGAACCAGACCCGGCGTCGCTGCCCGAACTGCCCTTGCCGCCGGCGATCGCCCTGCGGCTGAGCGGTGTGATCTATGTCTCGATCGCCGCGCCGGATGATTGGAGCAAGAATTTCGGCGACCTGGTCAGCGCCTTCGTCTGGGCATTCCGGGATCAGCCGGATGCAAGCCTGATCCTGAAAATGCCGCCCTTGGCGGAGGACGGGCTGGCGGCGACCGCGGATTGGCTGGCCCAGCACGCCCCGTTCCGCTGCCGGGTGGTGCTGATCAGCGCCTTTCTGGAGCCGGCGGAATACGAGTCTCTGGTGAAAGCCGCGAATGTCTACGTCAACAGCGCGGCCTGCGAGGGCGCGGCGCTGCCGGTCCTGGAATTCGCCAGCGCCGGCCGGCCGGTGATCGCGCCCGATCACACCGCGTTGGCCGATAGCGTGAGCCATCGCCATGGTTTCGTTTTGCGGAGCAGCCCCGAACATAATGTCTGGCCGCATGACCCGCGCCGGCTGTTCACCACCATGCGCTACCGTCTGGATTGGACGTCCATCGTCGAAGCTTATGAGCAAAGTTTTCGCGCCGCGACGCAGGGGGGCGACACCTATCGCTTCATGGCGGCGCGGGCGCAGGCGGCGATGCGGGATTTGTGTTCGGAGTCGGCGGCCGAACGTCAGCTGCGCCGGGCGCTGGCGCCGGAACTGCAGGGCGGCCTGTCCGCGCCCCGCGAGGTGGCGGCGTGATCTTCCTGGTGCACTCGGAGACCGAGACCGGCAATCTCGCGCAAAAACTCGGCGCGCCAGAATACAGCTACTATTTCGTGCTGAAAGAATTCCGGCCGGTGCTGGAAGAGCTTGGCCTGGTCGTGCCGGTGAACGATCCGGAGAACCAGGTGGACGCGATCTGGGGCAATGCGCTTCGGCACGGCGAGGCTTCCGTGTTCCTGACCTTTTCCCCGCCGCACAAGAGTTTTGTGGCCGCGTTTTGCCCGACGGTGCCGATCTTCGCCTGGGAGTTTGATACGCTGCCGCGAGAGACGTGGGGCGGTGATGAACGCCAGGACTGGCGACATGTCCTGCGCCGGTGCGGCCGTGCGATCACCCATTCCAGCTTCGCGGTGGATACGGTGAAGCAGGACATGGGCGAGGATTACCCCGTGATCAGCCTGCCGGCGCCGGTCTGGGACCGGTTCGCGGTGGGGTATGACCGTCATCCCGGTTTTGCCGGCCGGAACCAAAGCCGCATCACCGTGCGGGGACGCGTGTTCGACAGCCGCGAGATCGACCTTGCCATCCACACGCCGGCCCACCGGGCGGCGCACGGCATCACCGGTATCCCCGGTCCAGACGAGCGCGAGGCGATGCACGAGCTGACGCTGGGCGGCGTTGTCTATACCGCCGTGCTGTGCCCGCTGGACGGGCGGAAAAACTGGTTCGACCTGCTGTGCGGCTTCTGCTGGGCGCTGCGCGACCGCGGTGACGCCACGCTGGTGTTGAAACTGACCGCGCGGGATTGCCAAAAGTCGATCATCGGGATGCTTGAGGACCTGGCGAAGCTGCCGCCGTTCCGATGCCGGGTGATCATCATCGATGGCTATCTGGCGGATGAGTGCTATTTGCAACTGGCGCGGCTCAGCACCTATACGGTCAACACCTCGCATGGTGAGGGCCAGTGCCTGCCGCTGATGGAGTATATGAGCGCCGGCAAGCCGGCGGTTGCACCACGGCATACCGCGATGACGGATTATATCAGTGTGAATAACGCGTTCATCGTGAAATCACATCTCGAGCCGACGATCTGGCCCCATGATCCGCGGGAGGCGTTCCGGACGCGGCGGCACCGGATCGACTTCGATTCGCTGCTGCAGGCCTATCGCGAGAGCTACGCGGTGGCCACCGGCGATCCGGCGCGCTACGCCCGGATGTCAGCCAATGCGCATGAGACGCTGCGAACGCATTGCAGTCGCGGCGGACTGCGCGCGGGACTTATGCAGTTTCTGTGCACACCGAATCCAGGCGTGTTGGCCGAGCCGATCCGGCTGAAGGCATGATGGCGCGGACATGATGGACGTGATCGGAATCCCGGCGATTTCGTCGTCGCGCCATGATGCGAAAGTCCGAGGCGGCCGAAATGGCGAGATCGAGGCGCTGCGTGCGATCGCGGTGCTAATGGTGCTGGTTCAGCATGTTCCGGACAACCTGATTTTCTGGCACACGCGGGAATACGATTTTTTTACCAATGCGGGCTTCTGGACCGGGGTCGACCTGTTTTTTGCGATTTCTGGCTTCGTGATCGCGCGCTCGCTGCTGCCGCAACTTCAGGACATGCAGGACATAACCGCGTTCGTGCGGGTGACGGTGACGTTCTGGTTGCGGCGGGCCTGGAGGATTTTGCCCTCTGCCTGGTTCTGGCTGGCGGCGCCGTTGCCGCTATGCGTATTGTTCAACCGCTCGGGCGCCTACGGATCGCTGCAAGCCAATTGGGAGCAATTCGTCGCCGGCATTCTCGATCTAGCGAATTTCAGATTTGACGAGGTATTCTTTCGTTTTCCCGCCGGCACCGCCTTTGTGCAATGGAGCCTGTCGCTGGAAGAGCAATTCTACCTGTTGTTGCCGGTCGCGGCGTTCCTGTTGCGGCGCTATTTGCCGGCTGCGCTGCTGCTGCTTGCGGCATCGGGATTTCTGCTGCCCGATACGGTGCTATGGCACATGCTGCGCGGCGGCGCGGTAGCATTCGGCGTGTTGCTGGCGATCTGGTCTTGGCATCCAACCTACAAGCTATGCGCGCCGGCTGGCATGGCGCAAAGCCGGACGGCCCGCGTCTCGGCGCTTGTGATCGGAATCGCCTGTCTGATCAGCCTCGGCTCGCCGCCTTTGCACATCGTATGGTTTCCGATCGGTCCGATTTCGCTTGTGGCAGCATTCCTTGTCTGGCTGGCCTCCTACGACGGCGGTTATCTATGGCGGCCTTCACCAGCGCGCCGGTTGATGGAGTTGGTGGGGGCACGGTCCTACAGCCTATATCTGGCCCATGTTCCGGTTTATTTTGCTGTCCACGAGTTGTGGTTCCGGCAATTCGGCGCCAGGATTCCGAGGCGTGGGGAAGCGCTGGCGTACATAATGGTCGCCGCCGCCGCGCTGGCCATTACCGCCGAACTAAACCACCGATTGCTGGAAGAGCCATTGCGCCGTCGCGGCAAGCGCATCGCGGCCCGGTTCGCCACGCAGTTCAGAGAGGACTCCGCATGACGATGGTTTCAAAATTTCTCTCCTGGGGCAAGCCACCGCTCACGGTCGTTTCAGATGTCCCCCCGGCCGCTGAGCTGCCCGCAAACGAGCAGCCGGATCCCTGGACCGGCCTGAAAGACGCCGTGATGCGCGGCTGGTTCAACCAGCACACCGGGGAGCTGTATACCGGTTTTCCGGTCGGGCCGGAGGACGTGGTGGTGGATATCGGCTGCGGGGACGGTGGCAATGCCCGCTTCTGCGCGACTCGCGGGGCAAAGCTCATCCTCGCCGATATAGACCCGGCCTGCATCGCCAATGCCAGCGCCAAGCTGGCCGAGGTCCCGGACCACAAGCCGTTCGAAAGCTACGTTACGGATAGCGACCCGCTGCCGATCGCCGACGGCGTCGCGACGCGGGTGGTGTGCACGGAGGTGATCGAGCATGTCGACTCCCCCGCCCGGCTGCTGGCCGAGATGGCGCGCATCGGCCGTTCCGGCGCCCGCTATCTGATCACCTGTCCGGACCCTGGCGCGGAGGCCATCCAGCAACGGTTGGCGCCGCCGGCCTATTTCGCGCGGCCGAACCATCTGCGGATCGTGGCGCGAGAGGAGCTGGTCAGCTGGGTGGAAGCCGCCGGCCTGGTGGTGGAAGCCCGGAGCAGCCACGGCTTCTACTGGTCGATGTGGTGGACCCTGTTCTGGGCCTGCGACGTTTCCTTCGAGAACCCGCGCCATAAGGTGCTGGACCATTGGGCGCTGTGCTGGGACGCGCTGCTGAAGCAGCCGGAGGGCGAGAAAATCAAGCACGCGCTGGACGATCTGATGCCGAAAAGCCAGATCGTGATCGCCCGCAAGCCGTAAGCTTGCGCGCCGCCGCCAATCGCGCTTCAAGCCCCGCTTTCTCGTTCGGGAGCTGCGGGATGACCAGGCTGATCGGCATCGATTTCGGCACCACCAACAGCGTGGTCGCGGAGCTCGGCCCGGACGGCGCCGTGCGCAGCCGGCGGTTCACCGTGGGGGCGGCGGAGCTGGACGTGTTCCGGACCGTGCTGTGCTTCTGGAACGAGATCGGGCGCGGGCGGGATTTGCTGCGGCACGCGGCCGGGCCGGCGGCGATCGAAGCCTATCTGGACGATCCGATCGACAGCCGGCTGATCATGTCCATGAAAACCTATCTGGCGCAGCGCAGCTTTACCCAGACGCGGATTTTCGGGCGGATTTTCACGCTCGAAGACATGGTCGCGGTGTTTTTGCGGGAACTTCTGGGCGGGCCGGAGGAGGTGCGCATCGTGGCCGGACGGCCGGTGCGGTTTGCCGGCGACTTCGCGGATGATGATTTCGGAGAGACCCGGCTGCGCGCCGCCTATGCCGCCGCGGGGCATCCGCGGATCGACGTGGCGCTGGAGCCTGCCGCCGCGGGCTATCGGTTCACCCGCACGCTGACCGCGCCCGCGACCGTGCTGGTCGGCGATTTCGGCGGCGGCACCAGCGATTTTTCGCTGATCCACTTCACGCCAGGGGATGCGGCGCCGGTGCGCTCGCTCGGCTCCGGCGGCATCGGCATCGCCGGCGATACGTTCGACTACCGGATCATCGACCATGCGGTTTCCCCGCTGCTGGGCAAGGGCGGCAGCTACCGGATCATGGGCAAGGAGCTGCCGGTGCCGGTGGAGTATTTCTCCGGGTTCGCGCGCTGGCACCGGCTGTCCTTGATGCGGACGCCAAAAATGCTGCGCGAGATCGATGAGGTGGCGCGCGCCAGCGACGACCCGCGGCCGCTCCGCCATCTGATCGGGCTGATCAAGGAGGAGATGGGGTATCAACTCTACCAGACCGTGAGCGCCGTGAAGGCGGCGTTATCGACCCAAGATTCCGCGCCGCTGCGGTTCGCGCATGATGGTTTGCGGATTGACCGGATGATCACGCGCGAAGAGTTCGAGGCGTGGATTGCGCCGGATCTGCAACGGATCGCCGCCACGGTGGACGATGTGCTGGCGAAAGCCGGGATGGATGCGGCGGCGGTTGACCGCGTGTTTCTGACCGGCGGCACGTCTTTCGTGCCCGCGGTGCAGCGGATTTTCGCCGAACGATTTGGGCATGAAAAAATTTCGGCGGGCGGCGAGTTCGTCTCGGTCGCCGAAGGGCTGGCCCTGATCGGCCGCGACCGAGGGTAGCCAAAACGCGGCAGCGTGCGGCCTGGTAGCGACGGGCGGATTTGAACCACCGACCAAGGGATTATGATTCCCCTGCTCTACCGCTGAGCTACGCCGCCATGCAAGCCGGGCGCGGGGGTAGCCCCGCGCCCGGTCCTTGTCAATTATCGCGCTCCAGCCGCCACTACCGAACCGACGACGTGAGACTGACGACTGATTTACCCTTCCATGTCATTCGCGATGCTCGCCAGGATTTGCGGCGATTTTGACTTCAACATGGCGAACCAGATCGCGCCGATCACGAGGTAGATCACGAACACCGGCGGCAGCCAATTGAACGGATAGGCCGGGTATGGATACACGCTGCTGTAGATCACGAACAGCATCAACAGCGCGCCGATGGCGCCGCAGACGACGTGCTGGACCTTCATGATCCCGGCCTTGTACATATCCACCGGCGCGGTCAGGCTGACGCCGAGATACACGACCACGAAGCCATAAGTGGCGATGGTGCCAGTGAGGCCGAACCCGTTCAGGAAGCCCTGCGGCATCAGCGCCAGAACCAGCACCAAGGTGATGATCGCCGAGACCAGCACCGCCATGTACGGCGTCTTATGCGTCTTGTGGACCAGCCCCATCGAGCCGTGCAGGAACTGATAGCGGCCCATGGAATACAGCATCCGCGAGCTGGCATTGATGCAGGCCAGCGCGCAGGCGAAGGCCGAGATCATCGCGGCGAAGTAGACCACGCCGGCCGCCCAAGGCAGATGCGCGGCGTTGGTCATGTCCGCGAACGGCGAGGAACTGCCGCCGATCGCGCCGGCATTGTCGTTCATGCCCATCACCATGAAATACGCCATGATGGTGAAGAAGGTGCCGGCCACCGCGGCGCTGCCGATGACCGCGAACGGCACGTTGCGATGGGGGTTGTTGGATTCTTTCGCGAGCGTCGCCGAACTTTCGAAACCGACAAAGCTGAACACCGCGAAGGCCATCGCCGACATGACGCCGCCGAAATGCAGTTTCGAAATGTCCAGCTGCGCCGGGTCCACCACCGTGCCGTGCTTGCCGACCACGATCGCCGTGATAATGATGATGATACTGATCGAAATGATTTCCAGAACCAGGCCAACGCGCGAGGAGACCTGAATGTCACGGAAGGCGGCATAGGTGACCAGGCCGAGAAAGACGATACTGAACCCGAGCAATTCAGGCGTGGACAAAGTGGTATGGAAAACCGCGAGGAAATTCCCGAGGAATAACGGAAATCCGAACACCACGGCGACCGCGGTGGTGAGATAAGCGAGGATCATGCACCAGCCCGCCAGCGCCCCGGTCATCGGCCCGAAATTGCGGCCGATATAGACGAAGTAGGACCCGGCTTCCGGATGGCGGCGCGCCAGCGTGGCGATCGAGGCGCCGACGAACACGCAGCCGACCGTGGCGATGAGGTAGGACAGCCATGAACCGACCCCGGCGAGTCCGGCGACGACGGAAATGTTCAGCGCCGGCGTCAGCGTCGGCGCGATGTTGGCGATGGACTGGCCGATGGTTTCCGGCAGGCTGAGCGCGCCGTGCTTCAACTGCGCCGCTTGCGGGATATCGACCGTTCCGTGGTGGATGGTCTCCGTTGTTGCAACCATGATTTAACCTACCTCCGTGTAAACGACAAAACAGACGATAACCGAGACCGTGGCATCAACAAAACCTTTATTTCGGTTTTATGATTTTACAGCCCAGTTTTATACGATTTTTATTGATGCAAGTTATGTGCCGTGCTATCAAAAACGCATGGTCCTTGCAGGCAGTTTCCGGAATTCAGCGCATCCCGCCAAGTTTGCCAGCCGTAAAGACGGCATAAAAATGGGCCTGGAACCTCGCGGCTCCAGACCCATAAGCCTGTTTTCTAGTCAGTGCGCTGAATTGGCGCCGGAATTACCCCTCCATATCATGCCCGATGGTTGCCAGAACCTGCGGCGATCGGAACTTCAGGATGCCGAACCAGATCGCGCCCACGATCATGTAACCGAGGAAAAGATATGGCAGGATGTTGTACGGATAGGACGGCACGGGATACAGGCTGCCGTAAATCACGAACAGCATGAGTGCCACGCCGGCGACGCCGATCAGAATGTTGACCGGCTTCATGTCGCCAGTTTTTCTGAGTTCGAGCGGCGCGGCGATGCACATGGCCAGATACACAACAACGAAGCCGAAGCTGGCCAAGGTGCCGGTCCAACCGAACGCGTTGAGAAATCCGGCCGGCAGCAAGGCGAGTATCGCGACCAGAACCACGCCGGTTGCCAGCAACACCGCGAAATGCGGCGTCTGATGGGTTTTGTGAGTCAGCCCCATGGAGCCATGCAGGAATTGATAGCGGCCCATGGAATACATCAGGCGGGACGCGGCGTTGATGCAGGCGAGGCCGCAGGCGAACGAGCTGATGCAGGCGGCGAAGTACACGATGGTCGCGGTCCAGGACAGGCCGGCCTTGCCGGCAACGTCAGTGAACGGCGAGGAGCTGGCGCCCATCGCCGTGGTGTTGTCGCCGTCGCCGAACACCATGAAGTAGGCGATCAGCGTGAAGAAAATGCCGGCGAACGCGGCGCAGGACACCACCGCCAGCGGAATGCTTTTCTCTGGCTTGCCAGCCTCCTTGGCGAGCGTCGCGGAGCTTTCAAACCCGACGAAGCTGAAAATCACGAACGGCAGACCGGCAAAAACGGAGCCGTAATTGAATTTGGAAAAGGCGAGCTGTTGCGGATCGATCACCGTGCCGTGGACGCCGATCACCATCGCCGTGATGATAATGATGATGCTGACGGAAATGCATTCCAGGATCAGCCCGGCGCGCGAGGAGAATTTGATATCGCGATAGGCCGCATAAGTGATGGCGGCAAGGAAAGCGAGCGCGAAAACCCAAAGCGGCACCAGCGGCTTAGTGATCCCAACGGCGACCAGCAGGTTGCCGAGAAAGATCGGGAAGGCCTCCACCACGGCGATGGCGGTCATCACATAGGCGCTGATCATGGACCAGCCGGCCAGCGCACCGGTATACGGTCCAAAGCCGCGGCCGATATACACGAAGAAGGATCCGGCCTGGGCATGGCGCGAGGCCAGGATACCGACCGAAAAAGCCACGATCATCACCCCGATCGTACCGACAAAATAGGACATCCAGGTGGCGATGCCGGCCAGGCCGGCAACCACCGTGATATTCAGCGCGGGGGTGAGCGTCGGCGCGATCACCGCGATCGACTGGCCAAAGGTCTCCATCAGGTTCAAGGCGCCATGGCGCAGTTTGTTATCCGCCGCTACGGGCGTGGTCTTCGTGGTCGTTCCGGTTATCGCACTCATCGTGTGGTATCTCCATGTCAGGTGGGGTGGGACGAACGCAAAAGCGTGACGGTTGCAGCCGTCACGCCCCACGCTTGTTGTCTATCGCGGGGCCATTAAACCGGCCCCGCGATAGATTCTTTCGCAACAGGTTCTTTTTTGAAAAAAAGAACCAAAAAACTTTTGTTAGTCTGGCCCACGGGCGTGTTCGCCGGGATGGGCTTCAACCAACAAAGGTTTTCGCGTCACTTTCATCAGCTGGCGCAGCAGGACGGTCCGCCGCCAGCCAGCTTGCTCGCCTTGTTGACATCCGGCGCCACGTCGATGCCGGGGTTCTGGTCAAAAAAGCCGTTCGGCATCAGCTTAAAGCCCGTGGTAATGCACGGCTGCACCGGAAAATCCTCGGTCCGCGGCTGGTGATGCACGCCGAACACGTGCCAGAGCACGATGTCGGTATTTTCAATCGAGCGGTCCTGTTTGACGAAATCCGCGACTCCGCCGCTGCCGTCCGAATGGTTCATGTATTCACCGGCCGGATAGCGCTCCTCCGGATCGAACTTCGTGACCCAGAGATGATTTTCGGTAAAGCGCGAACGTATGCCGGACGGCGAGCCTGGCTTCAGAAACGAGGTGAGCACGTTCGCCGGATAGATTTTGTAACCGGTCGGCTTGCCGGTGTGGTTGGTCTTGTTCGGGTTGATCACCTTCCAATAACGCTGCGTTGCCGGATTGGCCTTGCGGCACGCTTCGAGTTCGGTTTTCAACACGGTCTCGGTCTGGTAGTAGGCGTTGCCGTACGGGTTCTTTGCATCATCCTCCTCGGCGACCGTGTTGCATTCCACCACCGAGTTGCCCGGCCCATCCACCGCCATTTCGATTCTGGCGCAGAACGCGTGTTGGTGAATATGCCCTTGCAGACCGGGTGCTACCTCCGCGCCGTACTTGCTCGGCTGGCCCGGGATGCAGGCCGAGGTGTTGATGATCCCCGTCGCCTTCATCTCAAACTCGATCATGCCGTCCTGGGTAAAATACCAGTAGGAGGCGTATTCGTAATTGCCCACCGTCGCGATCGAGGAGATCACCAGTTTGCGGCCGCGCCGCACCTCGGTCCGCTCGGTGCGGAAATCCCAGTGCTTCCAAAGGATGCCGCTATCCTCCTCATGGATGCAGATCGCCTTGTCGATGTGGAAAATATCGCCGGTCATCGTGTTCAGATCGACATCGAGGTATGCGATCGTCCCGAGGCAGTCGCAGCCGAGCTGCAGCGAGTTGGTGAGCTTGCCCAGGCCGTATTCGCCGATGTCGAACACGTTCTTGCGGAAATGCCCGCCTTCCGGCACGCCGTACGGCACCACCATTTCCGCCAGCGCAGCGCGGTTGACGATCGGCCGGTTGTCATAGCGGATGTCGTGCAGGGTCAGGCCTTCGCGCGCGTTGAAACCGATCACCAGCGACCATTTGTCCCAAGTGATGGCGCGACCGTTCAGCACAAAACTCGCACCCTCCGGCTGCACGATGTCCAACGGCTTCAGCGGTGCCCGGAATTCGGTGCGGAACTGCGCTTCGTAGTTGAACTCCGCCATCGGGATCGGCACCGCGCCGTAGTCATCCACGCGGACCACCTTGCCGGCCTTGATGTCCACCACCGCGTTGATGCCCTCGATCGGGTGGGCATAGAAATTCTCGTCCTGGCGCAGCCGCAGCCAGGAGAAGGTGTGGGAGAGATAGCCGCCTTCCTCGCCGGGGACCGAGAAATTACCGGCGGACCAGGGGTCGACGCAGACCATGCTCATATCGGTGATGCCGCGCTTGGCGCAGGCGGCGATGAAGTCAGGATGTTCGCGGACGATGCCCTCAATCTGCAGGAATTGTTCGAGCTGGATCATCGGCCGCGCGGTTTCCACGAATTTCTTGGAGGTAATCGCCGCATCGGACAGTGAGACGGTCAGCCGCCAGACGCCCGGCGCGTCCCCCAGGAACACATTGGCGCGGGCCTCCCGAGGCACGGTCTTGCCGGCCTCGTAATCGGCGATGGCGGAACGCGGCGGCTCTTTCAGCTCGACGGTCTCGAACAAGAAATTCTCACCGAAATCAGCTGACCCGCGGATCACCGCCATCACCGTCCGGATCTCGGCGGCGGTCAACGGCTCCAGCGGGTGGCGCGGCGCCGCATGGCTCATGCCGGCGGTTTCGGGAGAGGTGTGGATCAGATCGTCCATGGTAATGCTCCTTGTTTATAAGCGCGCCTCGGCCCTGCGCCTGGCCATTGCGCCGCGTTGGATACAGTCAACCTCGCCTCGTCATAGCACCCAACACATGGCGGTGTTGGGCGAAAAAAGCGCAATTTGCATGGCGCAGACGTGGATTGGGCAGGATTTGGGCACGGCACGATCACGGGATCGTCAGGACGGCCACTTTGCCATCAGTTGTGCCTAAAAGTAAATAAAGTTTCCTGGCAGGCTGAAATTTTGTCGTCGTGCCTGCCCCGGATGTGCTGACTAAAGCTGGACGGCCGGCGGCTGCACGATCCGCCGGTACAAATGCCAGGTGGAATGACCGAGCACCGGCAGCGCCACGACCAGGCCGATGAAGCAGGGGAGCGAACCCAGAAACAGGCACAAGGCGACGAACAGCCCCCAGAGCGCCAAGGTCACCGGGTTGTGCCGCACCGCCACCATGGACGTCGCGATCGCGGTGGAGAACCCCACCGGCCGGTCCAGCAGCAGCGGGAAAGAGACCACCGAGATCGCCAGCACGCCGACCGCGAATACGGCGCCCACCGCCATCCCCACCACGATCATCGTCCAGCCCGCGGAGGTGGTGACGAGTTCGGTGAAAAACCCGAGCGTCGAGAACGGCGGCAACGGACCCAAGGTGAGGTCATAGATCAGCTGCGCCACCGCCAGCCAGAGCAGGAACAGCCCGATCAGCAGCAGACCGAGGCCGGTGATTGAGCCGATCGCCGGCGAGCGCACCACCTTGAAGGTGTCCAGCCAACCGATCTTGCCGGTCAACTCCCGGTTCCGGCTCATTTCGTACAGGCCGATCGCGAAAAACGGTCCGACCAGAGCGAAACCGGAGGCGGTCGGGAACAGCAGCGGCAGCAGCACGCCGCGTTGGTCGACCGCGGCGATGAACAGGCCGATCACCGGATAGATCAGGCACAGGAACACCACATCCGTGCGCGCCGCGGCAAAGTCATGCAGGCCGCGCCGCACCGCCTCCCGCAGATCCGCGACGGTGATTTTTTGCACGACCGGCGAGGCGGCGGCATGGGTCGCGGCCCAGTATTCGGCCGGATGGGCGCTGCCGATCGCCGCGGTCGCGCTGAACTGCGCCAACAACCATTCCATCGGGTTCTTTATGTGCATTGCGGCTCCCCGCTCCGGCGCCGCCGGAGACTGAAACTTGACGCTAAAGCAAGTTTTGATCGTTTGGAATCATTAGATTCCAGGATTTTTCTAAATTCAGGCTCCAGGCGCAATTTTG
>Ga0116230_10001886_pt1 | contig 20139 bp, 23 predicted proteins | sample S1TSphfallax_3_FD_88678 | JGI IMG/M metagenome (GOLD analysis project Ga0116230, IMG submission 88678) | Host-associated microbial communities from peat moss isolated from Minnesota, USA - S1T2_Fd - Sphagnum fallax MG | ecosystem: Host-associated > Plants > Peat moss > Unclassified | place... | reverse complement strand
GCCCGGGCGGTCGCCCGCCCGGGCCTCCTTGAGCGGTTTAAGGCTAGACCTTCTTCGCCTCGGACTTCGCCTTGTCTTCAGCCTTGCCAGCCGCGTTCTGGACCGATCCGGCGACCTTTTCAGCGGCGCCCTTGGCCTGAAGACCCACATTGCCGGTGACCTTGCCAGCGGCTTCCTTGATGGCGCCGCCCGCCTTATGGGCCGCCCCTTCAACGCGATCGTTGCTCATCCTTTAGCTCCTTTTTGAGGTGTGCAGTTTGGGGAAAACGAGGAACGGCAAGACCGGTTCCACAGCGCACACGGTCGAATTGCCGAGCTAATTCAATTACTGTTTGGGTGACCGGCCGTACCGTCCCGCTCCCTGGAGGGCGAAGGCGGGTCCGACGAGGCGGGCGCGACGCGGCTTTATGGGACCGAAAGATGGGTCCGCCGGGCGACCGTGTTCACGCGCCGCACGCGCCCATGGAACCGAAAACGGGGTGAAATTGTTCAGCTTCCAAATTCCAATGCCGCGCTTCTTCCCGTGGCGCGCGGGAGCGGCCGGTCTGGCGATGATCTTAGGGAGTGAACATCATGTTCGCCATTCTCGCCATCCTTCTCGTCATCGCCTGGAACGTGGCCTTCTTCGCCTTTCACGTGACCGGGTTCTCTAGATACCTCGTTCTGGCCCTGACGGACGCTCTATTCATGGCAAATCTTGCAACTGAGAGAACTCGGAGCCCTTTGGACTTCTCAGCGCGTCGATGATGTTTATCGGGAGATTGAAAATGCACCGCCAAATCGTGACTATAGGCGTGATCTTGACGGTGGCCGGATTGGCGACGCCCGTATGGGCTGTCGCGACCTCAACCACCGAAAGGTCGAACGCCTGTTGGGCGGAGGCCAATAAGAAGGGCCTGCATGGCGCGGACCGGACCACTTTCCACAAGACCTGCCTGCAAGGCGCTCTCGCTCCCGCCTCCCCCACCCACGCGGACAAGGGGTCGGTTTCCGCCAAGGCCGTGACCGCCCCCAGCGGCGCCGACCGGACGCAGAGATCCCGTCAGTGCGCCGCTGAGGCGGACGCTAAGGGGAAGACGGATAATGAACGTAAGTCCATACGGTTAAGCTGCCTGGCCAACGCCTCGCCGCCGTCATCGACCGAGACGCCCACCAAGACCGCGAAACCAACGCCCAGCCACGACGAACTCGGGACCTTGCCGCGCTGAGCGGGCGCCAGACAGACTAAGAAAGACATCACGTCCGACCAGGCGTCGGCGCCCACTCGCGCCGCCCTGGAAGAGATGGCCTAAACGGCGCAATGCAAGTCTGCGCACGATGCCGACGTTAACTCATCTCTCAATCTGGGCGATCACGGCGCTGGCGACAGCCGGCGTGCTGATCCGGCCGTTCAAATGGCCCGAAGCGGTTTGGGCGGTCCTGGGCGCAACCCTGCTCGTCCTGTTCGGCCTTTTGCCGCTGGCCGAGGGGGCGCGGGCTATCGCCAAGGGCCTCGACGTTTATCTCTTCCTGATCGGCATGATGCTGCTGTCGGAAATCGCCCGGCGCGAGGGGCTGTTTGATTGGATCGCCGCCTTTGCCGTCAATCATGCGAACCGCTCGCCCAGGCGGCTTTTCCTGCTGATCTATGGCGTCGGCGTCGGGGTCACGGCCTTTCTGTCCAACGATGCGGCGGCGGTCGTGCTGACGCCCGCGGTCTTCGCGGCGGCCAAGACGGCCAAGGCCGAGCCTTTGCCCTATCTGCTGATCTGCGCCTTCATCGCAAATGCCGCCAGCTTCGTCCTGCCGATCTCCAACCCGGCGAACCTGTTGCTGTATCGCGACCATGTCCCGCCGCTATGGCCCTGGCTGGCGAGCTTCGCCCTGCCCTCGTTGCTCTCCATTCTAACCACATATGCCATCCTCCGCTGGTCGCAGCGCGCGGCTCTGGCGGGCGACATACAAGCCGACGTGACCCAGCCAAGGCTTTCTTCTGGCGCATGGACCGCGTTGATCGGCCTCTTCCTAACGGCGGTCGCCCTCCTGATCGTCTCGGCGGCGGGCCTGCAATTGGGCGCTCCCACGTGCATCATGGGCGTCCTCACGACCGCCGTTGTGTTGATCCGCAAGCGCGCCTCGCCTCTCCCCGTCCTGGAGGGCGTGTCATGGGCGGTCCTGCCACTCGTGGCGGGCCTGTTCGTAATGGTCGAGGCGGTGGGCCGCAGTGGCCTGACCAGCGCTTTGGCGACCTGGCTACGCGCGGGCGCTTCGGCGTCGCGCAATGGAACCGCGGCGGTCTCGGGCCTTGGTCTGGGAGTCGTCTCCAACCTGATGAACAACCTGCCCGCCGGCCTGATCGCCAGCGCCGCTATCGCTCAGGCCCACGCCCCGAAGACGGTCGTTGACGCCCTCCTGATCGGCGTCGACCTGGGACCAAACCTCTCGATCACCGGCTCGCTGGCCACGATCCTCTGGCTCACCGCCATCCGCCGCGAGGGCGAGGACGTCGGCTTCTTCAAGTTCCTGAAGATCGGCGCCGTGGTGACGCCGCCCGCGCTGATCCTCGCCATTGGGGTGAGACTGCTGGTTTAGCGACTTAGGGCTGCCCCGATCCGCCCGCCGCGCCATAAACCTGGCCGGTGGCGAAGCTGGCGTCCTCGGCGGCCAGTTGCACATAGATGGAGCCCAGCTCGGCGGGCTGGCCAGGACGTCCGAGGGGTGTTTGGCCGCCGAACTGTTCCAGCTTTTCCTGGCTCGCGCCGCCGCTCACCTGAAGGGGCGTCCACACCGGCCCCGGGGCGACGCCATTCACGCGGATGCCCTTGGGCCCCAGCTGTTTGGCCAGAGACTTCACATAGTTCATCGTCGCGGCCTTGGTCTGGGCATAGTCATAGAGGTCGGGCGTCGGATCATAGGCCTGTTCCGAGGTGGTGCCGATGATCGCGGAGCCCGGCTTCAGGTGCGGCAGAGCCGCCTTGATGAGCCAGAACGGCGCATAGATGTTGGTCTTCATCGTCGCGTCGAAGTCTTCGGTGGAGATGTCCAGGATCGAGTCGTGGGACTGCTGACGCCCAGCGTTACTCACCAGGATGTCAAGGCCGCCAAGTTTGTCCACGGCTTCCTTAATGAGCCGCACACAGAAGGCTTCCTCCCGAAGATCGCCGGGAATCGCGACGCCGGTGCGCCCTTCGGCAGTGATGATCTCCATCACCTCCCGCGCGTCCTCCTCTTCGTCGGGGAGATAGTTGATGGCCACGTCCGCGCCCTCGCGGGCGAAAGCGATGGCGGCCGCCCGGCCCATGCCGGAATCGCCGCCGGTTATCAGCGCCTTTCGCCCTTTGAGACGACCTGAGCCGCGATAGCTGGTCTCACCATGATCGGGCTTCGGCTCCATGCGACTCGCGAGGCCAGGCCAGGGCTGGATTTGGCGGTTGAAGGGCGGCCGGGCGTATTTGGTCGTCGGGTCGGAAAGCACATTGCCCTTTGGCGCCTCTGACGTACCGCCACCGGCGCGCGTGTCCACATCCGCCAGTTCGTGGGCCCCTAGGCCCATTTCGTGATCATCCATGACAACCTCCTGTGATTGCCGGGGAGAACGAGGCGGCAGGCATTTTGTTGCAGCCGGACGGACCTCACGGCGTCATTTTCCGCCTCCAAGCCCTAAAGGGAACCGTCGCGTTTCCCGATCATTTTCAGGAACGTGCGGAGCGTCAGGGAGGTTGCGACGATGAGCAGGCAGTCGCAGCGAAGCCAAGCCCCGCATGACGACTCGGACCATCGATCCGAGGACAAGAAGGCCGACGATATCGAGGATCGGGCCGAGCTTAGCACACCGATGATCTATGAGATTCTGCGCCGCGAAGGCGTGGAAGAGATGAAGCGACCCATCACCTCGCTCTGGTGGTCGGGGGTGGCGGGGGGGCTATCGATCAGCTTTTCACTTCTTGCTCAAGGCGTGCTTCGCCATGAATTGCCGGACGCGCCTTGGGCGAGCTTGGTCACTAGCCTGGGCTATCCCGTGGGTTTCCTGATGGTGATCCTGGCGCGTCAGCAGCTCTTCACCGAAAATACCATCACCGGCGTGCTTCCCTTCGCCGCGGAGCCAAGCCGCGATAATCTTCTGAAACTCGCGCGGCTGTGGTCCGTGGTCCTTGTGGCGAACCTCGCGGGAACATTCGTGGCGGCGCTCTTCTGGACCTATACGCCGGCCGTTTCAGACGACATGCGCGGCGCGATGCTCCAGATTGCCGGCCAATCTCTGTCCGATGGGCCCTGGGCGGTGGCGTTCAAGGCCGCCGGCGCGGGCTTCCTCATGGCCGCCATGGTCTGGCTGATACCCAATGCCGAGACCGCCAAGATCGTCGTGGTCGCGGTCATGACCTATCTGATCTCCATCGCCCAGTTCTCGCACATCGTCGCCGGAAGCTTGGAATCCTTCATGCTGGTCCTGGCGGGGCGGGAATCCCTCGGCCATCTGTTCCTCGTTTTTGGCGGTCCCACCCTGCTGGGGAACATCATCGGCGGGACGGTCTTGTTCACGCTGATTTCCTATGCCCAGGTCGCCGACGAGATGCCGAGCCAGGCGTCCTCGGAGGCTTAGGCCAGTCCGCGGCTTGCCGCATGCGCCGCGGCCTCGGCGGCGACGGCGCGCGAGAGCATGGTTCCCACCACCCCCGCCCGTGGCACGCAACGCAGCATGGGCTCGGGCCGGAACCATCGCCAGGGTCGGGCATGCGGCCAGAGCTTGAGATAGAGAACCCCCTGCCCCTTGATCAGCCGAAGGGCGATGTCCCCCGTCTGGTCGCCGTGCACCCGGATCGCCACGTGCTCTATGGCCCCGAAGGGAATGACCAGCTTGGCCTGAAGGCCAATGCCAAAATGCATTTCCACGTCCCGGTCGGTGATGATGTAGGTGGTGGTCCGGACGGTGAGCCAGGCGAGGAGCGCCAAGAGTCCGACCGTCCCAAGCGCGATAGCCAAGAGCGCGGCGTCGCCGAGAAGATCGGAATGTGCGGGCGTTGTCAGGGACACCCGGGCCGCGTCGGCCAGAAGCAGGCCGAAATAGACCGCGACAAGTGGCGCGCGCCAGATCCTGACGGCGCAGGATCGCCAGGCGGGTCGTCCCGTCCATCGCTGGACCGGACCGGTTGGCTGCGGGACCTCGGCGGACGACGTTTCGCGCGGCGCGGCGATGGCCAAGGCGGCGGTCACGCTGTCGCCCTCTTGGAATGCGCCCGGTAAAACTCGGCGCCGGCGAAGAAGGCGCTGACCTTGTCTTCCTCCCGTGCGGTGATCTGATCGGGATCCCGCAACCGGGGCGCGTCGGCAAACCGCGACGCCGGCGCGGCCGACACCTTCACGCGGCCGCGCTTCGACTGGATGTCGCAATCATAGATCGGCACGAGGGCTCGACCGGGTGAGACCGAATCATCCAGCGCCACCTCCAGATAGCGCACAATCTTGACGCCGCGGTCGATCCATACATCCTCCACCACCCCCACAGCGGCGCCGTCGGAGCCGACCACCGTCATGCCGCGGGGATCCGGATCGCCCGGGAGGATCGCGTAACCAACCAGACTTCGCAACGGCGCGACCTGGACGACACCGGGCTGAAAGATCATGGGGCTCTCCTTTCGCAAGGCCCAGGCCGCGGGCCCCACCCCGTCCGCCAGGGGGTCCCCCGTGGGAACAAGGGGCGAGCCAGGATCGGGGTGCCGGCGACGGGCCGCCAGTTCACGCTGCGGATCGGCGTGAGGCGCGGTGACCCGGCCGCCTTCCTGCAAGACAAACACCTTCGCCGTGGGCAGTTCGGGAAATCCCACCTGATCGGGACCGCCAGCGGGATCCTTCAAGGGATAGCCTTCGCGTTTATCCTCCTGGCGCAGGTGTAGAACCAGCCCTACGAAGAAGATGAAAAACGCCGCCACGAGAAGTTGGGCGAAATCGAGATGGTCGGTGATGGCGCCTGTAGGCATTGGCGTTCTCCTTTTTACGATCGACCAGGGGGTGAAACCGGTCCGGACGCGGCGACGTGGGGATCGGGGCCCTTAAGCTCGGGAAAAGTCTTCAGCAGATTGGCGCCGCCCAAGGGCTTCGGCACGCCCTGGTGGCAGGTGGCGCAGTTGGCCAGGGCGTTTCCGACAAGGGGCCTGGCGTCGCCCGGACCCTGACGGGTCAAGGGGGAAATCGCGGCCAGGGGCACGAGATAGTCGCGGTTGATGTTCCGCGTCATCTGGATGCCGGAAAAGCCCGTCCACCGCTGCGGCGTGCTCTGGCGCCAGTCAAAGAAGGCCCGCGAGTTATGGCAGAAGCCGCAATTGACGCCGATGCCGTCGGACATCTGCATCATCACCTCATAGAGACGCTTGACCTCGATCTGCGACACCGCCTGGCCGCTGGGAAGCGGCGTCTGGGACTGGCCAAGCCCCGAGGTTTTCTCCAGCAGATATTCCTCGAAGCCCTCATCGGGGAAGAACTTGCGAACCGTGACAGCCTTCTCGTGATAATCTTCCTGCTCGCCGATCATGGGATGGCCCGGAACCGGCGGATGCCAGTACCAGACCTGGTCGGGTACGGGCTGGCCTCTGTGGCAGCTGTAGCAAGTGACTCCGCCCGCCCCGACATGGTCCGGCCATGCGCTATTGATGTGGCGCGTCATGGTCAGCATCAGGCGCGCGGCCCGCTTTTCGGGCTTGGCGTCCGAGGCGTAATCGCCGCTCACATGGCAGAACCCGCAGCCTTGCTTCGGCGAGACCCATTGGGTCATGGCCGTCTGCAGGCGCATGAATTCCCCAGCGTTCACGTCGCTCAAGACCTTCACATTCTTGAAGGCGGCGCTGGCGGGGCGAATATCCTGGGCCCAGGCGGGAATCTCCGGGGGCGGACGATTGAGCCGGTCTTCCGCCGGCCCGGCCGCGAACTGGATCATCGAGGAGGCGCGGCCGCCGAGCTGTGTTCCCGCGCGCGGCAGGCTCCAGTCGGGGACGGTCACCAGGAAAATCACGACTCCCGCCACGGCGGCGATGAGAAGAACCGGACCCCAGCGCATCAGCGGCTCGCCCCCGGCGGCGTGGCCGCCCGCTGGCGCATGTCAATGACCACCTTGGGCGGCGGCCCGTCGGGAAGGCCCCCCACCTGTGGATATTCGGGCGCGATGCCGTGTTCGACACCCCAGAGATACCAGTTATCGACGATCGTGCCGGTGATCAGGATGCCGATGCCGCCGCACAGCGTGGTGAGAGTCGCGAACCAGAATGTCCAGCGATGGATGGACTCAAACGTCGCGTTGAAGCCCATGGTCCAGCGCCAGAACAGGGCGGCGCGCTCCTGACCCGTGCCGCGATCCACGATGTCCTGCGTCTCCCGCTCGCCGCCGAAGCGCGCCACGGCGAGGATCGTGCCCGCGTGCATGGCAAACAGCATCGTTGATCCATAAAGGAACACGATGGAGAGCATGTGGAACGGGTCGTAGAAGAGATTGCCGTAGCGAACCGAGAAGGTTGCCGTCCAGTTCAGGTGGGAGATGACGCCGAACGGCACCGCCTCGCACCAGCAACCCATGATCAGTGGGCGGATGAATCCCAGAACCAGATAGAGCCATATCGCTGAGGCGAAGCACCAAGCCACGTGAGTCCCCATTTTCAGCGCTCGCGCCCGCCGATACATCCGTACCCACCAGAGAAGGATCGCCGCGGTCAGGAAGAACCCCGCCGCCAGCCACCAACCCCCATCTTCCAAAGGCGGCAGGGAAAGGCCGTATTTCGGCGGCGGCGGCTCCAGGGAGAGAAACGGCAGCATCTTGATGAAGATGAGCGGGTTCCAGTTCACCGAGGCCCACATATTGAGGCCGATGATTTCTATGGCGATGAAGCCACAGACCAGCGAGGCGATCCCCGTGGCGCCCAGATAGGTGGGCAGGACCTGCATCTCGCCGATCCTTCCCAGCCAACGCGAATGCCAGGCGCCGCCCACGCGCCCGAATTCGTCATCGGCTAAGGGAATCCCCGGCTCGTCCGGACCACGCACGGCGATGGATGTATAGAGGGAGTGAAACTTGGCCATGGTCCCATCCTCTCCTAGAGGTGGCTCCAGATCGGGATGCTGAGCCACCAGTTCCACCAGTACGGCCAGCCATGGGTCCAGAAGGGCCCAGAGATGATCATGCAGACCGCGCTCCAAACCCCGGCGTTTATGGCTAGGAAGAGCCCCAGGCGGTGGATGCCAAGCTCGCCAATGGAATAGCCGATGGTATCGCGGAAATAGACGCTCTCGTGCTCGCCATATTTCACGCTTTCGCCATGCCCAGGGTTGGCCGCGGCCAGAATTTCCCCGCCGTGCAGGCCCAGGGCGAAGGTCGTCGTGAAGAAGAACGACACCGCCAGCATATGCGCGGGATTGTAGTGAAAATGCAGATACTGGTAGCCGACGTTGGAGACCCAATCGAGGTGGCTCATGATCCCATAGGGAAAGCCGTATCCCCAGGCGCCCAGCAGAACCGGGCGGATCACCACCAAGGCCACATAAGCGAAGATCGCGGCGCTAAAGCCGATGGGGACGTGATAGCCCATGCCGAGCTTTCGGCAGATCTCCACTTGCCTTAGCGCCCATGACACGAACGCCCCCAGGGCGCAGACGGTGATGATCTGCCAAAGGCCGCCTTCGCGCAGGGGCGCCATATGCAGGCCGTAGCTGATGGGTGGCGGGTCGATGCTGATGCGGAACAGGGCCCAGGTCGGCCCCATGGCCGCGCCATAGATGATCAGCGCGGTTCCCAGCGTCGCGAAGAACGCCGAGGCTACGCCGAAGAAGCCCACATAGAAGGGGCCGATCCAGAAATCGAAGAGGTCGCCGCCAACCAGTGTTCCGCCACTGACGCGGTACTTTGGCTCGTAACTGAGCATGGGCATGGACGGCCTCCGAAAAGGAGATGGATCACGATGTGACCGTCAACGCCCGCCCCGGCTGCCCCCCACCGGCTAAAATTGTCCATAATAATTGACATTGGCGGCGTCAAGCGAGATTTACACTTTCAGGGTGGGTTCATGCGTGGATCGTTTCCATGCCGCGCAAGCGGAGCGTCTCCTATGGTTCAAAAGTCAGGCTCTCAAAGTTGGCGATGCCTCGAATTAGCCGGCGCTCTATCTCTGTTGTTCCTCGCCCAAAGCGCGGGGGCCGAAACTGAGGTGACCCACTGGTCCGCCTATCTGCGCGCCCAGCCCTCGGAAAGCGCCGCGGTGATAGACGAGATCCGCCACGGCTCACGCATCAATGTGGGTCATTGCGCGGGCGACTGGTGCCAGGTGAGGAATGGGGCCGAAAGCGGCTGGATAGACAAGGATGCGCTGAGCCTTCCCTCCCCGCCCCGCGGCGGTGTCCCCACCGCGCCTCCGGATTGCGCCTGGGCCGGCCAGGCCGCCGCTCACGCCCCCGAACCCAACCAGTTTTGCCATACGAAATCGCCTGGCTCGTGAGCCTGGCTGGATATGTCTTAAGAGAATAATCTAGCCAAGTTCGCGAATGGGCGAAGCTCTATGAGCTGTAAAGTGAAACAGCCCTGGTTCACCAAAGGTAGCGCTTGGAGGTGAGCTTCCGCGGCCGCGGGATCGACGGTTTCCATCACGAAGACGATGCGAGAGGGGTCGTCTATCTATTCATTGCGATACATGTCTCTATAGCAAGATTCGACCCGTTATCGCCATGGAGGGCTCCATGCACCGATATTCTCTGGTCCTTGCTCTGCTTCTCGCTTTGACAGCCGGAAACGCTGTCGGTCAGCCCGCGCCTACAACCAATCCAGAGGCCACCTCGGCAAGACTGGCTTACGTCATGGTGTTCGTCGCCGACATGAACCGCTCGGTGGCGTTCTATCGAGACCAGATAGGACTGACGCGCCGGTTTGCTTCACCCGAATGGAGCGAGTTCGAGACCGGCGCCACCATTCTCGCCCTTCATCCCGCCGGGCCGCATAACAAGGCGGGAACGAGCGAGGTGGGCATTACCGTGCAGGACCTCAACGCCTTCTACGAAGCACGCAAAGCGGCGGGGGTTCAATTTTCTGGTCCACCCAAGCCACAGTCATACGGTTCGCCTTTGACTGAAGTGCGAGACCCGGATGGCGCGCTCATAAGCGTCGGCGGCCGATAAGCCGAGGGTTCATGCCCGTGAGCGGGGTCCGTCGGCGATCTGCTTTACGAGGGCGGCGCAGAAGGCAGGGAGATCGTTGGGGTCGCGGCTGGTGATCAGATTGCCATCAACCACAACCTCTTTGTCCACCACCGTCGCGCCCGCATTGGCGAGATCGGTGCGGATGGTCTTGTAGCTGGTGAGGGTCCGACCGTCGGCCAGGCCCGCATTGATCAGGATCCAGGGCGCGTGACAGATCACCGCCGTTGGCTTGCCCGCGTCCATGAAGGCGCGGACGAAATCCAGGGCCGACTCCTCAATCCGCAGGCGATCCGGGTTATTGGCCCCGCCGGGGAGAACCAGGGCGTCATAATCGTCGGCGTCGGCCTCGTTCAGCGCCAGATCCGCCTCGACCTCGTCGCCCGCCTCCAGATGATTGAACCCCTGTATGGGGCCGCGTTTCAGCGAGACGATATCCACCTGCGCGCCGGCGCTCCGCAGGGCCTGAAGGGGAACGGTGAGTTCAGCCTGTTCGAAGCCGTCGGTCGCCAAAATGGCGGCGCGCTTTCCATCCAAAGTCCTGGTCATGCTGCTGTTTCCTTCAAGGGCCGTACTGCCCCCTGGAAGCGTATCAGGGGCTTTGCCTCAAACATTTCCGCCGCCCCGGGGTTCCCGTGAAAGAGGCGCCCCGGTCGCGGGATCGGTTTCTGTATGGGGTCCCTGGCTCGATCCTTCAGCACCGGGTGGTTCGGTGGCGGGTCTTGGGGGTTCGCCCTCTTCCCTGGGAACCCGGAGGTTATCGTCCGGGTACGGCATGCCGTTATGCGTAGGCCCCTTGGCCATGTCTCGTTTCTCCGTGAGCGCCCCTCCGCGCTTAGAATGCGTGAGGGCGGCGAACCGTTTCCCGCCGGTTCCGATGGGACTGGAACACAGGCCTCATGAGGAACCCTCGGCGCATCTCGGGCATTTTTCGCGGCAGGGAGGGCTGACCTGAAAAGAAGGGCACGGCCAATGACCGATCACGATTGGGGCGCGATACTGCCCATCTGGCTTCTCATTGTACCGCTCGTCATCGGCCTTTTCGATTTTATCGCCACGTCCGCCTCACGGGGCCGCGCCGCAACACCCGAGCACGGCCTCACCATCGCCCCCACGCCGGAATACGTGGTCCGCGAAGGTCTGCCGCGGTGAAGCGAATGGGTGGGGCTGGATCGCCAAGGGTTCAGACCCCACGCCGCCCCTAAGGATGGCGTCTGTGCGGGGCTTAATCATTACCGCCATCGGCGCGGGCGCCGCGCTCTGTTCCATGGCAAGCTTTGTTCCTCAACTCGCCAAGATCATCCGCGAACGGGATGCGTCGGCCATTTCAACGCCCATGTACGTCGTCACGGTCACGGGCTTCGCGCTGTGGACGGGCTATGGGGTCGGGGTGCGAAGCTGGCCGTTGGTCGCGTCCAACGCGGTCAGCCTCGCCCTCGCAGCGATGGTCCTGGTCTTGAAGCTCTTCTATGCCGGGCGTCGGCGCTCCAGAGCCGGGCCGCAGGAACAGTGAAGTACATAGTTATTTGTAATCAATAAGGAATTGAAGAGTTAGGGTTCCCTATGCAACCCCCGGGGAGGATGCTCGTTAAAGCTTCATGCCTCCCGTCGCCCTCGCTCTTGCTCCGTCCCCCTCGCGCACCCAAGACACCCCCGCGGTGGTCCTTGAGCGTTTGAGGCAGGCTATGCCGGCCATGGCGGCCCGGGCGGCGATCCTGGATCAGCACCCGGCTTTTCCAACCGAAGACATTGCGGTGCTGCGTCATATTGGCGCCCTGGACGTTTTCGCCGGGGACGCGCCCACGCCTCTTGAACTCATGGAGGCCCTGAGACTTGTCGGGCGGGCGCATTTGAGCGTTGGTCGTTTGTTCGAGGGACACATCAACGGCGCCAAGCTCGTCGCCTGGTATGGCGATGACGTTCAGCGCCGCCGCCTCGCCCAGGACCTCAAGAACGGCGCCCTCTATGGCGTTTGGAACACCGAGCCCAATCCCGGAGCCAGGATTATCCGCGGCGGGAAGGGGCCGATCCTGGCCGGCTACAAATGTTTCGCCAGCGGAGCGGGTCATGTGGATCGCGCCATCATCACGGCGGTCGAGGCCTCGGGCGCGCGGCGCATGGTGGTGGTGGACGGCACGGACAAGGCGCGGGCCGACGCCTCGGGTTGGAAAGTGCGGGGCATGAAGGCCACGGTCAGCGGATTTTACAACCTCAGCGCTATTCCCGTCACCCGCGAGACGCTGCTGGGCCAGCCCGGCGACTACGAGCTTGAACCTCGGTTTTCGACGGGGGCATGGCGCTTTACGGCCGTGCAGCTGGGCGGCGTGGAGCGCATTCTGAGCCTTATCCGCGATCACCTTATCGCCGCGCCTGGCGGGGTCCATATGGTCCAGCGCGCCAGGTTCGCCAGCGCCGTGGCGGCCACACGCTCCGCTTGGCTTTGGGTGCGCGAGGCGGCGCAGCGCGCGGAGGCCCCGCAAGCGGGCCCCGACGAAATCGCCCTGGTCCTTATGACCCGCGGCGTCGTCGAACGGGCGGGTCTCGATGTCATGGAAGCGGCCGCGCGGCTGGCGGGAACGCGAGCCTTCTTCATCGAGTGCCCGCTCGACCTCGCCTGTCGCGATCTGGCTCTCTATCTGCGTCAGCCGGGCCCCGACAAGGCGTTGGATCGCGCCGCCGAGGCCTTCATCGAAAGGGACGCCTGGTCGGATGACCGCCTGTGGTGAGGGCGGTGGGCGAAGAGACCTGGGCCCGTTTCCGCGCGGTCGGGCGACCCTTGGATCGCAAGAGGCTCGAAGCCCTCTCTCCCCTCCTCATTCTGGCCCCCCATCCGGACGATGAGACTCTCGGATGCGGCGGCCTTATCGCAACGACCAGTGATATGCGCCTGCGCCCCCGCGTCGCCTATCTGACCGACGGCGCCGCCTCACACCTCGGCTCCCGCATCTGGCCGCCCGCGCGCTTGGCCGCCGAACGACAGATTGAGGCTCTGGAGGCGCTTCGGGTACTCGGCGTGCCCGCCAGCGACGTAAGCTTTCTGCGATGGCCAGATGCCGCGCCCCATGAGCCCGAGACAACCCCCTATCGTGAAACCGTCACGACGCTTGTGGAGGCCATCCGCCGCGCGCGCGTCCGGAGCCTCTGGGCCCCTTGGGGCGGGGAATCCCACAGCGATCACGTGGCCGCCGCCGGTCTGGCCGCGGCCGCGGCCAAGGCCGCTGACATCATTGTTATGAGCTATTTGATCTGGGGCTGGCAGGACCCGGCGCTGCCCGGCGCTGTCCGGCTAGGGGACATCTGGACGCTGGATTGCACCGGCACAGGGCCCAGGCGCCGCCAAGCCCTGTCCTGTCACCGCACCCAAACGACATCGCTAATAGAGGACGCCAGCGAGGCATTTCGCATTCCACCCCAACTGGCGGCGCTGACCGAACGCACCGCGGAAGTCTTTATCCGTGCAGCCTAACCCGATGAGACAGAGCCAAAGCCTGGACGTCGGTTATTTCGACGACCTCTATAGCCAGTCCCCTGACCCCTGGGGTTTTGCGCACAGTCCCTACGAGGACGCGAAATATTCCCACACCCTAGAGGCCCTCGGGTCAGAACGGCCGGCGCGGGCGTTGGAGGTGGGCTGCTCGATCGGCGTGCTGACACAGCGACTGGCGGAGGTCTGCGATAACCTCTTGGCCACGGAGCTGGCCCGCGCGCCTCTCGCGGCCGCTCGTGAGCGGTGCAGAGAGCTCGCCCATGTCACCTTTCGCCAAGTCGGCGCGCCCGCGGAGAGCTTCGCGGGAAGCTATGATCTCATCGTCTTGTCGGAGGTCGTCTATTATTGGGATGATGCGGATCTGGCCCACGTGGCCGCCGCCATGGATCTCGCCCTGCTTCCCGGCGGCCGCGTCCTCTTGGTCCATTGGCTTGGCGAGACCAATTACCCCAAATCCGCTGATGACGCGGTGGAATCTCTCTGGTCTCTGCTGCCCACCATGGAAATCGAAAAGGCGGAGCGGCTTGAAAAGTACCGCCTGGATCTGTGGCGACGTCTGAACAGCGAAAGCTCCTCCGGAGCTTAGTGCAAGATCAATTTTGAAGGACTCTCTAAGATCACGAATTGCGCTCTAGAATCAAAAGGGCAATAGATTTCGGTCAACTTCATCGAACTTCGCCAAATTGAAACCCTGCAATAAATTAGCAACCCGAAGGGCGTTTCTGCGTTTGGTAGGGCCATGCGGGAAAAATGGCCTGATAGGCCGGTGTCGCCGCTGCGCGGTATGAGGGAAAAATCCATGGGGGACTGCGTCATCGTGGCTTCGCGGCGGCGCGCAAATATCGTCCGCGCCGCGCGGGAATTTCCGCCGACGCTTGAACGACAAAGGAATCGGGTTTGACCGCGAATGACCTACAGGCGTCGGCCGCCGGATTTCTCGTTGTTCTGGTAGAGGATGACGCCATCGTTCGCATGATATCGGCCGAACTGCTGCGTGACCTGCACTATGACGTGGCTGAGGCCGCCAACGCCGAGGAGGCCATGGCTATCCTGGAGTCAGCCGCGGCCGACGTATTGATCACCGATCTAAACCTTCCGGGTATGTCGGGCGATGAACTGGCCCGTCAGGCGCGGAGGATTCGCCCCCAGATCCGGATCATCTTCGCGTCTGGCGATGTCAGCAAGGCTCCTGCCGATAAGGCGGACAGCGCCTATCTTTTGCGCAAACCCTATGACGTAAAAGATCTCGCGAAAGCCATGGCCGCCGTTCAGCCCTCCTAACGGGCCGGCAGTCCCGCCTGCGAACTAATGATCTCCGAGACCCGCTGGCCTAAGGTTTCCAGTAGGAACGGCTTCGTCAGGATATGCATGCCTGGTTTCATGTCCTCCTCACTGAGCGCCGTCTTTTCCGCATAGCCCGTGATGAAGAGCACCTTTAGGTCTGGCCGCGTAACAAGGGCGGCGTCGGCGAGCTGGCGGCCGTTCATACCGCCGGGAAGACCGACATCCGTGATCAAAAGATCCACCGTTATGTTCGACTGGAGGATTTTCAGACCCGCGGCGGCGTTTTCCACCTGAAGGATCTCATAACCAAGCTCGGTGAGAATTTCCTGCAGGAGCATGCGCACGCTGTCTTCGTCATCCACCACCAACACGGTCTCGCCGGAGCCGGCTTTGGCTGTTCGCCCCTGAGGCCCCGGGTCCAGAATACTGTCGTCGCCCTCATAGCGCGGCAGGTACAGAGAGACCTTTGCGCCTTTCCCGGGCTCAGACGTAATTCGCGCCTGACCACCAGATTGACGGGCGAAACCATAGACCATGCTAAGGCCAAGTCCGGTCCCCGCGCCGATGGGCTTGGTGGTGAAGAAGGGATCGAAGGCGCGCGCGATGATGTCCGCCGTCATGCCCGCGCCGGTATCCGAGACGCTCAAGACGACATAGTCCCCAGGGAGCAAGTCCAACGCCTTCGCCTCAGCCTCCTCCAGCTCAAGATTAGAGGTGCCGATGATCAAATCGCCGCCCCCCGGCATCGCGTCCCTGGCGTTGATGCACAGGTTAAGCAAGGCATTCTCTAACTGATGGGGATCCGCGAAAACGCGCCATAGGCCAGGCGCGTCGGCCAGCTTGACCGTCACCGCGGGCGTGACGGTGCGGCGGACCAGCTCGTCCATGCCGTAGATCAGCTTATTGATGTCGGTCGGTTTGGGATCGAGGGTCTGCCGACGGGAAAAGGCCAACAGGCGATGGGTCAACGAGGCGGCGCGCTTGGCCGACATCTGGGCGGTTTGCAAGTAGCGGTCGAGCTCCGTCAGCCTGCCCTGAGCAACCCTTGTCGAAAGCAGTTCAAGACTGCCGATGATGCCGGTCAACAGATTATTGAAATCATGCGCAAGGCCCCCTGTGAGCTGACCGACCGCCTCCATTTTCTGCGACTGTCTTAAGCTCTCCTCGGCTTCCAGGAGCGCGGCCGTGCGCGCGCGCACCTGCTCTTCCAGCGTGGCATTCAGCTGCGCCAAGGCTTCTTCGGAACTCTTCTGGTCCTGAATATCCGCGCTGGTGCCGATCCAGAAGGCAATGGCGGCGTCTGACCCGCGGATCGGCACCGCCCGGGTGAGATGCCAGCGATACACCCCGTCGTGGCGGCGAATGCGGTATTCGGTCTCATAGGGTTGCCCGGACGCCAGGGCCTCTTTGAACATCCTGGCCGACCGCTCAATATCTTCCGGGTGCACAGGGGCCCATCCGTCCGGCTTCATCTCACCTTCGGGAATGCCGGAATATTCGCAGACTCGCGCGTTGAACCAATCGATTTGGCCGTCGGGCAAGGATGTCCAGACCATGCTGGGCATCGTCTGCGCAAAGGATTCAAACTTCGCCGCCGTCTTGGCGACAGCGTCTTCCGCCTCCTTCCGGGCGGTTATGTCAGCCACCGTGCCGAGCAACCGGGTAACTTTTCCGTCGCTTCCGAATTGAGGCCTCGCTCGAATGTAGAGCCAGCCAAGGCTCCCATCCATGCGGATCATCCGGCATTCAACATCCCAATCCTTGCCCTGCTCCAGCGCCGCCAAAAATCCGATTTCGACGAGCTCCCGATAAGGCTGTGTTACGTGCTCCTTAAACCTTTCATAGCTCCAATCGCTCACGGGCTCGGGATAGCCAAAAATCGCGTCGTGTCGGGCCGAGCGAACGGTGGTCCCTGTCACCGCGTCATATTCCCAAAAGCCAAGGCCGGATGACTCAAGGGCCAGCCGCAACCGCTCTTCGCTTTCGCGCAGTCGGTCCTCAGCGCGACCACGCTCAGCCGTGTCCCAAATTCGCGCGGCCACGTCTTCGATCAGAGCAACGTCTTCCGGCGCCCAGCTGCCGGGGGCCAGACGACTCACATAGAAGCAGCCGATGAAGCGACCGTCACGGATAAGCGGGGCCGAGACACTGGCGCGCGTGGCAAGCTGTGGGGCGAGCCCACGGGAGGCCTCATCATCTTGCAGGACATCCTCATAAACCATGGTGCGGCCATCCCGCATGGCTTGCGCGTAGCGAGGGCCAACTAACGCGAAGGGAAACAAACCGTTCACCGGCGGGACGCCATCCGCATAGCCATTGATGACGAGTATGGTCTCGCCGTCCGCTTGGAGTTCGCCGTAGCCGATCCGCGCGGCGCCGAGATGGCGCCCTAGAAGCGTGGCCGCCACGGCCAATATTTGGCTGGTCTGGCTGACGTTGCGTAATGCGTCCTGAAGGCGGAACAGGAAGTCTTGTCGCGCCTCGGCCCTGCGGCGTTCGGTGACGTCCACCACCACGCCGACGGCGGCGAGGATTTCGCCGGTCTCGCTGAGGATAGGACCGGCGTCCACTTCCAGATCGATCATTGTCCCGTCAGGACGTATGAAAATCATGGGCTCTGACCGTATGGTCTCGCCAGTCACGAGAGCACGCCGGCTGGGATATTGCGTAAGATCGTAGGGCGAGCCGTCCTCATGCACGGCCCAGCCCCGGCGCGCGGCCTTGGCGGCCTCCATGTCGGGGCCCAGCTCGCCCAGGACGCGATCCGACTGCCGGCTCTTGAAAGTCGTGCGCCCATCGGGCGCTTCCACAATGTACATCGCGACGGGGATCTGCTCGAGCACCGCGCGCAGCCGCTCTTCACTATCGCGCACCGCCGCTTGGGCGCGTTGAAGCTCGCTGATGTCATGCCATGACATCACCGCGCCGCTGACCTGGCCGTCCGCGTCCAGGATCGGCCCTGAGTTGCAAAGCACGGTCAACACGCCCCCGTCAGGGCGACTGACCATAAGGGTCTCATTGAGAGTGACTTCGCCTGTGCGCGTCGCGCGGGCCAACGGCCGCTCAGCGGGCGACAGCGGAACGTCACTCCCCGGCCGATAAACCTTCCAGACCGCCGTCTGCTCCAAGGCGCTGTGCCCGAGAAGTTCGTCCGCGTTGCGACCGACCAACGCCCTGCCGCGCGCACTCATGCGCTCGACCTGAACTTCTGGTCCGTACGAAATGCTGATGCCGTCGGGAATATATTCCAGCAGCGCATCCAGCGTGTTTTGAGCCGACTGCGCTTTCGCCTTCGCGACCTCATGGTGCGTCACGTCAACCGCGGAAATCAGCACTCGCGGGGCTATGTCGAGCGGCGCGTAGGAGACGTCCCACCAAATCGGCTCGCCTGGCTCTCCTCCCGCGATGGCGCGGGCGTGCGAGGGAGCCTCGGCGGCGAGCAGCCGTGGATCGACAAATGCAAACGCGGCGGAGACAAATTGCCCGACCAACGACCCCGCATGGCTTCGTGCCGCCCGGTGGGCAGCCTCATTCGCATAAACAATCCGAAAGTCAGGCGCTTCGGCGACAACCGTAACAACGGGCGACGACTCGAGGATCTGGCGCAGCAGAGGGGTCGATGGGTCATTTTCCGCGCGTCCGACGACGGGGTCGACGAAACCGGTTACGGCAGCCTCAGCGCTCATGTCCAGGTCTTAACATGCGCCATGGGGACGACCCTAAAAATCGAGCTAGGCTATAACCCACAAGAGCGGCCGCCGTTCCGACACAGTTTACAAAAGCACCGCGGCGGCGGTCACACTCGCCCTGGGATGTCCAGGCGGCGGCTTTCGGAACAAATAAAACCGCGAGGCCTTATGCCATCAAACGCGACTATTCGTGGCGCGTCCGCGGCGCGGCCCCGATCGGTGCTCACGAATAATAGCGGGATGAAGGGGCCTTGATGATCTCTCCACAACAGCGCGCGGATCACTTGCGCGCGACGCGCAATCTGAAGATGGCGCGCTCGGCTCACGCCTATGTCCGGGGGAGCACGACAAAATTCTATGAGTGGTTGGACGCCAGCCCCGTGGGCGTGCCCACCGGACCGTCTGTCTGGATCTGCGGGGACTGCCATCTAGGTAATCTCGGCCCCCTGGCGGATGCCAAGGGCCGCGTCGCCGTTCAGATTCGTGATCTCGACCAGACGGTCATCGGCAATCCGGCTCATGACCTCATCCGATTGGGCCTGTCGTTGGCGTCAGCGGTTCGTGGGTCCGATCTGCCCGGCGTCACCACGGCTCACACGCTTGAGTATTTGATGGCCGGGTATGAATCAGCGCTTGCCGGGGACTTTGACGCAGAAGGGGAGCGATCGCTAAGACCCGGAAAAATCGGCGCGCTCCTGCGCAAATCAGTGCATCGCCACTGGCGCCACCTGGCCGCCGAACGTCTTGACACAATCAAGCCCGAACTTCCCCTCGGCAAGCGCTTTTGGAAGCTCACCGCTGATGAACGTAAGGCGTTGAACGCGCTGTTCCAGGAGGAAGGCGCCCATGCGCTTCTGACATCGCTCCAGTCGCGAGATACGCGCGACCCCATCGAACTCGTCGATGCGGCATACTGGATGAAGGGTTGCAGCTCCCTGGGGCGGCTAAGGTTCGCCGCCATGGTCAAGATTGGCAAGGGCCGCGACTCCAGCCTTGCCCTCGTGGACCTGAAGGAGGCGACCATGGCCGCGGCGCCGCGGGCCAGCCAGCCGGTCATGCCGCGGGATAATGCTGTGCGGGTCGTGACGGGCGCTCAGGCGCTCTCGCCCAATCTGGGACAGCGCATGATGGCGGTCCGGCTCCTGGGCAAAGCGGTCGTTATACGCGAACTGATGCCGCAGGACCTGAAGCTTGAGGTCGGCGCCCTGACCCAGAAGCGCGCGATGGCCTTGGCGGCTTATCTTGGGGCCGTGGTCGGCAAGGCTCAGGGGCGGCAGATGTCCGCCGCTGACCGGACAGGCTGGCTCAGCGATCTGGCCAAGGCCCGCACGGCCACCCTTGAGGCGCCCACCTGGTTGTGGACAAGCGTTGTTGATCTTCTCGGAATCCACGAGCGCGCCTATCTCGAACACTGCCGGCTATTCGCTCTCGCTCACGCCGCGTGACCTACGCGGAACCGATGACCGCCTCTTGGGCGAACGCGCGGCGGCCCAGTTCAAGCAGCTCGGGCAAGCTCAGGTGCGGGATATCCGCGCTCAG
>Ga0116230_10001885_pt1 | contig 20141 bp, 19 predicted proteins | sample S1TSphfallax_3_FD_88678 | JGI IMG/M metagenome (GOLD analysis project Ga0116230, IMG submission 88678) | Host-associated microbial communities from peat moss isolated from Minnesota, USA - S1T2_Fd - Sphagnum fallax MG | ecosystem: Host-associated > Plants > Peat moss > Unclassified | place... | reverse complement strand
TCATCATATTGTTACATTAATGTGGCCACTTGACGCTTCTAGATGCAATCCATGTTTTTGAATGTAGCATCAAAGCAACCGTGTTATGAGCTCTGTTTCGAGATAAAGTTTCTGCAAAATCCAAAAAAAGATGCAACACATTAATGAACAACTAGGTTTAGAATTTCAATTATTACTTGAGCAATAGCCCATGTTAGTCCACTGGAACCTTAGCTTGTAAAGTTGAACTTTGCCAAATGTAACAAATGTTATAGCTTTTGCATACTCCAAGGTTTCTTGAAACATAAATAGGTTGGAATCAAACTGTGTTTTCAATAGGGTTTTGAGTTTTCAGAATGTTACATGCCAACTTCATGGCAAATCACCATAGTAGTGATCAGGGCAGTTCTACCTTACATGAAATGAAGGCTGAAGAAAATAGGATCCAAGAAAGTTGAAATCCGAAAAAGAAAACGGAACAAAATATAAGCAAGGAATGATGAAAATATGGATGAGGTGTAAGAGCCAGTGTTGTGCAGTTCTTTAATTTAAATAACCATCCAACAAAACCAGCGGTTCTTTGTCATGAAACCTGACATTGCTTTGAGGCTTTTGAAATAAGCAGAACCAGTGGGTTCTTCGATTCTGTTCTTCTTTCCCAGAATACCTGGAACTGAGGTCAAGCCTGAGGCTCAGTATGATTTTTGGGACTGAACTTGAATTTGAAAAATAAAACATTCAGCACCTTAATGCTGAACCAGATAAGGTCTACCATAAACAAACTAAGCAAAATAAACAAATGAAAGGGGTACTAGAAATTATTACGTGAATTCTACTTAACTACAATCAAATGCTCATTGTTGATTGTTAGGTAATTCAGTTAACCTATTAAGTAGGTGGGTAGGCAGGTACCTATTTCCTCATCCAATGAAAGGGGTACTACTATGTACCTACCAACCTATCTTTCCTAACTCTCTCCATCCATCCAACTAACCAACCAACAAACAAACAAATGGGTAAACAAACCACAAGAAAATTTAATTCTCTCAACCTGAAAATTGGTCAGGAAATTGGAACACTACATTTTTGACAAGAAATTAATTTCAAAGAAGGTGTGGGGAGGGGGGGAGCTTGAGAAAGAAAAAAGACAATGTTTTTGTGATGAGCAAGAACAACAAGAACAACAAAGGGTAAGAAGAAGTTGCTCCAGGGTTGTGACAGAAGAATGGAAACTTGGAAGTTGAGTTTTCAATGATGATGATGATGATGTCGTGGTTTTTTTTTGGCTTTTTTCTTGTTTTCTTGTTTTTTTGGGGATTTGGAATTGAAGTTTTTTTCTGCAGACATCATCTGATCTTGCTGTGTGTACTATATAGTACCTAGACTTGTTGCAGAAAGAAGTTCAAGAAGAGTTTTTTTATATGTTCATTTGATCTGATCTTTGCTGTGTGTACAAAAGACCCAGGTGTTGCAGAACGAAGCTTTAAGGAGTTTTTAGCTTGAGGAGTTGCAGAGGGAGATAAGTAGCATACAGGTAGAGAGAACAGGGGAACATTGCATGCAAAGCTCATGGAGAGAGTCGAGATTCATGCATGTCTCAGGAGGTAGAGAGACATAAAGCAGGAAGTGTCTTGTCTTCTTGAAACTAGGAGCCCACCGTGTGGAGAGTCCAGACATGGGGAAGAATGGATGCAACGCAGAGAAGCTTGCTGCACAAGAATAAGAACAACAAGTCCATGAAGAAAATGAAAAGAATGAGACAGTGTACATAACACATTATGAGAAATATTGTGTCCATGATGGTTCCTCTGTCCATCTTTCACATGATCCAGGTAAAATGATTTTAGTCTCTGAATCCTTTCTTGTTAGACTTTTTCTCTTCTGTTCATTTTTATTGCACTTCTTTCAAATTGCACATTGTTTTAGTTGCGGAACTCATCATTGCCAGGAAGTTGAAAAGGTGGCAGTTTTGCAGTTTGTTGTTTTGTGGAAAAAGATCGAGCAGTTGTTGAGGAATCTTGATTTAGACCTATGTTTGCAGCAGACACATTTCATTGTCATGTCCTGCAAGTGATCTACCAAGTTCTTATACACATTATTTGTTGGGGATCTACATATGATCACAACCGGATTGACGAGATTATGCCTTAAGGATAATAGACAAATGAGAGTGATGTTTGTTTGCAGATACTGTGAGTTTGAGTTCTTCTATTTCCTCATGAATTTGTTGCTGAGTGGTGCACATGTGACTTACTTATCCAGAAGAAGGTGCAGGACGGTCTCACAAAGGCATCACATTGTCTTATGATGTGGAGAGAGAGATCAAGGAAGATCATATGTCTCCGTCTTCAGTTCTGCCACCACCACAAGGAGTTCATCAGTTCTTGCCTGCAAGCTGCGAGTCTGGTGATACATCCTCCTCAGTAATGTCAAATGTTGACAATGTAAGGCTCCAAACATGAGCTCAACCCTAATACCTCTTGAATTTCCTATGCTCATGGCTTATTCAGGTTCATACATATGCAGAAGGTGCATCATGTACCAGGTTTGAATGCAATGTCAGAAGATTTATGTAGGAAATTTAGACTGGAATTCAGTCATGTGGGTTTCTTCACTGAAATCAACATAATGCAGGCTGGTTTCAACATTTAAACTTTTTGGTAATATTGAAAAGCTTAACTGAAACGTGATAGTGGTGGCCAAAGATTTCACTCTGTATTGGACTTTGATTGGTGGAGAAATTTGTTTGGCAATGGAGTATCAGCAATCCACTTCCAGGGACCTTCATCAAAAACTGTCTGAACTTCAAGTTGCATTCAGGGCATCTGAAAGGTGATCACCTTCCCATTCAATGATATCTCTCTTTGCTGCCTTCAGGCATAACTCTTTTAGTATTCTTCTTTTTCTGGATTACAGTCCTGCAACAGGACTGATGTGTGCTTGGTAATATATTATTCTGAGTTTGGGATTGAGTGGGTTTGTCATGCAGTCCAGTGGGCGTTTCTCAAGTTCTGTGCATTAGTAATACTTGGAAGGAGTCTGAGTGTAGCCAAGATACAAGTGAGTTTCAATGAGAAGGCTGCACCTGGGATCACCAGAGTGCTAGACTCTTTGCTGTCTTGTTTATTGTTTCCCTGATGATTGTCCCTTGGGGTGACAGGGTGAGGGAGGAGGCACAGAGAGAGACAGACTCTTTGCGTGTATATGTGGGGAGTGTGGAAGCTGCAGCAGCAGGCCTCCTTTCACGTGTTCAAGAGCTGGAGCACTTGCTTGCTTTGTGTATGCACCCCACTTTGATGTTCCTGTAGCCCTCTTTCTCAATTTCTGTCAGCATTCAGAGGAGAATGTTTTTCACCTCCTAATTTCATTGAGTGTTCTTGAATCTGTCCTCTTTGCATGAGACTCACCAAACATAATTCTACTCAATGTTCTGCCCAGCAACAAAGCCTAAAAACTAAGCCTTCTGCAATCTGAAAACTCAGCTGAACTCCCATTGACTCAGGAATGTGGAATTCTTCTTCATGCTTGAACCTTGCAGCATCTGTGGTAAAGAGTGGGCGCAACATAGATGTGGTGAGGGGAAGGGTAGCAACAGCAGCTACAAGGGAGGTGCAAAAACAGGCTGCTCAGGCAGCCCAGGCTATTGCAGCAGCCCGGGAGGCCACCATGGAGCTTGACAAGGTCCACACTGATTCATCCTGCCTCATACTCTTATAGATCCAGGTTCAGGGACAGTTGTATTCATTCCCAAGGAATGTTGGAGATACTGTTGAGATCAACAACCATGTCCAACAAGCTTTGATACTGCCTGGACAACTTGACTCCTTTCAGTGCAACCTGCTTACAGTAGAAAATGTGCAAGTATATTTTATTTTGTGGGTTTTCAGTGTCTTCTTACACTTGCAAATGGCTCAAATGGAAATTAGGTTTATGGTATGGAGTATAGGGCATTATACTGTTGTCTACAGGTCAGGAGGGAGACAAATGCATTGATAAAAGCACAATGTGAAGAGATCAAGCGCCTCAACATTGAAGCAGCAGAGACCTGCATCCTTTATGAGGTACTTGGATTCTTTGTGAACTCCCTTTCCAGACCTTGAGGGCAGGATTAATTACCAGCTACACCTCCCTAATCCACTGCTCATAATAGAGATCTGAACTGAGTGATTGACTATCCATGAGGATGAAGTGCTGATGATGACAACAATTATTACGACATCTGCTGTTGCAGGCAAGCAGGACAAAACTTCAAGACGTCACTCATCAATCTCAGAGACTGGTTAGTCTGATACCACATATTGGAAAGATTCTATCACTTTGTGTCTTGGATCTTAAACTTCCAGTGTTCTTTTATCAATTGAAATGATTCAGAATCAACAGTGCAGAACACTGCAAATGACACTTCTCTTGATGGAATTGGTTCAGAAACAAAATTTGGAGCAGCAGTCAAGCAATTTTGAAGAAGTGCACAAGGCCCATAAAGTGGAGCTTGCTTCCTTGCAAAAGAAATACGAAACCATGAAGGTGGACAATTTATCTGGAGTTTTTCATAAATCTCGATTTCAAAGTTGAGAACATCACCACTGCATACATGCCATTAAACTCTAACATCAGTGCAGGTGGCAGCAAAAGAGAGAGGGAGTAAGAATACAGAACTGAAGAAGGCTAATGAGATAAGCAAAGTTGCAATGCGGAATTCTGAAAAGAGACTAGAAGAAGCTGTGTTGGAGAAGAAAGACTTGGTACTTCAGGTTGAGATTTTGGAGCAACAGGTGCCCAGTTTTCATTCTTTCTGTGAACTTTTCAGCAAGTTTTGAAGTAAGCTTGTAACCATGCTTGCACTGTATCCACAGAGTTTGAATCTCTGGTGATTGGCTCATATGAAAACCATATATTTGTATGTTTCAGGTGAAAAGTCTACAAATCCAAGATATGTCAGCGGCTATAGCCCACTATGATCATGAACTGCAAAAGGTTAGACTTTATCATTTCTTCCTGAACATGGTGGCTTTGTGGAGTTTAGTGTCTGAAATGTGAGCATATGAAGTTATGTGAGTAATAGGTGTATGTCATGCTTGGTTACATCCTCTCTCACACATACAATTGCTTTTCATTTTGGAAAACTGAACCCTCACCAGGTGGCTAAGTACTGAAAAGTCAGCTCAGTGATTCAACTTTGTTATCAAGAGTTGGGCTCTGTATCATACAGGTGAGGGCTTCACTAGGGGCAGAGAAGGCTCAGCTTCTGATTGAACTGGTATGCTTTCTGCAACATTTAACATGACTTCAAAGGTTGCAACATTCCTGTGTTCCTTATAGTTCCTGATATCATATCTCAAAATGCAGTGAACCCATGCGATTGTATCATATGTTATGCATGCTAAATGCTTGGATACAATTTAAACTGACATGGATGTCATTACCTTAGGTTTTTGCTCAATCTGCTTTTCAAGGCCATAGGCAACTATTTCTGGGTAATTTCATTGTTTTTTAATGGCACAGAAAGCACTTCAAAGCAGAAACATCCTTGGAAGAGTTTCAAGGGGTCCCCCTGCATTGTGGTCATTGCTGGCTATGGATGCAGGCTCAGCTTCGCCGCAGTAACCATAAATTGAGGGGAGAAGTAGAAGACTGGCAAGACAAGTTTGCACAATTGTCGAGCCTGAATGACATATTCCTCCATTCCAACCAGTCCTTGACCACCAAGAATTCAGATTCAGCAGACCATACTCCACCTGGCAATTGCAAACTAGAGTCCCCAGTTTGGAGAAGCACAGCCAAGAACCATGAATGTTGTAGGACTCCACCTTCCCAAGGTCAGGTAATCTATGTTACAGCTGAATTTTGAAATGATTCTCTCTGAGAACTAAGCAGGGTATAGGTACAGTCATCTGATACATCAAATCCAAAACAGAGAGATCAAAACTGTATTTCCCTTGTATTGCAACCTGGAGAGTTTCTTTTTCCACTTACAGAATTGTGGTATGAAATTGGTCTTCATAAAAAACAGAATAGTATTTTTCCTGAATTTGGCTGATAAAGAACATCTTGTTCAGTTACACTAGTTTAAAATGCCAAGCAAGAGTCATGTGTTTAGAGGTCTTTCGAGCACAATTTAAAGGATTAAAACATGTAGGTCTATACAGAGAACCTGCATATGCAGTTTTTGCTTATTTGATATGGACATGACAGGTTTTCATTCATTTGAAGTCAGGGAACTTTTGTGTCCAATGTCAAAGGGGATGGTAATCACCCAACTTGATTTACCATTTAGACAATCATACCAGAAACTTGTTGTCTGTCCTGTAGGAAGGTGCCAACCATGGTGTGAAAGTTGCTCCAGAGTTTTTTGCAAGCTCTTTTTGGGTAATTAATCACTGCAGTTCGTCCTCATATGAATCTTATGACTTGCTAGTGGCAAGGACACTGAAATAGAAATTTTATGAAAAACTGCAAGTTGTTGCTAATGAATAGCTCCATCAACATTGATCATTTTAAATGATTTGATGGCAGGAGACGGACAAAGGGTGTGTTAGTGGGTCAACAGGAACATCATTTAAGCACACAGAGATCAGAGAGTCAAGGGATTCCATGCTTGTATCTGAAGAACTATGGTCCAAATTAGCTTCTGTTGATCTCATCAGCAACACCAAGGAAGTCAATAAGCAGCTTGGAACCCACTCTGTCAATCAGCACACTCCTGAACAAAATTGCATGCTTGATCTCACTGAATTAAGCAGCAAAAACTCACAGGTATCTCCCTGAAGGAGTCTAAATGACTTTGGTAGTACCAGGATAGAACCAAGTGAAAGAGGGCAATCTAATTTAGTTCCAAATTTCTTTAGTTCTTTTTACTCTATTATTTGTTTCTGACATGTTATGAGATAACAAAATTATCTCTCTTTTTTACTGAAACAGACTAGTATCACAGGGAGGAAAGTTGTGCAACATTTCTAAGGTTTGTCTAAGAGTGGCATCTGATGGTTCTACTTTCTTTACATGCCTTGCATAAAACCCTTAACATGTTGTGCAGTTCAAATGTTTAGGCCAGCACTACATTGAAACCTCTGAAATTGATGGTGCCCATGAAAAGAAGAGTGGCAGCCATTTGTTGAAAGATATCAAGCTTTTGGCTGCTGCTCACTGTGAAATTTTGAAGCTTAAAGAGGTAGGACATACTTCCCTTTCAACATGTACCCACAAAGTGGTTGCAATAGAGTAAAGACATGCTTTGACAATATCCACTTATGTCATAGGATAACCTGCTTATTCTAACACTTGCCTCCTGAAAATTCAGAGCAATCCTCACTGAAGCCGTGTCATTTTCTAATGCCTAACATTAACCTAACCTGCAATGATTTCTTGCCTTGTCTATTAGGTTGAAAGTAGAGTAAGTTCATCACAGTTTTAGACAAGTGATTGTCTTGTAATTGGAACTCTATTTTCTTAGTCTTACAGTTGTTATGATGTTGGTGTATATGGATCAAGTTTGAGACCTTGAGTCAAACGTCCATGACACTAAATATCTCAGGTTTCAATTCTTGTTAGTGTAAGAATTTCTACTTGTTTAGTGAGGCAGATCAGAAATACTGTTTTTACATTGGAAAAAATGAAGGATGATGGTGTTGTTGCAATAATCAATGTGTGTGACCTGGAAAGGAAAATGAGCAGCTACTGGCTGCGTGTCATTGAAGGAAGAGCAAGATCTCACAGAGACAGTATCCTGCAACTTACAGTACTTAGGGCAAAGCTCAAAAGACTTGATTGAGACCTGTTTGTCACCTCATGTACTATTGCAGAATTGCTGTCATGATCTTCCTGTGTAAGCATGCTCATTCCTGAGGTAGGCACAGTTACTAGATTTCAATTCTCACAATAAAATATACAAATTCAACCAAGCTTAGATGTTCTCTGCAGGGATTAGGGGAGTCAGAACTTTGATCCAATTCTATCCACAAGCTTTCCTTGTTTGTTTTGTTTGCTGTTCTTCATGTTGTTTTGTGATGCTTGTTTCCTTGTTATGATCTGTGGATTGATAGATGTTCATGTGAGTGTGATTGTTAACCTGCTGCAAGAACTTGAAAGAGAGCATTGGCAATTTCGGATTCCAAGCAGTGATGAGACTTGCAGGGTTTTGTATAGCTGTTGATTGATTTGTTGAACAAAAGTTGAATCTTTCTGTTTTGCAGCTCTATTATCAAGAAACATAGACAATGTCTGGTAATGCTGTTAAGATCCCGAGTACCATTGTGAGTGTTGGTGGTCCCTTTGGAAAAGATCAAATGAGTGACACCATTCAGATCCAAAAAACTACAAAATGTATGATTTGCAACTCCTATGTATCTCAAATCCCAATGGAAGGAAGGATGGAAGGAAGCATCTAAGGATCTGCAGCCATGGCATTGAATTACATGTTGTTCTGAAAAAGATTGCAATGAATACAGATCAAACTCTGAAAAAGATTAGCACAAGAAAAAGGGAGAGGGATCACCATCTGGCAGCTGCTCTGGCACTCAATCATGGCATTGTGTGACCTGATTTGGATCAGCTGTTGCTCCTAAACCAAGGTGCCCACTGTTAGCTCTCACAAGGTTTGTGCTCTAGGCTTCTATCTGGCAATGTCCCTGTCTTGGGATCTGTTTGCATTTGACCCAATAGGGTAATTTGGGCACCTCCCTTCCTCTCCAGGCCACCACCATCCTTGTCACCATCTGAAGCTGTCACTTGACCCTCTGAAGGATCCACTTCACCTATCTCTTTAGTAGAATTTTGCTACCCTCTGCAAGATATAGGAGCCTGACAATGTTGATGGTGGGATCACAGTGGGGACTGCAAGGGGGCTCAGAGCTGAGCAAGGAACACGACTTCCAATTTCCATATTGCACACCATGCCCAGGATCAATCCAGGAGGGAACAGGGAATAAAGGGGAGTGTTCAGCAATCTGTGTAGTGCCTGCTGGCAGTGCTGGAGCAGTATAGGAGAAACAAATAGGGGCCATGCAAGAGAGGGGTAATGAGTTTGCTAGAAATTGTTGGGCAGGGTTTGATGGGTTATATGGAACTGCAGCAGCAAAGAATGGAGGAGGAGCTCCTGCAAATGAAGGGTTGCAATTGTGAGATTGGATGCTGTGGATCCAAGATTGGCTATGACGTTCAGTCTGACTACCACTGGCTTCCATACTGGAACAGGCCTATAAGACAATCCAAGCAGAACCCTAAGTGAGCCAAGTTATCATGAGGACAATAAATACTCCAGGCCTACTGCATCTTTAGTTCAGATCAAACATTTGAGCTTACAATATTCTGCTTATCTGCTAAGAGAGAGCTTACATGAATAGTATTTCAGATCTAAGAGAATTACCAAATGAGTTGATCCTCTGATTTTTCAGATCCAATTCAGCCACAATTCAGTCTTTGATTTTCAATTGTTCAAACTGCAACTCTTTAGTGCTTTGTTGACATTGGAGTTCACTGCTTTGAAAGATATGCCATGAGGTACAGGGGTGTGAAATACTGCTGCTTCACAATGCTGTTTTTCTTCGTGACATATTTTTCATTGGACAGCAAATTGAAGCACAGATGGCATATCTGTGGAAAGAGGATCTGGAGCTGAAGGTCCTGTAACCATCTCACCTTCCAGCAAATTGGTTGTATCTGTCTCAAAACCTCCTTTGCACCCCAAAAGTGCAAAATCAAAATCTTCTGTGACTGCTCCCAATTCACCTCTGTGTTTTGTGGGTTGTGGTAAATGGCAGCCAGCATGGCAGGCATGAAGGCAACAGCCTCTTGATCCAGCTCCTTTGAGTTGCTCCCTGTGCTATGGACTGTGCATAAGAGATGAACAAGAATAATTAAGCGTCACCACAAGGTAAACATTACTGTCAAACAGTTACACTTTAAAGAAAAGGTTTGTATGCAGAGCTTGGAATGAGAACTCGAGGAGATAGGCACAATTTGTGCACAGAAATGTGAAGTCCAGTTTCTCATCAACAAGACTCAATTCCCAAATATGGACACCTGAAGAAGGAAACATGGCAAAGTTTCTGTTGAGGAGGATGTCATTGGTGAGAAAACAATATAAAGTTGTCTCTCAATGTCATTATTTGCAAGGACTCTGTCCTTCAACAATTCTGCCAAATTGGTGCAAAAGCTCTGCTCTCTGCATGAACCAGAGCTTTGGTGCTTTGATTGATTCTTTTGTCCCTGTTGAGCTATCCATGATGCCTTTGAGCTCCAGTCGAATCTCTGGAGGCAATTGGTGTCAGTGGTGGACCTGGAAAAGCTACAAATTTGACAGTCCAAACAACCTTCATGTTGGATCAATATGATTGAGGTGATGCTGAGAATCATAGAAAGATGGAGAGAAGTCTCCTGAATGTACAGCAACAGCTGCATGTGTTCATGGCTTCATTGCCAACACAAGTGAGGGATTCACTGAATGATGATCCAGAGATGCAGGAACTGTTCAGAATAGGGACTGGACCAGGAGGAACCCAGTTTGGGAAGAGGAAGTATAACTGAGGAGCAAGAAGAGATGGACAGTGGATTATTGAAGGAGCAGAAAGAGGAAATTTCAATCAATTTTTTCTGAAGGTGGTGCCCGATAGAATGAAGGAAACTCTTGTGAACCTAATATTTCAACACATAACCTGGTACAAAGATCACAAGCAACCGGTGGAGTACATATGAAACTGAGTGGTTGACCCACTTGGGCTACAACCACCTCACTACCGTGAACCATTGACAGTTTTTCAAAGATCCCATCAGTAGTGCTTACACCAATTCCATTGAAAGACTGTGGATGCATGTGAAGAGATCTCTGAAAAAACAATGAAACAATGCACCAGAAAAGAGCTACTGGACAAACACTTTGGAGAAGTCATGTGGCATAGAAGATTTCTCAGGCCAAATGGCAATGGTAGAAATGCAAGGATTGCACAGAGAACAATTGCGAGGCAATATGCAGCTTTGATTTGAGAGAGTAGTAAATTTGCTCAAATTTTTTGATTGGAGAACATTACACAAGAGGAGAGTACATCAAGAGTTGCAGCAATTACTAGCTTCTTCAGAATTTCATCAGTTTGTTTCCCAAACAAGCGCAAGCAGATGCGCATTGCCCTTTTGCTAACCTGTTTCACGAGTAAGGAGTTCTTCCCGTACATATGGATTGCTCGGTCCTGACACACTGCAGCAATTTGTAGTGTTTGAGGATGTCCTGGACTCACTGTTTCAGCAGCATCTAATGCAATTTCTAAGTAGGATCTCTTGACAGGTTTTTTGTATCTCTCTTCTTTGAGATGATCAGGATCTGTCATCAATCTTTGGCCATCAGCTAAGTAGCCACAGATGAAGGAGGCACGAATCCAGTTGCTTTCATCTCTTGACAATCCCGGTTGTCTCAACAAAACCTTCTCAAGAATCTCAGGTAAGATAGCAAGATTGACAAGAGAAGAAACATTCCATGTATCAAATGCTGGACAACCCAGGTGTCGTGCTTGAAGAGTATGAGCTGCTTCAGTTTCCTGGAAAGAGTAGGCTTGAGATAAGAAGTTCAAGGATTCTTGCAAGCTCCCTTCGACTTGGCATCTCTTGCAACAGCATATGAAGCTCCAACTCTTCAGCATACTACATCTTCTTTCTTTCAGAGGTCTGAAAATATCAAAGTATGATACTGTGAGCTCCTCATTGCTTTTCAAGCTTCGTGAGGCAACAATCATCATGGCATCACCCACAATGACAGATGCAACATTTGGGGTACAAGAATGGTTCAGAAATGAAGGAAGCATCCAAATTCCACAACTCCAGCACCTGCTCATCTCCTTCTTTGATTTTCTTTGAACTCTTGTGTACCCAAAAGCATTGCACTGTACAACTCTGAAAATTCTTTCCATCTCTTGCAAACTCATCAACATCCCAGGTACTTCTTGCTTGAATCCTTCATCATCTTGCTTTGCAGCACCATCACCATGATCATCTCTTTTTGATGGATCAGAACTTTGTTCGACCAAAAGATCGATTGAAGGAACAGGAAGAGGAAGTCTATCAGTTTGTCCTCCACCTGCACTACCAGCACAGAGAGTTGACAAGAGCTTCCTGATGCGACAAGATCTGAAAGCTTTGGCACAAAGGAGTGCGACAAGTTGATCAGCTAATACTTCATGGCTGCCAGTCCAACATCCTGTTCTCAGAACTGTAGCTCCAGGTCCTTCAGCAATTTTGGTCTCAGCTTTGCTCACCATTGCAACTGGATTGCACACTAACAAAATCTCTCCAGCTGCAGCATCTGTAGTGAGAACTAGACCTCTGCCCCTTCCTCCTCCCATTGCTCTTATCTCCACAGGTCCTGTTGTTCAGGTGAAGAATCAGGAAAGATGAAGCTTGCACCATGCTTTCCAACCTGAATACAAATTCTCTCAGCAATCATGATGATGGTGAAGAATTAAAACTCGAACTCATGAAGCAAGACTTGAGAATTCATCAGAAACTTGGTTTGGAGCATGACAATTCACCTGTGAAGTCTAGACAAAGAGGTCGTCGCAATGTGTTCTTTCCTCCACCAGATAGGTAGAACTCAACCAGATTGGAAGCTGCAATTCGATTTCTCTCGATGCTGCAGCTTTCATTGCTGCTAGAAGCCGCCTCGGTGCTACAACTTTGTGATTCAGGGACAGCTGCTCTCGATTGTTCAGGTGGTGGAATCGATGGAATCACAGGCGAGGAGGCATCATGATCGCAATAATATCTCTGTGTTTCTGTTCGCAAGGGTGATAGCCCTTGATCAGAAGAATCCACAGACGTGTTAGTATCATCTGAAGCTTCTGCAAGTGCAGGCTTCGACTTCAGAGAGGAGTCTTCCATGATGGGCGGCAGCCCAATGCTTGATGTCGACCTGATGATAACCAATTCGTCTGTATTGCAACCTTTGTCAACAACAGAAGCTGGTGATCTTGAACATTTTTTTGCTGATTGGCAACCCTTGACAGCAGAAAAATGCAAGGAGGTGCATGAAGATCTGCTAAGAAGATTACACGGTAGTACTCGCGAAATGCGGCCTTGGGAAGAACTTTGTTTCCTGCACTCGCTCATGACTTCCTCAGACGTCATGATGGGCGGCGATCTTGATGTCTTCGCAGTCAGTTGAACAGTAGCTGCAGCTTCCGTCGATGCTAGAACATTCTTCTTCTTCTTCTTCGTCTTGAGATCTCTTATTGAACCCGCCATCTTCCCCTCTCAACCTGGCATTCATCCCCGGGAAGCAGCTTCCAGGTACACTCATGGAATTCGGATTCACGTACCACCACTCTTCACGCAGCCATGATTACAGCGAGAGGTCACGATCTCTCTCCATCCCTTCCATGGATTAGGTGCAGTGTCTATTGAAATGCGCATTGTCGAGAATGGCATTGCTGACCTGGAAATCGCGAAGTCCGGAAGCTGATCGTCAAGGCAAATTTCTCTCTCTTTGCAATAGAGAGATTGATGGTCGTAGAAGAAGGATCTTTCGAGGACGGGGTTATAGATACCAAAGACAAAGTTTGCGAGCAACAAACACAGAGGGTCTCAGTCAGGGCGCAAATACGATGAATTGACCCCTGCGAATCTCCTGGCATCTCTTCAGGTGCCACTCTCTTCCCTCCGTCTCTTGGCTGAGCGTTGCGCCTTGTGGCGCCGGAACACTCCCATTGTTGTTTGTGCGAGTAAAAATTGCAACCTTGCATCCCTAAACTCCGCATCAGTGTTTCGTTTTCTTTTTCGAATTTTCGCATCCTGGCGACAAAAACAAGTGAAGGTGCCAATGATCCAAAGGACTTTTCTTTTTTTTAAGAAGAATGGGCCCAAGTCGTCACAATGTGAGGAAAAAAATTCTGAAGTGCGCACACCATATGCACCTACAACTGATAATGAGCACTTCTGTGCTAAATATATCTTTATTTTAGAAAACGAGGTTTGCAATTTCAACTTGAATATGTGTCTTTGTAATAGTAACCCAATTGACACCGACTTTCAACAATTTCGACAAATATCAATTTTCAAACGTCTTTTTTGACTAAACCTTGTGCAAATTCTTTTGTACTGAACATCAGTAGTAGGTCCGGTATTTGGACAATAGGTTCCAACATGTCACCAAAGTATGGGATGAATCCCAATGTTTTCTAAGTCTTTCCTCTCTTGCATGTAGCCGAAGGTGGCTAAGCCCGCCCACCATCATAAACTTGAAAAACAAAATTGCTCCGCATGCTTATCGGACGTCAGTATGGTTTTGTTTCTGTGGCACCAGCAAAACAACAAGCGAGTACTTACGTGCAAAGACTTCTATTAGCTTAAATCTTGACAATCTTCGGGTCGCATCTTCAAGTCCACAATTCCTCATTTGCAGAAATCGAAACTTATTCCACCACAACTCCTGAATCTCTACTCGGCTTGAGACGTACTACAAGTGCGAAAGGCTTAGCAAAAATGGCATACAAAACACTGTCAGCTCTCCATTCTTGCTCCCAGGAGCCTGAAAGCTTTCCTTTGTTAATCTCGCATGAGCAAGAAGTAGTAGAATGCTAAAACCATACCAAAACCATCGCAAGAAACAAGCTGAAAACAAGATGAGAGAGAATGGAGAGCCTTATGTTGTAAACAAAAAGCAAACCCTTCACAACATTTTGTATTTTAAAAAATCCACTATAAGCCATCTGCTTTGTGGAGCAACCTCATGTTGTTGCTATTGTGTGAAGAAACCGCACCAAGGGCTCTCCTTGACTACAAACTACTGGAGCAATAAGGGTTCATGCAGGTAGCTCGGAATCTCCTCCGAAATCCAAAGTCATAAGAAGGATTCAATTCCAGTGCAAACGATACTGAATGTACATAAATAGTAGGTAAAATGTATGATAGACCTCTCAAGCTGCAAACACCACCAGCAACAGGAGGAGCTCCAGAGGGAAGTCCTAACACTTCTTCAGCCATCGAGCTTTTATTAAGTAATTGCAACTTGATGCGATCCATACCACCTCATACCAACTTCTGCCAACAAAGACAAGCATTATTGCAAGTTTCGTTCTTCTTCTTCTTCTTCAACAACAAACAGCACAGACAACCTTGACAATCATAGACAACAAAATACACTACCACCAACAGCCACAAACATCCACAACCTGGAAAGCAAAATCCACGACCGCACCGCGACAACGACACAATGTACAAAACAACCCAAAAAAATTACTTTCCTCTCTGACCTGTAGCCAAATTTGGCTAACTCGTCTTGTGGATTTTGCAGGGTTTGACATATACACTGCGCCTATATAACAAAATCGAAAACAAGAAAAACCTATATACACCCAATACTTGTTCAAACGCGGAAATTTGTCAAAAAAAACAGTTTCGTAGACCTAGGTGTCTGTTGAAGGAAGGAACCTCTCCTAGCATTAGGTTTAGGGTTAGGGTTAGTGCTTGTGTGTCGTGGGTTTTCTTTGGCTTCTCGAGCAGTTGCGACTGCCGTTGCGTACAAGAAGACGACGAAGAGAAGGAGAACAATCGGTAAGGAAACGGGATTTTGCAACTTCTCGCGATGGATTGCAGTGTGATCTGTGGCTCCGAGTTGTAATGAGTTTGCTGCTGGCTTGCCTGGGTTTTGCATGGGTTTACTGCGCAGATTGAGGTTCTCAACTGTAGATATGCAGTTGTTTTTTTCTGGTAAGTGTGTGTGGAGCAGCGAGTTTGTTTCGTGACTACCTTCCCGGTGACTATGTCGGCGTGTTGGTAATGGCCACTTCTAGGAGAGCATTTTTCTACGTTGCTCGTGTTTTCTTGGATTTCTCTCCATTGGGATGGAAATGTGGGTTCTAGAAAGACCTAGCGTTCGTTACACGCTGCATGATATGGATGGCCGAAGCAGAGGCTGCGTTCATCATTTGTTGTGACCTTTTTAATCACTGACGCTTCTGTCATTTTTGTTCATTTCATGCGCATTTCATACTAGAGATGAATTGATGATGAGATCTAAAGTGAGGTGTAGACTGAGACAATGGAGTCTTTGGAATCATCAAGTGTTCTTTGTGATGAAGTCAGTGGGTGTTCGTGGCAGTTTGTCGCTGCTTTTCCTGAAGAAGGTTAAGGTCTGATGCCTTGTAAGTGATTCCCATGAGGTTATGACTGTCACCACGCTCATTGTTGTGTTACCTTCAAAGTAATGTTGTGAGGTTTCTCTGCAATCTCGTAGATATGAAAACGTTATCAAACTTAGCATTTTTTAAGATAATTTATTCTACTTATTTGGCAGGGGTCCCCTTTAGAATTTTCAGGGAACGTGGAGTTGATTAGTTAGGTATTGTTTTGATACTTGAGAAGTTCTGCATTTTGTTGGTTAACCACTTGTGGGGACATATCAACAAAGGTTATCTTATGTTTTGTCGTCTCTAATTGTGGTCCAGTGTGTGGTCTGTTTGTTGGAGGCTGTTGGAATTGGGGTGCTGTGAGGATTGTTACATCTCGTTAATCTGAGCCTTGTAGGCTTGAAGAGACAAAAAGATATTCCATTCAGTTCTGAGCTCCTCAATAAAGAGCCCACTACCAACAAAAGCAGGGCCTGAAAAGACGGGGAGAAGTAGGGTGCGAACCTTCAATCCTTTTATTAACCTGACATGTTTGTCTATTGTCTGAGATTTCAGGATGGTATGGTGTCTGTTAGCACTTGACTTAAAACTTTAATTTAGTTGCTCTCTTTCTAGGCTGGATTGTTGCAGGTCCTTCATTGGGATGCGTGCTGTGATGATCACTATATCTCGTTAATCTGAGCCTTGAAGGCTTGATGACAAAAAACCATTCATTCATATCTGAGCACCTCATTCTCCAAGACCTTAATGCAAACCTCTTGGATATAGGTCTGCCTTTTGAGTGTTGGGAGCAAGACAATGTCTCATTAGTATGATTCACAGATCAAACAGAAAGGTCATTGATCTGATACTGCATTGCCTGAATACTTTCTGACTGATATCCTCCATGTCCTGTATTTTTTTGTGATCAACCAAGATAGGACATCTGATTGATACCCTTTGTTTCTTGTATATTTTTGTTATCAAAATATTTTTTCATTGATCTTGATAAACCAAGATAGCATACCTTATTGATATGCTCTTTTGAGGTTGTCAAGAGCTCAATCTTTATTTGTGCTCGGGATTCATTAAGGAGACCTGAAAAGAGACAATTTTTGTTTAATTTTTTTTTTTTTCAAATTTTGATGGACTTTGATTCATTTTGTAGACCCAAAAATAGACAATATTTGTCTGATGTCTTCTGTGTTCAAATTTTGAGACTTTTATGTCATAAATGTCTCTGTGTTTCTAGTTGAAGGACAGCAAGCAAGAAGTATCTTAACTATTATGAGATGGTTGTATTTTCAAGTATCTAATGAAGGATGTTGGTTTGTGTGCAGGTGCTTCACTTCAGAATGTGGACTGACACACTCTGCACAATTTGAAAAAAACCAAAAATGTCTAACCATTGCAAAGTAGAAAGAGTGTGAAGGAGAAATAACTAACTATTTAGTGGTTCCAAAAAAAGGGAGGTTGGCAAACATGCAAATAGATCAATAAAGGGGAAAGGGGTAAGATTGTAGGTAGGTTTGTAAAGGGATATAGTGTGTCTGTGGGTAGGTAAGAAGTCCTCATATAGATAGACAAACATAGATTTTTAAAGTACCTCAGCCTAATTTTGGTGATATGGGTCAAAAAACTGGGAATAGGTAGGTTGCAGGTGTTCCACATTGTTATTTGAGGGACGAACTTATCCGCAAACAAAAAGACGGTCGCAACAGAGACACAAAACACAAGCACACAAATATACCACCAGAAATTTGCAAATGGCATCTCAATGGCATGCATGTGTGGCATCATCATCATTTTCTCCACCATGCTTTTTATCTTCCTCTCACTCCTCTCTCTTCGCATTCCATCCCAAGGTGAAAAATCTTGCCATTTTGTCTGTCAAAGTCTTTCTTACTCTTTCATGACTGGCTTCACAGTATTGCATCCCCCATTGGACTTTGTCTGCTACTTCAAGATATGCAATTTTGGTAGTTGACTTTAACCTTAAGGTTTTGGGATTGTTTTTTCTCTGTTGTTTGTTCTTTGGGGAAGAAATGGGAGTACAACCAATTTTTTTCATTTGTGTCTTTTTTGGTATGGATTATTTTTTGGTATAAACCGTAAACCATATGAGATTCCTTAATTTGTTTCGTGCTGATCTTGGAATCCTATTCATGACATTCAACTGTCAATTTCCCTTTGTACATGCACATTTTTGTCTTCTTTGGAGTGCAACTGTTGCAGAATTGTTGGTTGTAAACTCATCTGGTTAGTGCATGGAGGACAATTTTTAATATTTTTTAATCCTGTGTGTAATGGAATGCAGGGATTCTTTCCTAGCTTGGGAAGGTTGGCAACATCGTGTAAAACTCAAAAACTTATACCATGTTCATCATCAATTACCAGCAGTTCCACTCGAAAGATGCAAAATGGAGGGGGAAAGATGCATTCTGCATTGATGAGCACCTGGTCTAGGGTTCCAGGCCCAATACAAGGTTATCCCTGGGGACAGGCTTCAGTTAATTTTGCATGGAGGTTGGCAGACCTTTTGTGGGTTACTGGGAAATGGCTGGCAATACCTGTGCTACTTGTCTCAGCACTGAGTGAGGTCTCCTACACGCTGATGCAGGAGAAAATATTCCTAATTCCAGCTGGAATGCTTGGAGGGTTTGCCTTTGCTGGAATGGTAAAGGAAACTGCCCTGGAAATGTGTGAAGCCCTGGAAAGTGTACAGGTCAACTCTCCATTCCCTTCTTTTGCTTGTTTTAGGTTTTGGTATCCAAGTTTAGTTTGTTGTGGAGTCACCTTTCATATTTCTTCCCTCTTTCTTAGCAGTGCATGAACTTTGATCTGGAAGACAAAAACTGTGTCCCAGTTCATACAATCTCCAACTTGAGTGTTACCTCAGCATACCAACCAATTCAGCAAGGTGGAACTAAGTGAAAGCCCACAACCCAAACCATCAGGCCAATTGCATGAGTGACATTATATGTTGTGATCTGCTAAGGATGTTTCATGTTCTATTTTAGTGCTTCAAGCTAAGTCCCACAAGCTGACTTGTTTTTCATTCAGTTGTTCATGAGACATGGAAGCTTTTTTGTGAAAATGTGGAAGGTGAGACTGTGAATTTTGATCTTGGCTACAAGTTTAGTTTAGTCTGATGTAGAGTGTGAAGTCCTTTTTGTATGTGGTGGCACAGGTGACAGAGGTTCCATGGCACATCATTGTGGTGGGTTTCTTCTTTTTGTTGGTGAAGGCAATTGGCCCTCATTTTCCTGCATGGGGCCGTGTTGTCCTTCCTCACTTCGCAAATGGCGGGTTGTGGCAAACAATGCGGTTGCTGAACCAGTGGAGAAGGCATGAAGCAAGGAAAACAAAAGTTGAACTAGATCAGCACAAATTAGATTCTAGCATGTAGAAGGTTTTGGCAGGTATAACAGAGCTAGAAACCTGTACACAAGATATATATACCTAGCTACAAAAAATGGTTTTTGCAGCAGCACCCTGTCTGGAAATGCAAGATGTGTGAATAGGGATCTGGAATTGCATCTGTGTTAGGTTGCTTTCTTAGGTTCCAACTTCTGCTCACTGGATTTGTTACATGTAGGGTTAGTAATGGGCTGGCATTTGTTTTTTCAGGGTTCTGGATGTGGTAATGGGCATTAATGAGCGTCATCTACTGATAGAGATTGTTGGTGGAGGTAGGTATATGGTCTGTGTGATCATTCTTTGCTATTGTTTTACTGCAAGAATTTTATGCACACTATATCCATAGCTCCACCATCAAATGATTGTTCGAGGTAGAGATAGGTGATGCTGCCCCTCCATATTCACCAACAAATGTCCAGTGAATGGGAACTGAATTCACCTTTTGCTAGTAGCTGACCCATTCATTTGATATTGATTTCAATAAGGTGAAGAATAGATGAAGATGAGTACACATATGCATATTCTTTCCTATACCTAACATGTAATGCTCTTATGATTTGTTTTGCTTTGCACAATCTGTACCTGAGATCCAAGGTAAGTGTGTGACCGGTTATTGGGTGGCCGAATGAAAACCTGATTATGGCTACTGAGTTTGGAAAT
>Ga0116230_10001884_pt1 | contig 20148 bp, 20 predicted proteins | sample S1TSphfallax_3_FD_88678 | JGI IMG/M metagenome (GOLD analysis project Ga0116230, IMG submission 88678) | Host-associated microbial communities from peat moss isolated from Minnesota, USA - S1T2_Fd - Sphagnum fallax MG | ecosystem: Host-associated > Plants > Peat moss > Unclassified | place... | reverse complement strand
TTTTTATTATTATTCTTTCTTTTTAAAAACTAATTTTTTTTTTTTTTTTTTTTTTTTTTTCTTTTTTTTAATTTTTTTTTTTTTTTTTTTTTTTTTTTTTTTTTTTTCTTTTTTTTATTTTTTTTCTTTTCCTTTTTTTTTTTTTCTTTTTTCTTTATCCCAAATTTTACTTTGTCCTTTTCTTTTCTCTCTTTAACCTTCTCTTCTATCTTTGCCCCTATTTCTTCTTTCACTCATTGTCCCTTCTTTTTCTCTTCTAAATTCTAACAATTATTCTCTCCCCTATGTATCATCAAAGTTAATAGAATTCATCACAATCCTCCCATACCTTTCCATCATTTTTTTTTATATTTTTCTTTTCTTTGAGTAACCATCACAAATGCCATTAAAACCCACTACAAACCCTTGCCTCTCCCATTTACTGTTATTGAATGGAAGGTTATAACTTGGTTAGGACATGTCTAGTAAACTACACTTTTACCATTTTTTGATCTCTAACTTTTATTTGTTGCATACACACAATTCCAAAGCCAAACCCTTTATATCTTAGAGGATTGGTTCAAAAACCTACTCTAGAATTGTTGTGAAATCTTTTACCATCAACCTCAATAGCAATAGTAAATCTTATGTCATTGAATTTAACTTTGTCCTCCTTAATTTTCCTTTGAGTTGTTTGCTCAACTTGGGTAAATGTATATTCAACCTTTCTTTATGCTCTTTCCTCTTTTTCTTTTATTTTCAACTCCCTAATTATATCACCAACTTCTTTGTCCAATGCCTTATGTTTCAACACTACTAGATATTGGTATGATGTGACATGTGTGAATTAAAATAATCCATTAATGGCTCCTTGCTTATGTTTTGCTTGTTGGTGATCATGGTAGAAACAATGGATTAATTAATCTTACAACTTTTTAAAGTTTGACTTGGACTAGTTAAGTCATTTGATTCAAAAGTAAGAATTTCCAAGTTTACCACCAATTGATCCTTTTCATGAGTTTTTGTTGGGGTGGTAGGACTCTTGAAAAACTCCCTTAGAACAAATATGCAAAAACATTCAACCACTAGTTAAAGAGGTAATTTGTCATCCAATCATTTTTTTGCATTGTCACACATGTTCTTGGTCTACATAACTTTTTATAATTTGCCTACATCCTGAAACCTTTGAAAATGTAAAAAGTAAACAAGGTTATCCCTATCACATTAATAACACAATTCATAATCAAACATTTTCGAAACATCTTATGAACCTCACTTAGCCAAAACCATAACACCAGATTGTCACCTTGCTTGAATTCCTATCTCATTTAAATTCTAAATGTGATTTAACGGGTATTTGTGTTGTGTTTAAGTTATGGTAAAAGGTATGGCATGTTTCGTTAATTAACCTTTTTGCCCTAAAAACTTCTAGTCCTTCTACAAGGTGTATGTTGATTTTTGAATGATGTTTTTTGAACTAAAACCATTAACTACTTTTTAAAACATCATTCCAAAATGGGTAGGTCTGCTTTGCATGATTTCAACAGCCTTCAGTTTCAATTATTGAAAGGTGACAAATAAGTTAGCCTTTTGCATGTTTTGAACCCAAATGGTTAATGTTTCATCCTCTTGTTATGACATTAACACACCTTAAGGGCCCATTTTTCCTACTTATGGTTTTACCATTGAGGTGATATAAAATGAAGTCAATAAGATCTTATAATACTTATTAGTTTTCTTTTTAAATGTGTGTCCCCTTTCCACTACATCCATGGCTTCTTCTAGTTACTAATATGTCCACTTGCTTTGCTTAAATGCATTAAGTTGTATATTAGTTTTAATTGAACTTTGTATTGTTATTGTGATAAAAACACATTGATGTTGTGGTTGGTTGCAAATGTTGATTCACCTATGTTGTTGAGGTGGTAGGTTAGGGATGTTGGTTTTCTTGGTCTTTACAATTGGTACCTAAAACCCCACCCCATTGTTCTTTTGGCACATTGAAACGTGTTGGAAAGCAATCTACTAGTAATGCAACCTTGGTAGAGGGCTATAGGGCCTCCTCTCACATAGGCGAATTCGTTTCAACCTACTCCTCCTAGGCCCAATTATTAAACATAAGGCTCTTTATTTAGGTCCTACAAGAAGCACGAATTGGTGTTTTTTATATAAAGACCAAGATATCTAAAAATGTGTTAGATCTAAATAATGTTGAAGTGCATAAGCTTTCACCTCCTCATAATAAACAAGTCATAGAAATGTGACATTAATTGTGCATGTGCAAGCAATGGGAATGTATCTCAAGGTGCATCATGATGGAAGAAAAGGAAATCTACAACCCATGTTATTACTAGAATATGATGGCACTTGTAAAATGATGATTACCGAAACTAATGATAATAGAAGTAGTTTGAATATTTGATTGTGCATTCTTGTACTAGCTTTGGTATGCTAATTAGATTTAATTTCCACATCTTTAAGCTTTTCTACTTCTTCTTTGATTGCAAATGTGATGAGAATTGTTTTTATCTCCTCCTTAATCTCGAGTGTAATAGGGATTTATATCTTGACCTCCTTTGCATCAAAGTTTACTTCTTCTTCTTTCTTGATTTCAGTTATAGCCAAATTTACTTCTAAACCTTTATTGATCCCAAATTGTACTCTCTTTAAAAAATATTGAATCTTTTGCTACTAACTTCTTATTTGATGTGACATACTCAATTCAAAATTACAAGCTTTTACTTTAGGATTAAAAAGTTATGTGAGGTTTGCCTTTGCCTTGTTCCTTCATGATTTTTGGTGGAAAAATGCACTATATGATTTGTGGTGGGAAAGTGCTCAATGGATTTACTTGGTTGTTGTTTCAAATGGTATCCATAAATATGTGTTCCAAAATGCTACCTCACAAAATTTAGTTGTCTTGTCCCTTATTCTCAAACACTTAATTTCCCAAAGGCATTAAAATTCCAAAACACAAGATTCATGGTTGAACATTTGGTCATAGGTGTCTTTTTTAATGATAATCAACAATAAGACAAAATTGACAACATAGTTAGAATTTTCTAAATTGGTGTTTAGTCATTGGCCAACAATCAATGATGGGCTATTTTGCCCTAGTTGTCAATTCCTTTGTTAGGGCAAACATTCAGCTCAACGATGATTAGAGTATTTGCATGTCAACTTTCTCACAAAAGGGAAGTATACTTTTTTTATGGATATGAATTTGTCAAAGGAGCTTGTTCATCCCTTGCTCTTGATTGGAATTGATGGGGTTTGACCTTCACCGTTACTTCCATCACACATTACAAGCTATATGCTTGAGGTAAAGATTAGTTTCACTACACAAATATATATGCTTCATGCTGATGTATGGGATTACTATTGCATTCAAGATGTGTGGGATTGAACTACCTTGGAACGGACAAGTATAGGAATGAACTATACAGGTATTTATCTGATGGGTTGCTTTTAATTGTTAGGCTGATTATGTACCATGGAACAGGCCTGTTCCATCCAGGAATGTGGTGAGCCTGGTAGGGTGAGCCACCATTCTGTTAGGTGGTAATGGGTTTTTTTGCGGCCTACTCCACACTTCACTAGTTTTCAACTGCTGAGTTATATTTCAAGCACCTTTAAAATCCGTTGATTTGCAAAAGAATTGACCCTGACAAAAGTAGAGCTAGTATATGGTTGCATGCCCCACCTAGAATGCCTCTTAAGAGTGCTTGAATAGGACTGCTATATAGTTATGTACACCCACCCTTAGTGGATAGTCATGGCAGTTTGTCACTGCTAATTTGTGATGAAGATGATGGTCTAACACTATGCGAGCAACTCTCATAGGTTATGAATACACTTGATTGTTGTGTAATTACTTTGGAAGTGTCATTGCTGAGATTTCTCTACAATCTCATACTTTTACTTTGGAATGGGCAACTGTAGTACAAGTTAGGTGGCTCACTTACAGTTTGCTTGTCATGCCAGCTGGTGTTTAAAATTTTGGAGCAGGCCTGACTTTGGTTTGGAATCTGGATGTTGTTCAATTCGGAAGAGTTTTTGAGTACCCATCAAGAGCATGGAAGAAGAATCAATCTGCACCCTGAACACTTAACAAATGAGAGGCAAGCATTTAGATGTTCTTTTCATTGCTTACGGTAGTCACAGCCAGATTGTTCTATAAGTTGACTTGTGTGGGAGATCCTGGTCAGGCTTGATGCAGTCACTTTTGCATACTGTTTGACACCTGCAATGCATTGCAGTCATTGGCTCAGTGGGCTTTGGCAGAATATCTTGCTCTATCTCTGGTCCTTATGTTGATGCTTCATAAGTGGATGAGCTTGACAGTTTGGTGAATCAGGCTGACTGACAACTTACTCCACTCAGATTGTACCCATACATCCCTCCCTCTCCAAATGCCTGCAAACTTGAAGCAATTAGCTCTTGCACAGCAAGGTCCTGCTACTTGGGAATCAGTTATCCACTTATCTTGTGTGGAGGATATCCTCAATTGTGATACTATTGTGCAAACTTTGTAACTTGCTGGGTGAGTGGAGGTTCAAATTCAGGAACATATCATGAGAATGGAAAGAAGAAGAATGATCAAGAAGTATTGTTTGGTGTTTTTCTTGCTTTAGAATCTTCAAAATCTAGGGCTTCCATATATGATTCATGAGGGGCATTTTAAAGGCCACCTTTTTCCAGGAGAGAGAATTCCCTTAAAAGAGCTGGATTTTATTTCTTTCCTTTTTTAGTGGAACTATTTTTTCTGCTTTTTCTCTTTCTTTTGTGTTTTCTTCTTTCCCTTGGTTTCTGTGTTTACTCCTCTCTTTTTTGTGCTTTTCCTGTTTCTTCTTCTGTTTCTCTTCTTTCTCCTTGATTTCCTTGGTTTTCTGCTTCTCTTTTACACTTCAGCATCATGGTTGAATCTCCTTCTCTTTTGCAGTTTGCATCACAGTTGGATCTCCTTCTCTTCTACACTTTTGCAACATGGTTGAATCTTCCCATTACCATTACCATCATCAGGCTTGTGACAAAAACTCAGCACATTGGTTAATGTATGACATTGACATCCACCCACTGCCAAGAGTGAGCTGCTGATGAGGCTGATGAAGTTTCATCAATTGGGGGTATTGTGCTAGCTGGTCATTACCCTAGAGTTTAACAAGTGTAAAGTTGTAAAAGGTTACAATAAAAATCACCTCTTGAGAAGAATACAGATTTGTGAACCATGTTCCAGATGGCTGATTCTGTAGTTGTGAGAACTGTTTGGTGAATCTGAGCAAATCTGGGGAGTGCCAAATCAGAGACACGACAGAGGGCAACAGAAGTAAAGGCAATTTTGTTGCAGCATGCTGCAATGTTGCTTTGATATGCTCCCTAAATATTACCAAAATTATCAACAGATGCACTTCTGGAAGCAATGGCAAGCTGTGATTATGATGTCAACTAGCACTCAAGAGGCATAGCCCAAGAACTTATGGCAGTGGTTCATATCTTGTGAACTAGAGCTAAAGCTAGAAGGAGCAGATGCAGAGGCTGCTGCACTAACTTGAGCTACCCTGATGATCTTGCAAACTACTGGTGTCAACTCCGGATAGAAAGGCCAGTGACCGAACACGTTGTGTTTAAAAATCTTTGGATACAGTACGAAGTCCTCTGTCCATAGTGCGGCCTAAATGTAGATGATTTCTGTCAATAGCGAGCGAGCGAGCGATGATAACTATAGTACAACTTTTGCAAAATATGGATGAAAAAATCTGGTCTTCCCTTCGTCGCTGGGTTGCATCCATCATTTGAGGCGGGAAATCGCCTCATGGTCGCCGGTCCCCCGGGGCCCGGTGCGGGTTCGAGACACCGGTTGCCCGAATGTATCTCGGGTTTCAGGAGGAAGATTGGAGTGATGTACCCGATGTTATGATGGGTAACCCAGTTTCATTTGAAAGGGCATGTTACCGTTCCCCGCCGACCCGGGCGCTGGACTCGACCCGGGCCGGGCCAGCTCCTTCATCTCTCTCGTTTTTTCAAAACGTTGCTCTTTCGCTGTTTGAGCGAGGATGCTGTTGGAGACCGATTTTGGGGCAAGAATTCTGGCTTAAGTACTTTGTGTTGGTATTTTGTTGCAAGCACTTCACTTTTGTCATGGAATAGAGTTTTTCTCGGCGGTGGATTTGAGCCCTTTCTGGCATTCTGGAGGTCTGGGTGCGCTGAGGAATGCCGGGAGATGTGAAGGTGAGTAGTTTTTCACTGTGGAGGCTACTGGTTTTGTGAGGCTGGGCTCGATTTTTGCAAATTTTGTTTCGGTGCGCACAAGCAAGAAAGCAAGCTTCCATTTCATTCGTCCTCTAGGTTTTTGTTTGATGCATGTCTGGTGAAGTTGTTGGGCTTTGGGGTTCGGTTGGAAGTCTGGGAGTTACCAAGCTGAGTATGCCTGCTAAGGGCTTTCGTCCTCGTCGCAGAAATGGTTTCTGGTGTTCTCTAGGGCCTTAAGGTTTGGTATTTCTTGCTCATTTGACCTAATTGAGCAAGCGTTACATATTTCAATCCTCCATGTCTCTGTTTGGCGCACATTTTGTACCCTGTTCTCAATTCCTGGAGCTCTGTGCTCGCTGGGGTTTTAAGTAGACGCAACGACGGTCGACTTATCTGCTGCACACTTCCCTCATGAGAACCAAATTTGGAGGTCTCTATGGCTCGAGGCGATTGAGGATTTCTACGTCAACGGTATGTATGATGCGGAGCTACCGGATGCGACAGGAGTAAGCTCACGGTTGTAGAGAGGCTTCAGAAGAGAGTGTCGTGGCCATCGGGTTTTAGGAAGGAAAACGAAGCTGAAGAGTTTTTAGGATTTAGCATAGCGTCCTTCATCCTGCGTTTGTTGCCACTGCTATTACGGAATCCAAGCGAGGACGAGGACGCCATGAGACGCTCAACTCTGAGCACGATCAGTCCGTCGCAGCTCAACAGGAGAGCGTCAGGAAGCAACGCTGCAGCACGGATGCTGGGTAAACAGTCCCGCTTGTCAAGTGGCATCCCAATGCCCGGCGGTCTGAACAAGCTAGGAGGGCCTCCAAACCTTCCCCGGCGTTCCAGCATGCACGGGAAAGTCTCACAGCTGCGCGTTGATTCCAGGCCCATCAATGAGAAGAGCTTCCAGCATGATTGCATCCGCAAGTTAACAGCTTACCTGACGACACACGGTTACAACGTGGCCATTTCTACAAAGCTCTTGGCGGCACCATCGAGCAAAGAGGTCCTCAATATCGTCCAGTTCCTCTTCCACCAACTGGATCCAAACTTCAAATTCTCAGCAAAGCTTGAGGAGGATGTGCCTCTGATGTTCAAGAGAGTAGGGTATCCTTCCCAGATCAGTAAGAGTGCTTTGTATGCAGCAGGGAGTCCACACACATGGCCTGGGCTTCTTGCAGCTCTGGCCTGGTTGGTAGATCTTCTGGTATATCAAGAGAAAAAGGAGACTGGGGATGAAGAAGCTCCTTTTGATGACAATGGCTCAAAACTCATCCTGGAGTATGTCAATAGATCTTATGAATGCTTCTTGGGTGGAGATGATGATGAATGTGAGCGCCTCGACATTGAGTTCAAAAAGCAGTTTGATGACAGCAAATTGCAGCTTGATGACAAGAAGCAGAAACTAGAGAATTTGGCTACTGAAGTCCAGGCTAAGCTACAGACCCTAAAGAAACAGCCATCAGGTCTGTTGACACAGCAGTCCAGGAATGCAGATTTCTTGAGTGATATAGCCAAGTTTGACCACATCAATAGCAACCTTCAATCCCACTTGCAGGCTGCAGAAAAGAAGCTGGAGGATAAAAGGCAGGAGCTTGTGGCAAAGAAGGCAGAAAGGGAGGCCATTCTTACAGAAAATGAGGAATTGAAGCAAAGAATTGCAGCACAGCAAATCAATTCTGTTGATGTTGAGCGAATGAGGAAGGAGAATGAGGTATTGGACACCAATCTGCAGCAAGTTGTGGCTAGAGGTCGTGAACTCCTTGATGCTGCTTGGGATCATGAAGTGCGAGCCTCAACAAAGTTAAAAGAGCTTGAACAAATTGTGGCCCTTTTCACCCAGCAAGCTAACAAGTAAGTCCATGTTTACTCAGTGTCTGTTGGTCACCATGGGATAGGGAATTTCATTGACTTCTTGTCAACTGGCCATTCATGTCAATATTGCATTGCCACTGGCTTGGTGCAGATGGAAGCTCATCTTTGGAGATCCCCATTTAGATAATGGAGGCCAGTTCCACATTAAGTTGAATTTGGAAGCAGACGCCCCGTATGATATTCTTGGTGGGCCCTTGAAGGGTGTTGTCAAGCCTGTTATCAGGGGTGTCATGGAAAGTAGTAAACGGTTAACAAATCAAGAGAAAGATGAGACACTTGCACTTATGCAGCAAGTCCATGCAGCAGATGTTGCTTGTCAGGAGAAGATGGAGCAGATCAAACAGTGTACAGTTTTCCACAGGAAGGTGAGTATTTCCTCTGGATGTAACCATAATGCTGAACCTGCATTCATCTCCACATTTAATTGTCAGGCAGTTGTACCTGCATTGGTTAGTAACAGCAGATAGTGATGCTAAATGTGTGGGGCAGTTGGAAGCACAATATAATGCACTCAAGGATGATCTAGATACCAATCTCGCTTCAAAAATTGCCGAGCGTGAGGCTCTTAAATCCAGCATGGCTGATAAGGAGCGACTTCTCAAGAGGTCAGAAGCAGAAGCAGAAGAGCATTTCAAGGTATACCACAAATGCTACTGTGATTTGTTGTAGCTTATACATTGACATGTCTCTGTTGCAAGCCCACATTCAGTTCTCAAATTAGCAGACAGTTATATTTGTTCTCATTTGATCTGCTCTGGCAGCAATGGGAATTCAATTATCAAATGGGGGTTGCAAGCTGTAACCTGGAGCTGGCAACAAAGAAAGATGAGTGGGCAGATATGGTGACAATGATTCTGAATGCAAAAGAAAATTCAGATGCGGCACTGAAGAATCTTGCAAATTTGGCTGCTCAAGCATTGGAGACAGTGAAACAACAGTTATCTGGCGATGAACTTTCTTGGACTTCACAACCATTGAGATTGGAGTGAAATTGCCACACACACAGGTATCCTCATTAATGTAAGCTACCTTTTTTCTTTCTCATCAAAACCCCTTGCTGTAGTTGTATGGTTAACAGGCATCCTCATTAATATATGCTACCTTTATTTCTCATCAAAACCCCTTGCTGTAGCAGCATGGTTTGCCCTGGAGTCTGTTGTACTCATAGTCAACATAGTCAACACTTTTCTAGTTCCATTAGTCCACAACATGATGATTAAGCTTGTGACTAGATACAGGATGGATCTCTATGGCAAGGCCATCAATACATCAGCTTGTTTTGGGCACCATGTGCAATCAAATAATTTGAAGGCAGTTTTCTTGCACTCTGCTACACAGTCTATGAACTAGGCAAAAGAGTGGCATTCTACTGTTTGAAGCTTGATACTCACTGGTCTCTCCTTCCCTTCTGTAATGAATAAAGGAGTGGAGACCCCTTCTACAGCATTCTTGTGAACTCAATTTATGTACAAGCTGTGGGACTGGGGATTTGGAATTACAAAACACCACAATTAATGGAGAATCCCATGGATTCACAGAGTTTCTCAATGGTTCAATTAAGATTCTCTGGATCTTTCAAATTACTCAATGTTTTGTGCAGTACTTAAGTGCTGCAAATCTATATGCCAACAGAAGATGCAAACCTCTTTGGGTACAGAAAAACAACATTGCAAAATGGTCAATAGGCTATTAAGAAAATCAAAGAACAAGCACACTCACTTTGAGACAAATGTTTTCCCATGTTTAGATTACAGCACAACCAACAGTCTTGAACTCCAGCTACAGAGAGACACCCTCCTGAGTGCAGTAATTCAAAGGGATTCCATTTGTGCAATGGTTTCATCGCCTGATTTTGATGAGAGAGCAGCTCCTTGTAAATACATAACAGCATTGGTGTTTGTGTCTCTATCCACTGAGCCCCAGAGTCTGGATGATGGTTGTGTGCCATGGGTCACTCAAGTGCTGCAGCAAGTTCTCCACAGGACCCTTTCCAGTCAAGTTTGATTGCACCAAAAAGCCCAGAAATGCTAACATTGCCAATCTTCCTGCAACATTCAACACAGATTCACAAGTCAGCAGCCTGAAATTTCAGCTCTGGAGAGACAAAGAAGATGTTATGAAGCTAAAGAAGAGAGAAATGAGATTATGAGCAAAATTCCTCTGCAATGCCATTCTTATTGACATGAAACAGAAAACTGATGCTAGAACTTACCGTTGGCAATCTCTTTTTCCTTGTATTCCAAATTGGTGGGGAAGTTCAAGGGATTGAAGATGCCGCCTGGGTATCCGACTTCACCAGCTGGGAGACTGTAGCTCTTGAAAATGGGGTCCTGGTTGACACTGCCAGGGTACTTGATGTCCTGCCACCTCCGGATTTCAACGTAGTGGAAAAGGATGAACTCGATGACGAAAAGAGTAGAAGCCGGGGCGAAGTAGTCCACCTTGCCAGCGTCGTACCAGAGAGGAGCGTTGATGAGACCTGCTTTGGTGAGAATCTCTGGCAAAAGCATGCCCGCTACTCCAAGCATAGCCCAACGTCCGTTCTGGAGCTCCGCCTGCACGTACCACTTGAGATTCTCCGGGTCTTCAGCCAGACTTAGGGGATCAAAGCCATTGTCTCCTGCAAGACTGCAATCAACACATTCAGTTCATCTTGTCAGGAGACCACATCTAGTAGAATGACGCGGGTTTTGTGAGGCTGCGCGCATGCTTTTCTTGATGACACGGCATTGTAAAATAATTTGCACATTCTGAAAGAAATTGGATACAAACAACGGAAGAGTTTTGAACTACGTCTTAGTCCGTCTCTCGGCTCCATGTACACGATAAGATCTCGAAACATCATTTCAACTCCAGCGTGCACGCAGTGTTGTGAATCTCGCACAACGGGAAGCCATTTTCCACATCAAGGGGACTACATACATCAAACAACGCCCCCTAAGCTGGCCGTCCCCGGCTTCATCTACCGCTCACAGTGGCCTCGCCTAAAGCAAACCAAAACCCGCAAAATTTCGAGAACAAACTAGGCCAAATCACCGTGCCCTACAGTACTCCATCATCTCTGCCGAAAACTAAAGCTTAAACTGACAAGTGCTTGAAAGCAGAACCGCTAGAATCCTGCTATCTGAAACTACACTACCTGCCATTGAGGTAAGGAGGAGAATCCAAGCCGGGAAGCCATTCGCCTTTCTTGGCCTGTATTTTCAAACTGCCGATGGGAGTAGTAGTAGCACCAGCGGCTCCGACTCTTACGTTCCTGGTGAGCTTGAAAGCATTGGCGCCGGCCAAGAACCCGGACTTGCACAAATGCGAACATACCCCGGCTGCTTGCATGGTGACGGACGCCATCTCGAGCTCGGTATTTCCCGGTCTACGAAGGAACTTTGCACACGGACGCCAGCAACCGTCGTGCTCGACAACCAACGCGCAACAAAAATTGGCAGTCGCAAAGCTTCTGGCCTTCTTCTTGTTCCTTCATTTCCGCCCCCCCGTTTCTTTGGGTCGCCCGCCTCCGCCACAACACCAAAGCGCAGAACTTGCAGACCTTCTCCCTTCTTCCCCACCCTATGTTTTCTCGGTTCGCCCCCCGCCCCCCAACCCCCACCCACCCACCCGCTACCCCACCTATGGCACCCAGAAATCTCCCGGTCCGCTCGGCTTTCCATTGGGTAGTGCGCGGTCGGGGCTGACCAATAGAAACAGGTGAAATCCTATCTGGATCGCCTCTGCTCAAACACGTGGAGCGATATGATTTGTGATTGGCGCTTCTCGGGCATTGGTGTGTTGAGGATTTATCTAGGTGGCGCCCTGCTGGCTGGAAGTTTAGAATCCATTTTTGTAGCTTTACCTCATCCACAGAAACAGAATTTCATCTGTCCAGTGAATCTTTTTTCCCAAACACTTTTGTAATCTTTTGAAGATATTTTAAGCAAAATTTTGCATAATTGTGTTTTTCTAGTATAAATTTGACTAATTTTGTCAATTTTTTTGTATCATAAAATTGAAAAGAAAACCCTCATGCAACTTGGAGAAGAAAACAACATTGAAGGTGCATTCACACTTGGTGTTAGGTACTCTAAGGTTCAGTCCCCTCACACCATGCTAAGCCATTTAGGACTTTAAACCTAGTTACCATGAAAATGTTATGTTAACCTAACATTCACTTAACATTAAACTATGGCCCATTTTAACATTGGTTGCCACCTAGGATGCCACCTAGATTTTCATTTTAACTAACTTAACTTCAAGTGTGAATGCACCATGAGTCACACCCCACAATGTACTCTAAAGGACTTGTCACTTCAAATGTTTAATTAAGTATTATGTGACCGGTGTCTAGGGGCAAGCTCTTGTGCGTCCCCTTATCAACAATAACCAATGTCCAGCCAAACCTTAGACGTTGGTTATTGGACGGAATCCATTTTTGGACAACATAGTTTGATAGGTAGTGGACTTTTGATAGGTAGAAACTTGGTAGGAAGAACTAAATTGCAACAATGATGTATTACACTTTTCAATGTAAATGTAAATAATATATTGTTGGAAACATCAAATTGTAACAATATTTACTATCGCTTGTTAAGGGTTAAATATCAACATGTTGGATGAAATTGTTTAGAAACCAATTCAATTCAATTAATAACATAACATTGGATGAACAAATAATGAGATCATACTTTCCATGAAGGTAACAACTACATGGTCAAAATTGTAGAACTTGTTCAATGTTAACAATATTGGGCAAACTTATGGTTTATCATACCATAGTATTGGAATAAACTAACTCATGGGTTTCAATAAAATCAATTATATTGATTAAAAAAAAACCATATTCAAGTGTATACTCTCAATATAGTTATACTATATTGAGTGTAAATGACATGATTACATCAAAATATGGCTTTTATGATTGGTCTTTTTTAATTATAATCAAATCAAATTTGTCATTTATGTTATTTTAAGTCATTTTTTAGTCATGGATGTAATGTTTTTGCATAATTCCATTGTCACATAAATCAATTATGGTATTACTACAAGCATAATCATTCCTAAATAACATGCCAATTTTCAACTCAACTTGAAATTCAATATTTCTCATGCAACCTATGTATAGTGATGTAATATACATTCAAAAATGACAATTAAACCTACATATGTAGGGAGGGCTATGGATGAAATTACATGAAAGATGTGAATACAATTGGAATTAAATAACTTAATAAAAAATGAGATCAACCTAACTTCATTTAAATCCATGTAGATTTAGAATCTAGCCAAGATTGGACCAACCATTTTAAACAACAATTGACTAGGATGGACTTCCAGGGTGGATGTGACCTAAACAAATCAAATCAAATACAATGAAAAATTTAATCAAATGTATAAAAAATTGGATTGAAATTAATTTGGGATTAAATTGAAATCAATTAGAAATATCATACTTATTGTATATTTATTATAATGAAGGTATTATATTTTAAATATATTAATATTATTATAAAATTGTATAACTAAAAATATATTGTTAATTAATTTCATTCCAATCTCAAACTAATTTCAAATGACTCAATTTGATTGAAGCTTTCAAGTCATCTTTTCAATGTGTTATTGGATTCGCATATTTTCAACACCTTGCGCCTCCCCCCCCCCCCCCCCCCCCCCCCCCCCTCCTAAATGTTTGTTCCTAAATGTTTTTAGAATTATGAATTTCATATGTAAAATATGTAAATATGAATTTATTTTATCAATATTAAGGTTGAAAAAGGATTAATTTAATGCTTGTAACCACTCTGGAGGCCTTGAATAAGTCAAATATTAAAAAATTCAAATTTTATCCAAAAACCATTGAAATTTTTCATATTAAGCAAAATTGAATAATTATTACACTTTACATTATGATTCATGTAAAAATAAAATTTCAAATTCACAATCTTCATTTTTCTTTCCCATAACCCCTTTTGGATAAATTTAAACATAAAATTTTTAAAGAAAAATAAATTAAAAAACTCAAAATTGTAATTCAACATTTTTTTTACAATGGTTGAATGCCATGTCACCTTCCAATGTCAATTCCTTATTCCTATAATTTTGGAAATGGAGTTGGGTGTGACCCATTTTACCATGGACCTACCGTATCATATTTTGTTATGTGTAAAATATTAATACACAAGATATATATGTATGTATATTCCTAGCATTCACACAAGTGTATTGATAATATATTTGTATCAATTGTCTACATTGATTTTCATCCTCGTCTATCTTATGAAAGAACTTATGATTGTCTATCATTCAAAGTTTATTTTCCCTCTTATGATAATAGGTCATATTATCAAGCATCGTACACTTTTGATGCAACCAACACTTCTTTTTTAATGTGTTCAAGTTGTGAACTTGTTCACACAAAACCACATTTGCACATTTTTATGTTATGCCAATGTTGAGGTTGAATGTTGTTAATAATATTCATATTTGAGTGAATAGGTGAAAGCACTATGGGTGAATCACTTTTCACTCAAAAAAATGATGTATAACAAATATAATAGGTGTGCAGTAAATTGAAATCTTGATGGCATTTTTTAAAACCCTAAACATAAGAAAAAGAATTTTAAAATGTGAAAAACAACATTTTGGAACTCAAAGCTCATTTTCGAATCAAAGTTAAGTTTGATCCAATGGTTATATGAAGAAAATTGGATAAAATCAATGTGCATAAAGTATATAACATACATCTTTTCAATAGCCATAAGGCTTCATGTTTACCAAACAAAAGAAAAATGAAAAAATAATATTATGCCCACTTGTAAAATATTCTCATTTTTCTTATGGTAATGGTCTTTTCCCAAAAAAATAATATTATGCATTTATTGTTCACAAAATGCAAAAAAACACATTTTTTGAATGAAATTTCAACCAAATTTTCTAAACTTCTAAATGGTCTTAAATTTTGTTGATATACATCAATATCACTCATCACCAAAAAATTCGTTACAAAATTCCACCCATAACTTTAGTTTTGAAATATATTTGCAATTTTTCATACTTTGTGATGTATATTTTTTCAACACAAATATACTTCATATGTTTAAATTTGTGAATGTTTGTTGGAGTTTCTTTTTAAAACCAATTTAAATCTATATTTAATGTAATATACTTAAAATGAACAAAAATAATCCAATATGTGATGTCCACATGTACCCAAAAAACCAAATGCAAAATTTCTATTTTTGTGACTATAATTTTTGGGGGGTGTAGTGTGCTTTCACTCGAATCTTGAAAGTTTGATAACTACTTTGATTAATAAAGGATGAAATTAAAGTTGTGTGATTTCTTGATAGTTCTTCCCTTCAAAATTTAATCAGAAAAAGGTGATAGGAACCAAACTTGGATCTACGTTTATGACCACATGACTATGAAGTGGATGCATTGCATAAAAAATAGGAGAAGATAATGATATATGTCCTATATGACTACAAATTTAGTCATGGATGTAATCGTAAAAAACACATTTTGACGTTTGTGGTCACCACATGTGTCTAATTTGTGCATTATCACATGGTTCCACAAGACCCCATTATTTCATATAGGTCTAAGAATTCATGTTATAATGTTTTCCATTTGGGACACAAATTCCTTCTTGTTGTTGCATAATGTTTTATTGTTATTGTTATCATGAATGTCGCAACCCTAACTTTAGGCTCACGACCAAAGCAAGGGCTTGCAAAGGTGCGAGCCAAGAATGAAGCCTAAAAGTCACATTTCGTGCTCCTGTGAATGAAGGAGGGTGTGAAGGAATGAACCCACACACTCCCTAACGCACCCCCAAGCTCCTTGATGGACTTAATTGTGAATCCAAATGTGAAAATAATGAAAGGAGAAGGAGTTGGGGCGCGCTCTTTAGCTCGCAACACTTCAAAGGTAAAGGGGCATGCTATAGCTCTAGGATGGGACTAGGAAGATTGACACACAATTCAATTCCTCACACAAACCTGCATAAACCAAATAACAAGTTGGTTAATGCGTAGTTGGAGCACTTTGGTGCACCGAAAAACCACGGGCAAACATGGATTCATTAGACTCACCACGGCTCGAACTTAGGGGAAGCCACCACCTTCCCCTTTATAGTATACTTTGTGCCTAACCACAGAACCAGCACCCAAATGTCATTTTGTCCCAAGATTCCTAAGTGGGAGTCCCAAAATTCCCAAAGTTAGGACTCCCAAGACTTTGGGGGCCCATAACTTTGTGTGTAAACCTTCGATTGAAATGAGGTCTAGAGCAAAGTTATAACCCTCATTGAGAGCTTTTCAATGGTATGTGGCATGCCACCCGCACACAAGGAAATTGGGGCGATTCCCGACTTTTAATGGTTGAGAGTCAAATTGGTAATTTGACTCCCGACCTTTCTTTTGGCCATAACTTATGTTTGAAGTGTCCAAAATGGGTCATTCAAACCCATTTTAAATATTTACATTCCAAAAGATTTCTGATGATATAAGAATTTTTTTGATTCAATAGGTTTTGACCCTTGCAATCACTCTTTGAAGATTTGGGAGTCCATTGGGACTCCAACTCCCAAAATGGGAATTCACTTGGGAGTGTGAAGGTTCATTCCCTCACACTATCCTACACTTTTAAGAGCATGAGATGTGACTCATAGGTTTCCTTCTTGGGCTGCACCCTTGCAAGCCCTTGCCTTGGTCACAAGCTCAAAGCTAAGGCCGCGACACTCCCAAATGGGTTCCCACTTTGGGAGTTGGAATCCTAATGGACTTTCAAATTTTCAGGAAATGATTATAGGGGTCAAATTCATTAGATAGAATAGTTCGTTATACCATTAGAAATCTTTTGGAACATAGATGTCTAAAATGGGCTTACATGTCCCATTTAAGTATTTAAAACAGAAGTTATGACCGAAAGAAAGGTTAGGAGTCAAAGTGCCAATTTGACTCCCGACCACTAAAAGTTAAGAATCACCCTAATTTACTTATGTGTAGGTGATGTGCTACATATCATTGGAAAGCTCTCAACGAAGGCTATAACTTTGCTTTAAACTTCACCTTAATCAAAGGTCTACACAAAAAGTTATGAATTAACCGGGCCATGGTGAGTCTTGTGAGTCTATGTGTGCCCGTGATTCATCCATGCACCAAAAGTGCTCCAACTATGCATTAACCAACTTGTTGTTTAGTTTATGCAGGTCCGTATGAATAATTGACCCACTTATCACTCTTCCTAGTCTTCATCTCGGAGCTTCAACATGCCCCTCTACCCCCAAAGTGTTACAAGTTAAGGAACATATCCCCATTCCTTTTTCTATTGTTTTCACTTTCAGACTCACATTTGAGTCTTACGAGGAGTTTGGGGTGTGTCAATAAAACTACCAATTTGTATAAAAGTTTGAAACTTATTAAAACCAATAAATTGTGGACATTTTTGTCACAAAAAATGAAATTAATATAGTACATCCTTTGTGCCACATATTTTTTTAAAAATACAACAATTTAAAATTCCATAAAAATATTATAAAAAAATTTGATACCCTTCCAAACATCATTTTCTTGTGTTTTATGGACTACACGTGCCATTTTCTATCCACCATAGTGTGCGACTACCCAAGCCTAAAGCTAGGTAGCTTACATGGCACCAAGTTTAGTTAAGCTAGGTTAGGTGGCACCTAACATAACATAGGGTTAAGTTGCCTATATAACATATGTGGTTCTTAACCTAGCATAAGGTTAAGTAACCTAGGCCTAGCTAAGTGGCTTAAGGAAATTAGCTTAGCTTGCAAGTATGAAAACTTGAACTCTTCAATTCCATTCAAAAGAAATCAAGTCCTTAACTAATGAACCACACTTTCATAAAATGTGTTCTTTTGTCAACATATAATATATGTTCATGTTTTTAATTTTTTTGCAAGTTTACTCACATAGGTAGGTAGGAGGGTAGGAATTAGACCTAAAGGTACATAATTTAACACTAGGTATGTACGTAGCCTATGTAGCCTATGTAACCTATGTAGGCAGTTTATGTGGCCTAAGTTAAATAAGTAAAAAAATAGGTAGTTAGGCAACCTAGTTTAACTTGTTAAATAGTAGGATATAACCTAGCCTAGCCTAGACAAGTTAAGTATATGTAGGTTTACATGCAATCATGTAGCCAAATAGTCACATACACATGTAATCATGTAGTTGTAATGTTGTCACAATGTAGTTGCAACAATGACTTAAAGTATTACATTAAAGGATGTATGACTACATGAATATGCATTCTCTCATTTAGGAACCACCTTTGGCTTAGATTTGAAGGTGGTTAGTCCACAACCACTTGAACCAATGGGTTTGTGAATCAACTATTGTGACATCCATTTGCAAATTAGTTCATTAATCCAAGCTTTGATATGCTACTTGCATTTCACCAAAACAATTAGTTGATGATCTCCCAAGCGTGGGACATTCTCCAATAAGTACGCACATGAGTGCATTTACATTTTTTGCAAATATTACAAAACATGAATGCATTTTCAAAAAAATCGTAATATAAGGTTTGAAAGTCCTTAGTTAGTGTTAGCCTATGAAAGTCCTTGACACAACCATTTCAAAATGATCAATTCAATTAATCATGGCCAAATTTGATGCCCCCAACAAGGTGACATGTTTTTTGGTAATGAATGTTGGTAGCCTTGTATGGTTAATGTTGGTAGCAAGTTCTAATAATATTGTTGTAACATCATAATATGTTGCATGGAAGCTTGTTTGGCTTGTGAATCTCTTTCCACATAGTTGTATCTTTAAATTGGGACACCATATTGTAAGATTGCAATTAAACCAAAATTAAGGCCTTGAAACAATTTTAGTAGGCATATCCCATCCTTGGGGATATTCTAGTGGACCTAATTGGTTCAATCTTGATGGTTTGGAATTAACATCTAAAGTTGTTTATGGGCTTGGTGATGACATAATGTGCCAAGTTTAATGTACAAAATGATTAGTTGATGATTGGAGTTTGGTCAATGTGCCCCATGGTGGCCCAAGATCCAATGAGGAAGCCTAAATGAATGGGATTCTTTGTGACCTTAACATTGTCAATTCAACACTTGGGGGTGCATCTTCATCATGGATGTTACTTTCCAATTTAATCAACATTGTGGATTTGTTAGATTTTCCTATTTGCTTTCCAATAAATCTCATCAACAGTGAAGTTTTATAACTAGCTATTGTTTGCCCATCCTAGTTGGTAGTATGTGATTTCTTCACAAAAATCTAATGTAATCCTTGAGGGGTATAAAATTGCTCCTCCAACCCATATGTCATAAGATGTAACATGTGTAACCATTGTTCGAGCATGCACTATGGCATAATATGCTGGTCTATTGGAATTAAATTGGATCACAATTTCTTGTTTGGTTAATTTTGAGCCTTCTCCAATCTACCCATAAATGTCAACATTTGGTATGGGTGTGATTTGAGGTTGACATTGATCAATCCAAGACCATCCACTATTGCCTTGCCCAACATTAAAAGTTGAACACCTAAGTCCAATAGAACTTTCTAGGGTCAATATCAATGTGTCAACAACCCCTTCAACTAGAAGACGTCATCCTCATTAAACACTACCACCACACTAGGAATAAACCTTTTCAATTAATGGTGAGATGCATAAAAAGGTCTTGAAGCTTAGCCACAACCCCATTCCCAAATTTTAAATGAACCTTGGGCACTTTTGTTTCATTGGCCTTGAAAATATGTTGGGGAAATCTAGTTAATTTTGATAGGCTTTTTGATTTGGCCACCATCCCTATTGTCCTCACCTCACATAACGTGGCCACTAGGAAAAACACCATTGTTGATTGAATATTAGAAATGACCATTGTTTCGACAAAAAACAATGATGCTTGGTACATTACGCTTCTTGCCGCCAACAAACTACTTGGTTGCCTTGGTTCTCGAAGTGGAACTAGACACCTTCCTTGATGTAATTGGCACACCATCAAAAGTTAACACACCCATAAGGTTGGGAATTATGTCTATGTGAGACAAACTTGGCATTGAG
>Ga0116230_10001882_pt1 | contig 20157 bp, 21 predicted proteins | sample S1TSphfallax_3_FD_88678 | JGI IMG/M metagenome (GOLD analysis project Ga0116230, IMG submission 88678) | Host-associated microbial communities from peat moss isolated from Minnesota, USA - S1T2_Fd - Sphagnum fallax MG | ecosystem: Host-associated > Plants > Peat moss > Unclassified | place... | reverse complement strand
GGGCCCGGCGGCCCGGGTGGCGGCGGCGGCGACCGCGGACGCGGCCGTCCACGGCGCGACTAGAGAACGCACGGTCACGAGGCCGGACGCGAATGCGTCCGGCCTCGTTCGTAGAAACGGCCCACATGGAAGTCGCCTTCATCGCCTACTCGGTGCGCGACGTCGCCAAGGCACGTGCCTTCTATCGCGACGTCGTCGGGCTCACGCCCGCGACCGAGTTCGGAGACTTCTGGGTCGAGTTCGACGTCGGCGGCATCACGTTCGGCGTCGGCAACGGTGAGCCGCTGGGGATCGCCCCCGGTTCATCGATTCGGCATCCATCAGCGCAAATAGGGACGTCGCTTGCGCGTTGACGGGACATCACCTGGGCGGCGAGAACGCCAGGGCATGATTCGCCGCGCCGCAGTCGCCTTGGTTTTCGCACTCGCCACGCTCGTCTCGAGCGTCGGCGGAACGATGCCTGCGCAGGCCGACGACTCCGGCGTGGTTCACGTGAGCGCGCCGCACGATCTGTTGCCGTTCGTCCAAGCGCTCATTGCACGCTACGAGACGACGGCGTCGACGACGATCGCGGTGAGCGAACTGCCCTCGAATTCCGCCGCGGCGGCGCTCAAGGCGGGGACCGTCGATATCGCCTTCAGCGATTCGGCGATCGCGGTCGACGGGCTCGACGACATCCCGATGGCGGGCGTCCCGTTCGCGGTCGTGGTCAATCCGTCCGCCGGCGTGAGCGCGCTCTCGGCGGCGAACCTGCACGCGATCTTCGATCGCACGGCGACGTCCTGGTCGGCGCTCGGCGGCGCTGCGATTCCGATCGTGACGATCGAACGGCCGCGCCTCAGCGCGGTGCAAAAACTCGTCGATCGCGCGTTTGCGCTCGATCCGAAACGGCCGCCGTCGGATGCGCTCGAAGAGGGCTCGGGTTCGATCCTCGCCGACGTGCGCAACACGCCCGGAGCAATCGGGATCATCGCGTTGCCCTTCTCGGGCGAGATCGCCGGGGTCGGCGTCATCCCGATCGACGGCGCCAAACCCGACGCGAGCGCCATCGCGACCAAACGCTATCCGCTCTTCGCCTACGAACACGCCGTGACGGTCGGTGCGCCGACGCTCGCGGTCTCGCGGCTGATCGCCTACATTCGCTCGCGCAGCAGCGATTGGCGCAGCGCCGGGTTCATCCCGATGCGCGACCTCACGCTCTAGGCGGCCCGCCGGCTCTTAGCCGGCGTTGAGTTCGCGCAGCAGTTCGAGCAGCGTCTCGCGCTGCGCGAGGGTGAGCCGGGTCGCGATCCGCAGATCGCTCTCGAGAACCAGCGGCGTCGCTTTCACGAGGAGCGCATGCCCGGCTTCGGTCAGGGCCGGACGGGTCGAGCGGCGATCGACGGGCGAGGGCTCGCGTTTCACCCAACCGCGCTTTTCGAGTTGGTCGAGGAGCCGCACCATCGTCGAGGGATCGGCCCCCAGCGCCTCGGCGATCTCGGCTTGCGAGGCACCCGGCTGCTCGTCGAGCACGACCAGCACGCCGTAGAGCATGGGCGTCAGGCCGAGCCCCCCGGCGGCTTGAGCGAAGCTTCCGAAGGCACGCATCTGCGCCCGCCGCACCTGGTAGCCCAGCAAGCCCGCCAACCGGCTCTGCACGCTTTTCATTGACGTCATCAATTATTTGACAGGTCCATAAAATCATGCTACTTTTCCGGCACGTATGGACTCGACGGCATATTTGTGGCGCGCTCGCGACGGGGGCGAATCCGCTGTCCTGCGCGGGCTGACCATGCCCGGCGCGCTGGCGCAAGCGCTCGCTACCCGCGGCGACCGGCCGGCGGTCATCCAGGGCGCCACGACCATCACGTGGACGCAGATCGCCGACCAAACCGCGCTGGTCGCGGACCGGCTGCGAGCGGCCGGTGTCGGGGCGGGTGACGTCATCGGCGTGCATTTGCCGAACTGCTGGCAATTTTTGGTCGCGCACCTTGCGCTCGCCGAGATCGGCGCCGTCATGTTGCCGCTGCATACGCCGTACCGCGAGCGCGAGCTCGCGACGTATCTTGCGTTCGCCGAAGCGCGCGGCGCGTTCGTGATGAGCGGAGCGGGCGAAGCCAAGATTGCGGCGATCCGCGACGACCTGCCGTTCTTCGCGCTGACGATCGTCGTCGACGTCGATGCGCCCGCCGACGCCTTCCGCTATCAGGGCGCGATCGAAGCCGGCGCGCGCACCCCGAGTCACGTCGTCACGCCGGACGATCCGCTCGCGCTGATCCCGACCAGCGGCACGGAATCGCTCAAACCGAAACTCTGCATGCATTCGCACGACGGTTTGCTCTCGAACGCCGTCGCGTTCGCCGAGAGCGCCGGCGTGACGAGCGCCGACCGGCTCGTGATCGGCAGCGGCTACACGCATCTCTTCGGCATGCTCGGCGTGCACCTCGCGCTCGTGCGCGCGGCGACCCTGATCGCCGTGCCGGTGTATTCGGCATCCGCGTATCTCGATGCGGCCGAGGCGCACGAAGCGACGATGGCGTGGGCCGTGCCGACGCAACTGACGGACCTCACCGGGGCGCGCGAACGCAGCGGCGCGCACCGGCTGCAGTTGCGCGAGGTGCGCACCGGCGGCGCGCCGATCGCGGCCGAGCTCGGCGACCGCGTGCGCGCGCTCTTGTGCGAGAACTTGGTCGTGCACTGGGGCATGTCGGAGCTGGGCGGCGGGATCACCACCGCCGGCCTGCGCCTCGAACCGAAGCTGATCGGCGTCCCGCTGCCCGGCGCCGAGGCGCGCGTCGTGGATGACGCGGGAAATCCGACCGCACCGGGCGAGACGGGCGACTTGCTCTATCGCCGGGCCGATATGTTCCGCGGCTATTTCCGCGACGAAGAAACGACCGCGGCGAGCATCACCGCCGACGGCTGGCTGCGCACGGGCGATCTCGCCTCGCGCGACGCGCAGGGCCGCATCTGGTACGAGGGCCGCGAAAAAGATCTGATCAACCGCGGCGGCTACAAAGTGAGCGCGTACGAAATCGAGTCGCTGCTGGGCGGCCTGGGCGCGATCCGCCAGGCGGCGGTCGTCTGCGTCCCGGACGAGCGGATGGGCGAAAAGGGTTGCCTCTGCGTCGTTCTGCACGCGGGCGAATCGCTCGCCCTCGAAGAGGTCGCCGCGCACCTCGACGCGCGCGGACTCGCCAAGTACAAGTGGCCCGAGCACCTCCTCGTACTCGACGAGCTGCCGACGACGCCGACCGGCAAGATTTGGAAGAAAGTGCTGCGCGAGCTTGCGGCCGAGCGCGTGCGGGAGAGCGTTCCCTCATGAGCTTCACCGTCACGATCGCCGGCCGCAACGAAACGTTTCCCGTCGAGATGGGGACCCCGATCCTCGATGCGGCGCTCGCCGCGGGCGTGGCGTTTCCGTATAGCTGCCGGGCCGGCAATTGCAGCTCGTGCAAATCGCATCTGGTGTCCGGCGAGATCGAGATGATGGACTATTCGGAGTTCGCGCTCGGCGAGAGCGAGCGCGCCGAGGGCATCATCCTTGCGTGCCGCGCGGTGCCGTGGTCGGATTGCACGGTCGAGATCCTCGACGCCGAGGAACTCGTGCTCCATCCCGAACGGCAACTCGCCTGCACGGTCCGTTCGATCGAACGCGCGACGCACGATATCGTCGTCTTGCGCTTGGCCGTCGAGAGCGGCGGCCCGATGGAATACGAGCCCGGCCAATATGCGCGCGTCACGTTTCCGGGCCTGCCGCCGCGCGATTTCTCGATGGCGACGCCGCACCGGCCGGACGAACTCGAGTTCCATTTGCGCTGCGTGCCGGGCGGCGTGGTCAGCGGCTATGTCGCGGGCAACGCGCAGGTCGGCGATCGCGTGCGCGTGAGCGGCCCGTTCGGCACGGCCTATTTGCGCGGGCAGCACGCCGGTCCGGTCGTCCTGGCCGGCGGCGGCACGGGCCTCGCGCCGATGCTCGCGATGCTCGATGCACTGCTCGCGAGCGGTGTCCAGCGGCGAATCGACGTTTACGTCGGCGCGCGCGCGGAACGCGATCTGTACGCGCACGAACGCCTCGTCGCAGCCGAACGAGCCGGCGCGCGCGTTCACCGGGTGCTCTCGGAACCGGACGGCGCGACGGCGTACCGCGGCGGGTACCTCGCCGATGCGCTACGCGACGACGCGCTCGATCTCGCGGATCTGAAAGTCTATCTCGCCGGGCCGCCCGTGATGGTCGATACGTGCATCGCGGCGCTCGAGGCGCGCGGCGTGCCGCGCCGGGACATGCACGCGGATGCGTTCTATGCCGCCGCGCCGGCAGGAGCCACGGCGTGAACGAGCTGGCGGGCCGGGTCGCGATCGTCACCGGCGGCGCACGCGGGATCGGCGCCGCGATCGTGCGCGACTTCGTCGCGCGCGGTGCGAAGGTCGTCGTCGTCGACAACGGTGCCTCGATCGACGGTCGCTCGACCGATCCGTCCGTCGCGACGTCCTTCACCGAATCGCTCGGCACCGCCGTCGCTCCGCTCGCGCTGAGCATCGCGGAGCCCGGCGCCGCCGAAAAGGCGGTAAAACTCGCGCACGATCTCTTCGGGCGGCTCGATATCGTCGTCAACAACGCGGCGATCTTGCGTGATGCGTTCGTCTTCAAGGGCGAGCTCTCCGATTACCAAGATGTCGTCCACACGAACCTCATCGCCGGCTTCGCGTTGATCCATGCCGCAGCGCCGGGCATGCGCGAGCGCACCAAGAGCGAGGCGCCGTATACGGGCGGCCGGATCGTCAACATCGTCTCGACCGCCGGCCTCTACGGCAACTTCGGACAGGCCGCGTACGCAAGCGCCAAAGCCGGCCTCGCCACGCTCGCGCGGATCGCCGCGCTCGACCTCGCGCGCGCCGGGATCACGGCCAACGCGGTCGCGCCGTTCGCGGCGACGCGCGTGACCGAATCGATCGTGCCCGCAAGCGAAGCCCAGTCGGCGTACAAGGCACACGCGATGAGCGTGCCGCCCGAGCCCGTCGCTCGCTTCGTGAGCTTTTTGTGTTCGCCACAGGCGCAGCACATCAGCGGACAACTCTTCGGCGTGCGCGGGCGCGAGATGTTTCTGTTCTCCCAGCCGCGCCCGATCGCGCGCGTCACGCTCGCCCCGGACGACGACCTCGATGCCGTGGGGACCCAGGTCGAGCGCAGTTTCGCTCCTTCATTCACTCCGCTCGAAACCGACCTCGATGCGTTTTCGAGCGCACCTGTCGTCTAATTCTCACCCGGTTCTCGAAAGGAACGCACTCCGTGTCCACCACCGTTGCCGATGTCAAGACCATCGAAGACTTCGCCGCCCAACCACCCGAATATCAGGCGGCCGTCAAGAAACTCGTGCTCAGCCACGCGATCAACGAACTCTACGGCGCGCAGGTGTTCGATGAGCCCGCCGTCGCCTACGCACCGACACCCTACTGGAAGTGGCTGACCTGCCGCATCGCGATGGAAGAGTACGGCCATCACGTGCGCTTCGCCGAACTCGGCAAGCAGATCGGCATCCCCGAGAACGACATGATCCCGCAGCTGACCGAGAAGAAGCCGCTCTCGATCTTCGAGCAGACGCTCGACACGTTCGAGGAGTTCGCGGTGCTCAAGATGCTCGGCGATCTGGGCGAGATCATCCAAGTCGAGGATCTGCTCAAGTGCTCGTTCGTGCCGCTGCGCACCGCCGCGCGCGCGACGATGCCCGAGGAAAAATTCCACGTGAAGTTCGGCGACGACGCCTGCGCCGAGATCTGCGCGACGCCGGAAGGCAAAGCACGGATCCAAGCCGCGATCGACAAGATCTTCCCGACGCTGCCTGCTTTCTTCGGCCGCTCGAACTCGCGCAACAACGCGATCTTCCGCGAGTTCGGCCTCAAGGAGCGGACGAACGAAGGGATGCGCGAGGACTACATCAACCGTGCGCGCGTCTCGGTCGAAGAGAAGCTCGGACTCAAACTCCCCGACGTCGACCTCTCGCAGTACTAGCGGGTGTTCGACGCGGAGCGCGTCCACGCGCTGGCCGTTGCGATCCCGGCTGCTCACTGGTTTGCCCTCTGCGGCCTGCCGTTCGCGGATGAAGAACGCGAGCGGGTCGAGCAGCTGCGCGTCGCGAGCGACGCTCGGCGGGTCGAACGGGTCGGCAGTTGGCACTCCGTGCGGGTCGTCGCCGACGATCCGCGGGCGCTGGCTGCCTACGACGCCGATGCCGCCGAAGCGGCCCGGCTCAAAGCGATCGCGATCGCCCACAGCGACGTTCCGACGGTCCTGCGGGCGACGAGCGAGGTCGTCGAACGGGGCCTCGGCGTGCTCTTCGAGGCTGCTCGGCAGGCCGCTGACCGCTCGCGCAGCGACGATGCCACGACCGTCCGGGTGGCCGCGGGTGCGGCCTCCGAGGCGATCTACCGCGCCGCGCTCGCCTCGGCGCTGGGCGAGGGGAATACCCACCGGTTCGTGCTAACGCACGCTCTATTCGCCGGCGGCCGTTGGCCGCTGGCCCGGATCGACGACACGCTCTACGTGCTCTAGATCGACGCCCGCGCGCGTCGTGTCGGGATCCGGTTCTCGCCTCTCCGAGACGGAGTTTGCCCATGAAACGGAAGAATTTTCTTGCGTCCGCCGCTGCCGCGGGCGCCGTCGCGGCTGCGCCCGGGTTCGCCCGCGCCGCGGGCTCGGCCGGCACGGTGAAGATCGGCTTTCTCGATTCGTTCAGCGGCGTGTTCTCGGACATCGCGGCCTATCACAAGACGGGCGCGCTGCTCGCGCTCGCCGATGCGAACAAGAAGAGCCGGGTGACCTATGAATTCGCATACGGCGACGACGGCTCGAAGCCGGCTCAGGCGATCACCGAATTGCAGCGCCTCGTCTCGCAAGAAAACGTCGACGTGATCTTCGGCGGGACGTCGTCTGCGAACGGCCTCGCGCTCAACGCGAAATGTCCGGAACTCGGGATCTTCAATCTCGAAGTCGGGCCGCAAGATTCGAGCATCACCGGCTCCAAGGCCGGCAAGCTCTCGTTCCGCTTCACGCCCAGCGGCCGGATGTGCTTCGCGCCGCTCGCGCAGCGCGTGCTCGCGCAGGGCAAGAAGTGGTACTTCGTGCAGGCCGACTATGCGTTCGGCAAGGACGGGTACGCCGAACTCTCCGCGATCCTCGCGCGCGCCGGCGGCACCGAGATCGGACACGACGTGCTGCCGCTGGGCACGAGCGACTTCTCGTCGGCGTTGACCAAGATCCGCAACAGCGACGCCGACGTGCTGATGATGTGCCTCTCGGGCCAAGACGCCGCGAACTGCGCGAAGCAATACGTCGATTTCGGTCTCAACAAGAAGATGAAACTCGCGGGGATGAACCTCGAGGACTTCTATTACAAGGCGATCTCGCTCGACACGCTGGTCGGCGCGACATTCCCGGTGATGTGGTCGCCGGATTGTTGCACGGACGCGCAGCGGCTCACCAAACGCCTCGCGCGCGACATCAGCGGCCCGATCTCGTGGCGCCACTATTATGGCTACGTATCGTGCGAATCGATGATCGCGCGAATGAACGAAGCCGGCACGACGAGCGCGGAAAAACTCTTGACCGCTTTCTCCGGCTACACGTTCAACGGCTACAAACCCTCGAAGAGCACGTACCGTGCCGCGGACCATCAACTCCAGCAAGACGTCTTCGCCGGCGCGATCGTCTCGCAGAAGACCTTCGAGAAGACGAAATTCATGTACGAGATCGTCAGCACGCTCGAAGCCGCGCAATCCGACGGCCCGCCAACCGCACCGTGGGTCAAAGCCGCCGAAACGGTCATCGCCGCGCAAACGATCGGATCGCGCCCGGGCTACACGCCAAAGACGATCTAACCCGGGCGGGATTAGCCGCGGGGGCCGAAGCCGCGGTAGCCGGTGAGTTCCACGAACTCCGTATCGAGCATGCCTGCCGCGCGGAGCGGCAGCGTCTCGGACCAGGCTTTGGCGGCTTCGAGGGAATCGAATTCGAGCAGCACGACGGCGCCAGGCTTGTCTTTACGGGTCCAGGCTTGGCGCGCGAACCCCGCGGCGTAGGCGACGCGCAGGGCCTCCGCCTCCGGTTCGAGCAGCGACTCGAACGCGCTCTCGGGGAAATCACGATAGTTCCGGGCAGCGATCATGAGAAATTGGGCCACCGATGCGGATCCTTTCCTGAAGCATTGCGCCAGGTTTGCGACCAAGACGTTTGTCGTGCCGGGGTTTCACCTTTGCGTCGTCTAACCTCGTCGAAATGCCCTTTGATTCGCTCGGCGCATTCGCGCGCGCGCTTCGGGACGCGGGCGAACTCGTCACCGTCGATGCAGCAGTCGATCCCTACCTCGAGATCGCGGAGATCACCGATCGCGTCGTGAAAGCCGGCGGCCCGGCGCTACTCTTCACGAGCGTGCGCGGCTCCGCGTATCCCGTGCTGACGAACCAGTTCGGCTCCGCACGGCGGATGGCGATGGCGCTCGGCGCACGCACGCTGGCTGAAGTCGAAGATCGCATCCGCAGTGCGATCGATCTCTCGGTTCCTGACTCCGCGTTCGGCAAGGTCGGCAAGCTGCTCTCGCTGACGTCGCTGCGTAACGCAATTCCGAAGACGGTCAAGACCGCGCACGCGCAAGACGTCGTCGAAGACGAGCCCGATTTGCGCACGCTGCCGGTACTCACCACGTGGCCGCTCGACGGCGGGCCGTTCGTCACGCTGCCGCTGGTCTTCACGCGCGATCCGCAGACGAAGAAACAGAACGTCGGGATGTACCGCGTGCAAGTCTACGACGAACGCACGACGGGGATGCACTGGCAAAAACACAAGCAGGGCCGCGCGCACGCCGAAAAGTGGGGCGCGCGCATTCCGGTCGCGATCGTGATCGGCGCCGATCCCGCGATCACCTATGCGGCGACGGCGCCGCTACCGCCGATCGTCGACGAGATGGCGCTGGCGGGATTCTTGCGCGGCGCACCCGTGCCGATGGTGCGCTGCAAGACGATCGACATGCTCGTGCCGGCGAGTTCGGAATTCGTGCTCGAAGGCTACGTCGATAACACCGATCTGCGTACCGAAGGTCCGTTCGGCGATCATACCGGCGTCTACAGCCTCGCCGACCAGTATCCGACGTTTCATCTGCAGTGCCTCACGCACCGCGCCGCACCGATCTACGGCGCGACGGTCGTCGGCAAGCCGCCGATGGAAGACGCCTGGCTCGGAAAAGCCACCGAACGTATTTTTCTGCCGCTCTTGCAGATGGTCGTGCCGGAGATCACCGAGTACAATTTGCCCGTCGAGGGTGGCTTCCACAATCTCGTCATCGTCGCCGTCAAGAAAATCTATCCCGGTCACGCAAAAAAGGTCATGAACGCACTCTGGGGGATCGGCCACATGATGATGCTCACGCGAACGATCATCGTGGTCGATCACGACGTCGACGTGCACGACGTGCGCGGGGTGGTCTGGAACGCGCTCAACAACGTCGATCCGTCGCGGGATCTGGTGATCATGCCGGGGCCCGTCGACGACCTCGATCACAGCGACTCGTTCCGGATGTCGGTCGGACACAAACTCGGCATCGATGCGACGCGCAAGACGGCGGACGAAGGCTATGCCCGCGAGTGGCCGCCGGAGATCCTGATGGACGCGACGACGCGCGAACGCGTGACCGCGCGTTGGCACGAGTTCGGCATCGGCGACCTCGCCAAGCGCGGCGTCCCCGACGAGTACTCGGGGCAGGGCGCGCGGCGCCTGGCACGATTACTGGCCTCGCCGTCGAAGCCGGAAACCGACTCATGAACGCCGTTCGCATCTTCCTCAAAGACATCCGCATCGAGCACACGCTCTTCGCCCTGCCGTTCGCCTACGTCGGCGCCGTGATGGGGGCGCGGGGCTTCCCCACCCCGTGGCAATTCGTCTGGATCACGCTCGCCGTGCTCGGCGCGCGCACGGCCGCGATGGCAGCGAACCGCTACTTCGATCGGAAAATGGACGCCGCGAACCCGCGCACCGCGCGGCGTGCCCTCGCCACGGGCGCGCTGCCGGCAAGCGTAATGGTGTGGGCGATCGTGGCCGGTATCGCGCTGCTGCTCGTGAGCGCCGCGATGCTCAACCCGCTTTGCCTCGCGCTGTTGCCGATCGCCGCGCTCGGCATCCTCGTGTATCCGCTCTGCAAGCGTTTCACCTGGCTCGTGCATTTCGTGCTCGGCGCGGTCGACGCGTTCGCCCCGCTCGGCGCGTTCATCGCGGTCACCGGAACCGTGACGGTCCCCGCCCTCTTGCTCTTCCTCGCGGTCACGGTCTGGGTGGCCGGATTCGACATCCTCTACGCGCTCATGGACTACGGCTTCGATGTCGAACACGGCGTGAAATCGCTGCCGGTGACCTTCGGCGAGCGGAACGGCCGGCTCATCGCCCTGGGCCTACACGTCGTGATGGTGCTGCTCTTGCTCGGCGCGGGCGTGCTCGCGAGCGCCGGCCCGGTCTACTACCTCGGCGTCATCCTCGCGGCGGCGCTGGTCGTCTACGAGCGGCGTCTGATCGCGATCGCCAGCAATTTGTTCGTCCTCAACGAGCGGATCTTCGTCACCAACATGGCATTTTCGGTCGTCTTTCTCGGCACGACCGTCGTGTCGTTTTTGACCCGATGATCGATCGCGCCGGCTTCCTTGGCGGGATGACCGCGGCGCTTGCCGCGCCATCGGTGTTCAATCCGCCCAGCTACGCGCAGTCGCTCGCGATCGGTGTCTGCGTGCCGCAGTCGGGCGACGCCCGGCCGCTGGGTGACGCGATCGTGCGTGGCGTGCGCGCGGCCGTCGACGATGCCAACCGCCAACTCGTGCTGACCAAATATTTTTCCGTGCGCGTCTTCGACGATGAGAACAATGCGGCAAACGGTATCGTCGCGGCCGGCTTTGCGATCGACGACCAGACGATCGTGGCGGTGATCGGTCACCTCTCGGGCTACGTCACGACCTCGTGCGTGCGCACGTACGCCGAGGCGAACATGCCGCTCGTCGTGCCGGTCTCGACCGCCGATGAAATCACCGCCGGCATCTATCACAACCTCGTGCGGCTGCCGACGCGCGACTTCGACGAGGGCCTGATCCACGCGCGCTTCATCGCGAAGAAGTACGCGCCGAAGAGCGCGCATGCGCTGACCCAGGACGGCGAGTACGGACCCGATGTCGTCAACGGTTACCTTGGGGCGCTAAAAGGACTCAAAATCCCCGCGGAAACCACGATTTTCGGGATCGCAAATCCCGACTACGCCGGCGCGGCCGATGCGGTGATGAAGGCCAACCCCGATCATCTGCTGCTGGCCGGGAACCTGGCCGACATGGGCCCGGTGTTGCCGCTCTTGCGCGAACGCGGCTTCAAAGGGACCCTCTCGGCCTCGCAAGGATTCTTCGACGGGAGCCTCGTGACGAAGTACGGTCCGGCCGCCGAGGGCATCGTCATCTCCACCTCGATGCCGTTCCTCGCGATCGCCCCCTCCGCGTACCGCATCGTGAGCGACTACCAGCGCCAGTTCGGCGCCTTTCTGCCGCCGACGGCGTTTGCGTACGCGGCGGCCCAAATCATCATCGCCACCAACCAGCGGACCGGCGCGACGGCGCGCAACACGATGCTGACCGGCCTCACCGCGGGTCAGGAAGTCAACACCGTGGTCGGACCGTTCCGGTTCTCGCCGACCGGCGATCCGATCGACCCGGAACTCTACTTCTACACGGTACGTGAGGGCAAGTTCGCCTATCTCCAGCAAGCCCATCCGAGCGGCTTCCTAAGTAAGTAGTCCAAGCCGACCGATACAAGACAAACGGCCCATGATCGACTTCATCCGGTGGGAATCGACCTCCGGCCAACGGCGCGCCGCCTCTATCGGCGTGACGCTGGTCGTCTTGGTCGCGGTCGCAATCACCCCGATCGCCGCCTGGCCGCTGCCGCATTCCGATACGCTCATCGCCGCGATCATCGGTGCGGCGATCACCGGTTTTGCCGCCGTCGCGTTCCTGATGTTCAGTCAGTACCGCACGTCGAGCTCGCCCGCGATCGCAATTCTCGCCCTTGGATATGCGATCTGCTCCGCCATGCTGATCGTGTATCTGACGTTCTATCAGCGCATCATGCTCGACGCGCCGATGGATGCGGCCCCACCAGGCGTGTGGCTCTATCTGTGCTTTCACGCAATGTTCCCGGGCCTGATCCTCCTCTATGCGGGCGCGCGCTTGCGGTACGACGTCGGGGCGCTCGGGCGCCGCGGGCATGTCGAGTTACCGTGGATCATCGCCGGCACCGTGCTGATCGTGATCGCCATCGGCGCCGCGAGCATGCTGCTCCCGCTGCCCAAACTCTTCGAGGCGGGGCACTGGACGCCGGCGATGCGCTGGGGAATGGCGGTGGTCATCGCCGAGGCCGTCATCGCGATCGTGCTGCTCAAGCGCGTCACCGGGATGCACTCGATCTTGGATCTCTGGCTATCGATCGCCCTGTTTGCAATTGTGCTCGATTCGTATCTGATGCTCGTGAGCAACGGGCGCTATGCGCTTTCGTGGTACGCGGCCTACCTCGCCATGCTCGGCTCCGTGATCGCGGTCCTCGCAACGTTCGTGAACCAAATCAACCGGATGTACGGCGCGCTCGCGCGCGCAGCGACGCACCTCGACGAACAAGCCCACGTCGACGGCCTCACGGGCATCGCGAACCGGCGCCGGCTCGATGAGTATGCCTCACGCGTCGTCGGCACCGCGCAACGCCGCGATGCGCCGCTCTCCGCGCTGATCTGCGATATCGATAACTTCAAACTTTTCAACGACACCTTCGGCCATCTCGCCGGCGACGATTGCCTGCGCGAGGTCGCGCGCATCATTCGCGAAGGCGTGCCGCGCCCGGGCGATCTCGTGGCCCGTTACGGCGGCGAAGAATTCATCGTGATCCTCGTCGATACGCCGGCCAACGGCGCGGCGGTCGTCGCCGAGCGGATCCGGGCGGCGGTCGAGTCGGCGGGGATCGTGCATTCGCCGGACGCGTTCTTCCCGGTCGTCACGATCAGCATCGGCGTGTGCGAACTCGCCACCGGCGGCGACACGGTGGCAGGCATGCTCGGCGGCGCCGACACGGCGCTCTACGCGGCGAAAAACCGCGGGCGCAACCGCGTCGCGGTTGCGCCCGTCGTCATCCGCGCGACGGCTTAAGCCTCGAGCCGGCGCCACTGCCCGATCGTCGCCGCGATGAGGAGCGCGGCGAACGCAAGGCCGTAGGCCGTCGATGCGATCGTCAGATCGTGCTGCTGATCCTGAGCGAAAATCGCGAGCGGATTGACGTACGTGTTGAGCCAGACGAGAACGGGTTTGAACGGTGAACCCGGCGCCGTCTGCGTCGCAAAGAGCGCGAGAACGCCCATCGCCGGCCAGATGAGGATCGCGAACGCCCGCCCGCGACGCAGCGATGCACTGAGCGCGGCGATCCATGCATACATGAGGATCGGCAGCCCGAGGCCGAGCAGGGCCGGGCCGAAGTCGGCGGCTCGAACATGGGATGTCGCGAAGAACTCAATCCCTCCGCACGCCAGCACGCCGAGCGCCACGATCGCGATCGAGAGCAGAAACGCGACGAGCATGCCGGCCAGATCGACCGCAACGATGCCGAGGGCGTAGCGTTCGCGCGTGATCGGCCGCGTCCAGGCAAACTCGAGATGCCCCTCGTTCTCCGCCGCAAACGTCAAGCCGAGCCCGGTCGAGAGAAACGCGAGCGCGTACGTCATCCCAACCACGATGAGCGCCAGCATGTCTTGATCGGTCACGAACCGTCCGTGAACCGTCGTCGACGTACCGCGAACCTTGGTCTTCTGCGTATGCACGACGGTCTTCCCGGTGCTGTCCGTGACGGTAACGGTCATGACCCCGTTCGTCGTTTGGACGGTCGTCACGTTCGGATGAACAACCTGGAAGCGGCCGCCGTTCGTGATGAACACGATGACCGCGGCACTGATCGCGAGTGCCGCGATGATGCCGAGATAGATGGTGGCCGCCGCTCGCATGCGGCGGAAGGGAGCATAGAACATGCGGCTCAGCCCTTCTCGACGCGCGAGCGGCTGCCGGCATCCATCGCGACGTCGAGTCCGAACGCGGTCGCAAGACCGGCGAAGCACCACGCAAACGCGGTGAAGTGGCCGGGATGAGAGCCGCCGGCGCAGAGGTCGGCGAGGATGAGCGCGGCGAGCACCGTCACGACGACGGTGGTGTAGGCGGGTAGCGCCCGGTGCGCGCGGGGTTTGGCTGCGGAAGACATCGCTAGTCGGCCTCCAGGGTGACGGGACGCGGTTGTTCGACCGCGGCGAAAAAGAGCGATTCGAGATTCTGCGGTTGGACGGTGACCGAGGTCGCGCCGGCAGCTTCCAGATCGGCGACGACCGCCTCGGTGTCGCGCAGCGTGTGCAGCCGCAGGACGTTGCCGATCAGCTCGACGGTACGCACGCGCGGATCGGCGGCGAAGCGCCGTTCATCGGCGCCGGCGGGAAAGACGGCTTCGACGATCTTCTCGCGCTCGCGCAACTCATCGAGATCGCCGTCGACGACGAGCCGGCCGTTCTTGACGATCACGACGCGATCGGCGGCGCGTTCGACCTGGCCGACGTTGTGCGAGGAGAAGAGCACCGCCGCGCCACCGGCGGCCGCTTCGATGATCAGATCGAGGACCGCGCGTTGGTGGATCGGATCGAGGCCGCTGGCGGGCTCGTCGAGGATCATGATCGTCGGGCGCATCGCGAACGCGATCGCAAGGCCGACGGCCGCGCGCTGACCTTTGGAGAGTTTGCGCACGCGCTTCTTCGGAGCGAGCGAGAAGATCTCGAGCATCTTGTTCGCGCGCCGCTGGTCGTAGCGCGGGAACGACCCGCGGGCGATCGTCAGATGATCCGCGACGGTGAGGTTTTCGTAGAGCGCGCTGCGCTCGGGAACGAAGGCGACGTCGGCGAACATCTCCGCACGCGGCGGACCGCCCGCGATCGAGATCCTGCCGCTGGTCGGGCGGGCCAGGCCGGTGAGGCACTTGAAGGTCGACGATTTGCCGGCGCCGTTCGGACCGAGCAACCCGCACACCGATCCCGCCGGGACCGCGAGCGACAGATCCGCGACGGCCTCGAAGGTGCCGTAGCGTTTGCGCAAGTTTTGGACCTCGATCGGGTTCATGACGATGCCTCCGTGCCGTACCAGCGTTCGAGCAGCCGGCCGACGATCGCGGCGACTTCGTCGCGCGAGAGGCCGATGGATTTGGCCTCCCGGATCGCCGACTCGAACGACGCGCTCGAGACGTCGGCGACCGCGCGGCGCGCCGCCGGGACGTCGGCGCTCACGAACGAGCCGCGGCCCGGGCTCGTCGCGATGACGCCCTCGCGCTCGAGATCCCGGTAGGCCCGGGCGACCGTGTTCGGGTTGACGGTCAAGTCGACCGCCAGTTGCTTGACCGTGGGCAGGCGCTCCCCGGCCAAGAGGGCACCGATCGCGACGGATCGTTTCACTTGCTCGACGAGCTGCACGTAGATCGGCACCCCGCTCCGCGGATCGATGGTGAAGGAAGCCCCCACAAGTTCGCACTCCTATTGTATTAGTGTACTAGTACAATAACACACTAATGCGAGTCGTCAAGGCTTTCGCCGGAAAAGGCGAATTGTAGGGTCATGGCGACGACCGCCCCACCGGCTGCCCCGGCGATCCGCGCGGACCCGTTCACCGGGCCGGCCTCGGTACGGCTGCCGCACGAGTGGCTCGCCCTCGGGCTCTCCTTCGTCGGGCTGCTATTCGCCGCGGCGCTCGTGAAGTGGTTCACCCAAAGCGATACCTTGCTCAAGGAAGTCGCGCTGCTGCTCGTGGTCGGGATGCTCTACGTGACGCTCTCGCGCGGTCGGCTGCTCGGCGGCAGCATCCGCGTCCACGCCGGACAATTCGGCCACGTGTACGAGATCGTCGAAGAATGTTCGCGCAAAATGCGCATGGCAACGCCGCAGGTGTTCGTGCGCGACGATCCGTTCGTGCCGGTCGTTGGCGTCGGCATCGCCGATCCGTATGCAATCATCATCTCGGCGCAGTGGGTCGATCACCTCACCCCCGATGAAATCCGCTTTCTGATCGGCCGCGAGCTGGGCCATATCGGGGGCGGTCACACGCGCATCTCGTCGCTCTTGAGTATCAACGGCCGCGAGAACGCGCTCATCGCGATCATCTTCGGCGCGTGGCTGCGGCGGATCGAATATACCGCCGATCGGTTCGGCCTCTTGTGCTGCGAGTCGGTCGAGGCCGCGACCTCCGCGATCGCCGTCTCGACGTTTCATCTCGTCGGACGCAAGATCGATCTTGCGGCGTTCGCGGGTCAGTACCGCGAGATCGCCGCGGAGCGCTCCCTTCAGATGGGCGAGTGGGTGACCGCGACGCCGTACGCGACGAATCGGATCGCCGCGCTCCAGCGTTTTTCGAGCGATCCAAATTTCACGTATTGGAGCGCTGCGTTCAACGCGGCGAAACGCGAGCAGGTCGTCCTTACACCGGTAACCCTGCAGCGCAAGAACTACGTCGGCTTCTTCCGCCGGCTCGCCGCGTACGCGATCGATTCGACGCTGCTCGGCGTGCTCTATCCGCGCGAGTTGGTCACGGCGCAAATCAAAAAACAAACGGCCGACGCCGAGGATGCCGCGTCGGGCGTCGCGATTGCGAAGAAAGTCGTCAGCGAGCTCGGCGACGACGACGATACGCCCGCACCGGCTGCCTCGCCGAATCCGACCCCGGCGCCCGATGCAAGCCCGCACCCCGGGCACGGCGCTCACGCGCTGACGATTCCGCACCCGCACGTTCACGCGGGATTCGTGCCGACTTCCGCCAGCGACATCCTCGGTTGGGTCGTCTTCTTCGTCTACGTCGTGTTGCTCGTCGGTATCGCTGGTCAGACCTTCGGCATGATGATTCTGGGGATGCGCATCGTGCAAACCAACATGCAGCCCGTCGGCCTCGGGCGCGCGCTGTGGCGATACGGCGTGTTCGTGCTTACGTTGCCCTATAGTATCTTCCGGATTTTCGGCCGCATCCAGCCCTTCGAGAAATGGTCCGGTACCCGAACTGTGACCGGCAGCACTCCGCGCGTTTCATAAAGACAAAACAAGCTCGCCGCTTAGCGGGTGCAGACGCCCCTCGGCACCGAACATCACGAATCCATGCTCGACCTGGCCGTCGGGAAAATTGATTTCCTCTTCGCTCGTCATCCCCGCCCGATGTGGGTCTTCGATTTGGAGACGCTCGAATTTTTGGCGGTAAACGATGCGGCGATCGAACTGTACGGGTATCGCCGCGAGCAGTTCCTGGCCTCGACGCTTGCATTGATCCGGCCGCCGGACGCGGCCCAAGAACTCGCCGCAGCCGCCGAGGCCGCGCGCTCGACGAAGGAAAACCGGCGCAGCGGCCCACATCGCCACATTCGCGCGGACGGCACGGAGTTCTACGTGCGCGTCGAGTCCGCGTACGTCGACTTCGAGGGCCGACCGGCACGGCTCACGATGATCCTCGACCAGACCGAGACGATCGCGCACATGCAGACCCTGCACGAACGTGAATCGCAACTCGCGCTGGTGGTGGATCAATTGCCGGCGATCATGTGGACGACGGATACGAATCTCGTGCTCACCTCCGTCGTCGGCGCCGCGCTCAAGGGCATGAAGATCGACGGGAACCGCGCCGTCGGGCTGTCCATCAGCGAGGTCTTCACCTTCGATACGCTCGGACGGCCCAGCCGGGTCCCGGCCGCGCACGCAGCCGCCCTGCTCGGCGAGCGCGTGCGCTTCGGCGGCTGGTGGCGCGAACGGTATTTCGAGGGCACCGTGGAGCCGATTCGCAGCGGCGACAACGTGACCGGCGTGATCGGTGTGGCGCTCGACATCACCGACCAACACGAGAGCCAGCTCGCGCTCGAGCGCCGCAACAACGAACTAGATGCCGCACAAGCGATCGCGCACTGCGGCAGCTGGTCGATGGACATGCGCTCGGGCACGGTCTATTGGTCGCCCGAACTCTATCGCATCGTCGGCGAGAAGCCGGACGATCCGGCGGTCGAACGCACGCTCTTCACCTACGATCACCCCGAGGATGCCGAGGGCGTCCGCGCGGCGATCGAGGCAGCGGAGCGCACGCGCGAACCGTACAATGTCGAACACCGGCTCATCCGCCGCGACGGAACGATCCGCATGGTGCGCGAGCAGGGTGCGTTCTATTTCGACGATGACGGCCACGCGGTGCGCTGCGTCGGCACGGTGCTCGATGTGACGGAACGCAAAGAGGCCGAAGAGCGCATGGCCTACCTCGCGCACCACGATTCGCTCACCGACCTGCCGAACCGCACCCTCTTGCAAGAACGGCTCGAGCGCGCCGTCGTGCATGCCGAGCGGCGTGGGGCGAGCTGCGCGGTGCTGTTTCTCGATCTCGATCGTTTCAAGTACATCAACGATACGTTCGGTCACATCGTCGGCGACGAATTGTTGATCGCCGTCGCCCAGCGGATCGCGGGTGTCGTGCGGGCGGGCGACACCGTCGCGCGCCCCGGCGGCGACGAGATCGTGGTGGTTCTCGAGGACCTCGTCGACAGCGATCGCGCGACGGAACTCGCGCAGCGCATCCGGCGTGAGTTCATGCGGCCCTTCGAGCTCACCGTCGGTCCGCAGTTCATCGCAGCGAGCATCGGGATCGCCCTCTATCCGCACGACGCCGCCACACCGGACGACCTCCTGCGCGCCGCCGACGCGGCGATGTACCGCGCCAAAGAGCGCGGCGGCAACGATTTCCAGTTCTTCATGCCGCAGCTCCACGAGACCGCGATGAAGCAACTCGCGCTCGGCAATGCGCTACGCGTCGCGATCGAGAAGAATGAACTGAGCGTCGCCTATCAGCCGATCGTGAACGTCAAGGACGGTCGCACGGTCGGCGTCGAGGCGCTCGCGCGCTGGTATCGCGACGGCGAAGTCGTCGCCGGTCCAGCCGAATTCGTGCGGGTCGCCGAAGAGATGGGGATCATCCGCGAGCTCGGCGAGTTGATCTTGCGCCAATCGTGCGATCGGATGGGCACCTGGCTCAAGGCCGGGCTCGATATCGAATCGCTTTCCGTCAACATCTCGCCACGCCAGCTCTCCGAGCGCGGTTTCGTCTCCCGCTTGGCCGAAATACTGATCGCGGCAAAGATCGCGCCGAACCGGCTCGAGCTCGAGATCACGGAGAGCGCGTTCGTCGATACCAACGACGACGCGTTCGCGGCGATCACCCAGTTGCGGCAACTCGGCGTGCGCTTCGCGATCGACGACTTCGGGACGGGCTACTCGTCGCTCTCCTACCTCAAACGGATCCCCGCCGATACGGTGAAGATCGACCGGTCGTTCATCGTCGACATCCACGAGTCGACGGATCGCACGATCGTCGAGGCCGTCATCAACGTCGCGCGCAACCTCGGCAAGCGTGTCGTCGCCGAAGGGATCGAAACGGGCGAACAGATCGAGGCCTTACGCGCGCTCGGCTGCGAGTGCGCGCAGGGCTATCTCTTCAGCCGTCCGCTCGAAGCCGCGCGCTTCGAGGCGTTCATTCGCGCGTCGGCGTAGCCGGCTTCACCGGCTCATCCGGCGCATCGTCCGGATCGACGGGATCCATTTTCACATCGTGCGCGACATCGTCGCGCTCTTCGCCCGAGGGGAGATTCTCCTCGGTGAGATCGTTCTCGTAGAGGTCGCGACGTTCCATGACGTGAGGATTCCCCGCCCGGGACCGCCGGAAACCGCGCCGGACGGCGGCGGGTTTCCGGCTGCGTGAAAGCGATCCAGTTCGCCGCTCCGGGCGGCCCCGAGGTCTTGCAACTCGTCGATCTGCCGGCACCCGATCCGGGCCCGGGTCAAATCCGCATCCGGCAGGCCGTGGCGGGCGTGAACTTCATCGACATCTACATCCGGACCGGGCGCTACGTGCGGCCGCTACCGCACGTGCCGGGCCGCGAAGGCGCGGGCACGGTCGATGCCCTCGGCACGGGCGTGAGCGGGCTGCAGGTCGGCGATCGCGTGTCGTACAGCGAGGACGCCGTGCCGGGCGGCTACGCGGAATTCGTCGTGATCCCGGCCGCGAGCGCCGTCGTGCTGCCGCAGGACATCACGT
>Ga0116230_10001881_pt1 | contig 20157 bp, 21 predicted proteins | sample S1TSphfallax_3_FD_88678 | JGI IMG/M metagenome (GOLD analysis project Ga0116230, IMG submission 88678) | Host-associated microbial communities from peat moss isolated from Minnesota, USA - S1T2_Fd - Sphagnum fallax MG | ecosystem: Host-associated > Plants > Peat moss > Unclassified | place... | reverse complement strand
GGTCGAGCATTCCTCTCGGGTTGCCAAGCCGCCTATTCCGACCGCCCATCGCCTAGCGTCCCCTCGCCGCCATGGATGCGGCTTCACGGGCCTGTCATGACACCTGCGACAGGCTGGGTGTTACCCGGCTGAACTCCCGCCATCGTTTCCCGCGTGGCGGATCAGCCTCATCGAGAGCGAATAGTCATGCAACGAATTCGAGTTGGGCTGCTCGCGCCCGCGATTGTCGCGGCGCTCGGCGGCTGCGCGAGTCAAGGCGCGTCCACTGCCTTGGAACGGCCCCAGTCGCTGGTGGCGGAGCGCGCGGGTCGGCAATACGAGTGGAACACCCCGCCGCAATCCGGCATGGAGTTGGACATCGAGGTGAAAGAGCACGTGCAACGGCTGCTTCAACAACCGCTGTCGCTGCAGGCTGCCGTGCAAATCGCGCTGTTGCGTAATCCGCGCCTGGAAATCGAGTACGCGCGGCTCGGAATTGCCGCAGCTGATGTGCTCGAGGCAAGCCAGCTCAGCAATCCCACCCTCGGAGCGCGCGTGCTCGCGCCAGTTAACGTCGGTTACGCCACCCTCATCGGCGGTGGCCTGTCGCAGAGCTTCTCTGACTTGCTGCTGCTGCACGTGCGCAAGCGCCTGAGTCTGGGCGAATATCAGCGGGCGGAATTTTTGATCGCCGCCGCCATAGTCGATTTGACCGCGGATGTGCGCACCGCATGGTACGGCGCGGTGGGCGCGCAACAGGTCGCGACGATGCGCGCGACCATGGCCGCCGCGGCGCAGACCGCGGCAGAACTCGCCGGCAAATTTCATGACGCCGGCAACATCAGCGACCTGCAGCTCACCCTCGAACGGGCGGCCGCCACCCAAGAGAGGATCGCGGCGACGCGAGCGCGGGCGGATGCCGCGCGGGCGCGGGCCGCGCTGAACGAGTTGCTCGGGCTCGGCGGCGAAGAAGACCATTGGATGACCCCTAAGATGTTGGCGACCCCGGTGCTGCGGGAGGACGATGCGGATGCGCTCATCGACATCGCAAGGTCGCAACGCTTGGATCTGCTCGCGGCGCGACGCGAGGTGGCGGTGCTCGAGCAATCGCTCGAGACGACCCGGCGCTATCGCTGGTTGGGGCGGGTCGATGCCGGCGTTGAGGCTGAGCGCGACGACGACCGTTCACGTCTCGTCGGGCCGTCGCTCACGCTGGAGCTACCGCTGTTCAATCAGGGACAAGCGGCGATTGCCCGCGCCCGTGCGCTCCTCGATGAGCAGCGCGGCCGGTTGCACGCGCTCGAGTTATCCGTCGACAATGCCGTGAGACTCGGCGTCGAGCGTGTGCGGGCAGCCCGCGAAATCGCCGATGACTATCGTTCCGCCCTGATTCCTGAGCGCGACAGTGCCCTCATCGGCATGCAGGAAAACGCCAACTACATGCTCATCGGGACCTTCGAGCTGCTGCTGACGAAACAGGAGCAATACGTTGCTTATCAGGGCTACCTGGAGGCGATCCGCGACTACTGGCTGGCGCGCAGCGAACTGATGCGCAGCGTCGGCGCAAGATTGCCGAGCGAGCCCGACGACGATGCGATCACCGCTGACCCTGCCGGCCCCACGGAGACATTGCCATGAAGTTTTCAAGACGTCATTTGATGCTGGGGACGGGTGCGGCCACGCTTGCCACCCTCGGCAGCCGTAGCGACGCGGCGGTTGCTGCACCGCCCCCGCCGGGTCACGAACCCCCCGCCGGCGCTGCCTTTCGACCGGTGACGACGCTCAACGGTCGGACGCTGGAACATCGGTGGGTGGACGGTGTGAAGGAGTTTCACCTCGTGGCCGAGGAGATCGAGCATGAGTTCGCGCCGGGCTGCCGCGCAAAGTGCTGGGGATACAACGGGTCGACGCCCGGCCCGACGATCGAGGCGGTGGAGGGGGATCGGGTGCGTATCCTGGTCACCAATCATCTGCCGGAGGAGACGACCATTCATTGGCATGGCATCTTGTTGCCGAGCGGCATGGATGGCGTCAGCGGCCTCAATCAGCCGCCGATTCCGCCGGGCGAAACCTATGCATATGAATTTACCCTTCGCCAGCATGGCACCCACATGTATCACCCGCATGCGGACGAACTCGTGCAAATGGCGGTCGGCATGATGGGGATGTTCATCATCCATCCGCAAAACGGTGAGAGTGAGGCGGTCGATCGGGATTTCGTGATCTTGCTGCACAACTGGGCATTGCACCCCGGCACGCACAGGCCGGACCCCTCGATCATGACGGACTTCGACTTATGGACCATGAACAGCAAGGTTTTTCCCGCCATCGAGCCGATGGTCGTGCGCACCGGACAGCGGGTGCGAATCCGGCTGGGAAATCTCTCGATGTGGAATCATCCGATGCATTTGCATGGACATCGATTTTGGGTCACCGGGTCGGACGGGGGGCGCTGGCCGCGCGCGATCTGGCGTCCGGAGGTTACGGAACTCGTCGCGGTTGGACAAACTCGGGACCTCGAATTTGTCGCGACTCCCGGTGATTGGGCGTTCCATTGTCATATGGCCCATCACACGATGAACGCCATGGGTCACCGCGTTCCCAACACGCTCGGGGTGGATCAAGCCGCCCTGCAAAGCCGGCTGTCCGCGCTGCTGCCCGGCAGCATGTCCATGGGTCAGAACGGCATGGCGGAGGAAGCAGCGATGGGGAATATGAAAGGCCCCAGCAATACGTTGCCCATGATGCTGGGGGCGGGTCCCTTTGGTAACGTTGGGATGGGTGGGATGTTTACGGTGTTGAAGGTGCGCGACCATCTCGCCGACAATCATTCCGACCCCGGCTGGTACCGGCATCCCGCGGGGACCGTCGCGCATCGTGTCGACAGCGCTACCCCCGCGCCTTCCGCCCATCCCGACACGGTCAGAAAGTGATGCGCACGCCCGGAAAGGCTTCGAAAGGTGCGGCCGGACTCAAGAATCGAGTATCAACCCCCCTTGATCCGGGCGGCGACAGGCGAACCGCTTTGAAATGAGCCCCATTCGGCGGGGAGCTGTTTCGCCACCTCCGATTGTCCCTTGTGACACAGGAAGGTTTCGAACGCGAGTGCCAACGGCGGCACATGGGTGGCGAACAAGCGCACGACGAACCATTCGCGCAAGAACGGATTGTTGGGCAGCGGCAGAATTCCGAGCAGTCCCGCCTTGATCTCGAGCACGCACGTATGCAACGACAGGTACGCGGGTCCGAAGCCGGCGGCGCACATCTGTTTGATCGCCTCGTTGCCGGACAGTTCGGAACCGATGCGCAGGCGCAGCCCCGCTTCCTTGAACAGGCGCTCGACGGTGGCACGCGTCCCCGAGCCCGGCTCACGAACCAGCAGGCGAGATTCGGCGAGCACCGGTAGCGTCAACTGCTTGTGCGACATGAGCGGGTGATTGGGTGACGCCAGGAATGCCACCGGATTCTTCGCAAACGGGCAGGCGGACACGCGCAGCTCGTGCGGCGGCTGACCCATCACGGCCACGTCGACCTCGTTCAAGGCGAGGCTGCGCACGATGGCATCGCGCTTGTCGACCTGCAGCTTGACCTTGACCTTCGGGTGTTGGCTCGCGAAGCTCACCAGCAAGCGTGGCAGGAAGTACTCGGCGGTGGTCACCGCGCCGACGCGCAACGTGCCGGAAAATTCGCCGGCGAGCGTCGACATTTCGTCGCCCGCTTCCGCCCACAACGCCAACATGCGATCCGCATAGCGATTCAGCATCACACCGGCCTCGGTGAGCCGCACGCCACGTCCCGTGCGGGCGACAAGCTCGAGTTTGAATGTCTCCTCGAGTTCGCCGATCTGAATCGAGACGGCGGACTGGCTGAGGTGCAGTTCGTCGGCCGCCAGAGTGACGTTGCCGAGGCGCGCAACGGTGTTCAAAGTTTGCAGTTGGCGTAGCGATGCGAGTTTTTTTGTCGCCATAGCATGATATTAGAAACTCGCGTCATCATTGTCAAAGCGGTCGACACTGCTGCACGGACCAGCAATCCCGGTCACGCGCCGGCACTGCGCCAGTGGGCGCCCATCGAGACTGCTACAATGGCGCGGTAACCGGTCGAGATGCCGCGATCATGAGATATCGAATCCTGAGGATCAACGCCGCTCGCGGCGGTCGCGACGGCCTGATAGGGGTCATGGCGACCGCCCTGGCGATGACCTGGTTCGCCTCGGCTCACGCAGGCGAAACCCTGGAATTACGCTCCTTGGCTGCGAGTTGCGCGGCCTGTCATGGCACCGACGGTCATTCGCTAGGAGGCGCCTCGTTGCCGTCTCTGGCGCACTTACCGCAAGCATACTTCCTCGCACGCATGCGCGCCTTTCGCGACGACGATGCGTTGGCCGCGAACGTGATGGCGCAGATTGCCAAGGGCTATGACGAGCAACAGCTGCAGCAGCTTGCCGGCTATTTTGCGCGACAACCCAGGGCGAGATATTAAATAAACTGCGGATCTGCATAGGTTTTTTAATGGTATGCCGCCGGTCTTTCAATGACGTGCCTGCCGGTGATATGGTCGTTCGATGAACCGCCGGCAGGTGATGATGGGGATTGGCGCCGGGGGCATCGTCACCGCGCTCGCCGGTTGTGCAGGGCGGCAGACAGGGCGTAGCCGACCGCAGGTCGTGGTCGTTGGAGCGGGCTGCGCCGGGACGACCGCGGCGAAGTACTTGAGTTTGTGGTCGGCGCGGACGATCGATGTCACCTTGATCGAGCCAAATCCCCGGTATGTGTCATCGCCATTGTCAAACCGTGTGGTCGATGGCGAATGGGTTCTCGCCGATCTCACCCGATCCTACCAATCCCTGGTCAGACGCCATGGCGTGCGTATCATGGCGGCCCGAGTCACTGCCGTCGATTCGAGCGCGAAGCGGGTGCTGCTGGAGGATGGCGGTAGCCTCCGCTATGACAAGCTCGTCCTCGCGCCCGGTATCGATCCACAGTTCGAGGCGATCGAGGGCCTCGCCGCCGCGCATGCCGACGGCCGCATCCTCACCGCGTGGTCTGCGGGTCCCGATACGGCCGGTCTGCATGCCCAGCTTCGAGCGATGCCAGACGGGGGCGTGGTCGCGATCACGATTCCGGAGGCCCCCTACCGGTGCCCGCCGGCACCCTATGAACGTGCAAGCCTGGTCGCAGCCTACCTCAAGCAATTCAAACCCCGGTCGAAAGTGCTCGTGCTCGATGCCAATCAGGATGTGGTTGCGATGGGAGCGCTGTTCAAGAAGGCCTGGAAGGATTTGTATGGCAGTCTGCTCGAATATCGCAACCATCACCAGGCGATCGGCGTTGATGCCGATAGGCTGAGCGTGCGCTTCGATGTGCAGGAGGATGTACGGGCCGATGTACTCAACGTCTTGCCACCGGTCCGCGCAGCACTGATCGCGAGGGAAGCGGGGCTCGCCAACGTCAACGCTCGTTGGTGCGGGGTCGACTTTGCCTCCTTCGAATCGACTGTTGCGCAGGATGTTTACATCATCGGTGATGCCATTCAGGGTGCGCCGAGAATGCCTAAGTCAGGCCATCTCGCCAACGGGCACGCGAAGATTGCGGCGGCTGCGATCATTGCGGCATTGCGACAGCAGCCGCTCGATCCGCATCCCATGTTGACCAATACCTGCTTCAGCCTGGTGAGTCCGTCCGCCGGGATCCACTCGGCCGCGGTTTACCATTTCGTGGATGCGCGTCACAGCTTTGAGACCGTCCCGGAGGCCGGCGGCGTGTCGGCCGAACCGAATGAGGCGGACGCGGTCGGCGCGATCGCCTGGGGCAAGAATCTCTGGGCCGACATGCTCGAATAGCCCGCCGCTCGCGCGCGCAAGTGCTCGTCCGCGCAACCGGTTAGCGATATTAGGGAAACACAAGGCGCCCTGTATTTAATTCAATTTCTTTCTCGCCGGTGACTCATTTAGATTTCTCCGGGTCGCGACCCGTCAGGCGCGAGTCGTATAAAGAAACCTTGCTCGTTGGTCGGGGGAGCATCGCCATGAAACAAGACGTGTTTGCACACGATCAATGGGGTCGGGTGATCGAATTCCATTGTTGCCGAAAAAATCAAATCTGAAGGAGAAGTTGCGATGTCTGAAGCGAAGGATTTGAGTAGGAGACATTTCCTGGGACTGGCCGGGGGGGCCGGCGTCGCGAGCTTTGCGGCCCGCGCAATCGGTTTCAACTTGGGTCTGGTCGAACTTCTCCATGCGGAGCCGACCAAGACCGCGGTCACGCCATTCAGCTTTGCCATCATCACCGACTCGCACCTGTTCAGCATCCCGAATCACAAGTTCGATCGTGCCCTCGAGGATGCGGTGGCACAGGTCAATGCGCTCTCGCCGGCGCCTGACTTCGTCGTCTATACGGGTGACATCGCGCAGAACGGTCGTGAGGATCAACTCGTCAAGGGCAAGGGTATCCTGGCGAAGCTGAAAGTACCCCTCAAGGTCATTCCCGGCGAGCATGATTGGTACCTCGATATGGGCAAGTCCTGGAACGGGTTGTTCGGCAAGGAGACCTGGTCGTTCGATCACAAGGGCGTGCACTTCGTCGGTTTGAATTCGATCTTGGTCAAGGACTTCTGGACCGGCGCCGGCATGACGCCGGTGCAGCGCATGGGCACGATGGAAATGCTCGAAAGCCCGATCGCCGGGCCATGGGGTGTCCGCGAAGCTCAATTGGATTTCCTGCGCAAGGACGTGGCGAAGCTGAGTCCGAGCACGGCCGTCGTGATTTTCACCCACTCACCGCTCTGGGACTATTATCCCCGCTGGAATTTTCAGACTGAGGACGCGCCGCAGATCCGCGAGATCCTGAGCAAGTTCGATCACGTCGTGTCGCTGCACGGCCACGTCCACCAAACCATCTACAACAAATTCGCGAACTTCAGTTCCGCCGGCGCCCTGTCGACGTCGTGGCCGTGGCCGTATCCGCCCGTGGTCCTCGATTACCCGGGATCGCAAATGAATCAGTCCGATCCGGCGAATACGAAGGACGGAATGGGTTCGCAACTCGTGAGCTTGAATGCTGCCGGCGGCGGCGTCGTAACCTACGAACCCTTCGCCAACTCGCTGACGCCGTGGCTCAAAGACGGCGTGAAAGTCTGACCGCAACCTTACGAGATCACCATGAAAACACTCAGTCATTCGAAAAAAATCTATGTGTGCGTGGGGGCCGCGCTGCTGGGCAGCCTCGGAACGGTGGGCATCTTCGCGCGAGCGCCGTTCACTGACGCGCAACTCGCGGACCAACAACGTGAATTGCTCGACGTGGTCAACAAGGGCCGCGATCTATGGCACGGCAGCAAGCCCTCGATGTCGACCAATGGGCTTGCCTGCGGTAACTGTCATCCCGATGCGGCCGCGTCGAATCCACAGACCTTCCCCAAATGGGTGCCGCAGCTCAATGCCGTGGCGCCGATGCGCGAGATGATCAACTGGTGCATCGTGCATCCGCAGAACGGTACGGCGCTCGACGTTTCGAGCGCGGACATGGTGGCTCTCGAGGCGTATGCGATGTATCTGTATCGCGGTGAAAAGATCCAACCGGGATACACCGTCCCGACGCCGCCTGTGCCGGTCACGTCCGGAGTGGGTTATCCCTACAAACCGTCGGGTTTGGGCGTCGATAAGTAATGACTGCAACCCCGTGAGTCGGCAATCATGAAAGCGCGGCGGCTGTCTGTTCTCGTGCTCTGCAACACCGTTGCGGTCGGCGTGTTGCTCGGCAAGAGCGGGCAGTCGGCCGCCGCGATGCGAACGGATTGCGATACCAGCCTGTACCCGCTGAGCTCGCCCACGTCTCGTTTCGAGGATGGCGGTGACGGCACCGTCACCGACCGGCAATCGAAGCTGATGTGGATGCGATGTCCCATTGGCCAGAGCTGGAGTCGGGGAACTTGTACCGGCCAGAGTTCTGCGCTGACCTGGGCGGACGCAGAGCAGGTTGTGAAGACCATCAACAAGAGCGGGAAACTCTTCTACAGCGATTGGCGCCTCCCGCAGTTGCCTGAACTGGCGTCGATCACGGAACGCCAGTGTAAGAGCCCGCGCATCAACCTCGAGGTGTTCCCCAACACGGTCGCCGATTTTTTCTGGTCGGCCACCTCGCGACCCGCGCGAGCGGCCGGCGCGCCGCCTGGATCAGCGGCTGCTTCGCAGGTGCTCGAGGAGACTCCCGATCGCTTTGCCTTCGTTCTGAGCTTTGGTCCCGACGGCGTGAGTTACGCGAACAAACAGGAGCAACATGATGTCAGGCTCGTCCGCTCCGCTCGCTGAACCACGCCAATCGGACGATGTCCTTTTGGCGGGTCGGCGTCGCCTGTTGCGGGTCGGCGGCCGAGTGCTGCTCGGTGCGGCGCTGCTACCGGCTTTGGGCCTGCGGGCGCAGACCGCGCAAGGGAGCATGAATGGGGCCAAGTCCGCCTTCGGCGCGGGCTCGCTCGCCGAGGCGCTGCGACTGTTGGATGCTGACCCTACTCCCAGCGACGACATCACGCTCAACGTGCCCGATTTCGTGGAGAACGGCGCCGTCGTGCCCGTCGAGATCACGAGTCGGCTGCCGGGCACACAGGAGATCTACATCTTGTCCGAAGCGAATCCATTTCCATTGGTCGCCCGCTTCACGGTGCTTGAAGACACGGATGCGTTCGTGTCGGTCCGCATCAAGGTCGCGAGCAGTTGCAACATCCATGCGCTGGTTCAGTCGGGGGGGCGGTTCTTTTCGGCGGTCAAAGCCACGACTGTCACGGTTGGAGGTTGCGGTGCCTGAGCCGATTCGCATCCGCGCCCAAGCGAAAGATGGCGGCACCGACATCCATGTGCTGATGCCGCATCCCATGGAGTCTGGTTTTCGCAAGGATTCAGCCGGCGAGTTCGTCGCGGCTCACTACATCACGGACGTCGAGATCGTCGTCGCCGGCCGGACGGTGTTGAGGGCCACCTTGAGCCGTGCCGTCTCCGAGGATCCGCTGCTGTTTTTTCGAATCAAGGGCGGGCATGCCAACGACGCCATTCGAGTTTCCTGGATCGACAGCTGGGGCGAGCGCCGCATGGATGAGTCGGTAATCACGTCGCCCGCATGACCAATTCAATATCCACTTCAAGTGACCGTGGGAGAATCGAGAATGAGTGAAACGAAACAGACGATGACTTTGACCCGACGTGCGGCCATGGGTCGCGGCGCGAGGGCACTCGCGGCGATTGGCGTGGTCATCGGCGGCATCTCGCCGGCGTTCGCCGCCGGCAAGGCAGCCAAGGAAGATTTCTACTTCCAGGACACTCCCGATGCCGACAGCGGCCGAAACTGCAGCGGCTGCATCAACTTCTCGCCGAAAGCCACCGGACTCTACGGTAAGGATTCCGGCGATTGCTCACTGCTTGCCGGGGACGTCTGCAATCATTGCTACTGCCAGGGCTGGACCGACAAGACGGATCCAAAAGCCAAGAAGGCGGGGACTTGAGACTGAGGGTGCTACAGTCGCCGTCATGGCGACTTATGTAGCACTGCTGCGCGCCGTCAATGTCGGCGGAACCGGTAAGCTGGCGATGGCGGATTTGAAGGCTCTGTGCGCCGAACTGGGTTTCAGTCGAATCGAGACCTACATCGCCAGTGGCAATGTGGTGTTCGACTGCGATCTTGCGCCTCAGTCGGTGCAAACGAAGTTGGCGACGCGATTGCGCGCCGATGCGGGAAAACCAGTGGGTGTCTTGTTGCGAACCGCCGGCGAGATGCGGGCGGTCCTCGAGACCCAGCCGTTTCCCGACCGAGATCCGAAACTGACGTACGCATTTTTTCTCGATGTCAAGCCGGACGCCGGGGTCTTTGAGGACGTGCGCGGGCGCGACAAGGAGGAAATACACCTCGGCACGCGCGAGATTTACGTCTACTATCCCAAGGGTATGGGACAGTCCAAGTTGCGGATCCCGGCGGCGGCGGCCGGCACGGCGAGAAACCTGAATACAGTCGCGAAACTCGCTGAACTGTCTGCGCGCCGGTGATCGCCGGGGCTCGGCCATCCCCGGCCAGGCGCTCCTTCGCCGGCTGCTCCGGCGCCTTGGCCGGATTCGCCGTGCTAGCACTGGCGGCATGCGTAACCCAACGCGATCCCGTCGACACGACGACGCTGCAGCGGGAGTATCAGCATGCGATCGGCGAGGCTGCCGTTCGGCATCCCGATTGGAGCATTCCGCTGTGGTCGTTCGGGGATGCCCCTCTGGCACAGGTCAGCACCTTCACCGATGATCCGGCGCTCGACACCGTGACGCAACCCAACTGGGTGGCCGCGACCGCTGAAGTCCGCGCCCACTGCGCGGGAACGCCGGATCCCGTGCTGTTTCTCGAGGAGCTGTTGGGCTTGCCGCCGCAGGTTGTCGCCGACGTCGGCAAGCGTTGGCACGTGTATACCTTCGAGGTCTCGCAGGAGTCGATGTTCCGGCCATGTCCGGGGGGAGTTGACCTGTCGGTTCGTGAACACCCTCGCTGTCTTGCGGGAACGACCGTCGATCCGCATCTCGATGAACCGACGGCGCGATTTCTGTTGCAGCAGTATTGGTATGCCCACCGCACCGCCATCAACGGCGGTGGAGCGCTGGAGTTCGGCTATCCGTGGACCGGGATGGGCTGGACCTACGACTGGAACCCGCGATCGACGTCCCACATCGGCGTATCGGAATTCGTCGTCAGGCCGGGTGCCTCGCCCGGCAATACCCGCGATGAGACTCCTGCGCAGTTTTGTCGAGTTGGTCACTGATCGAGCCGCTGAGGTGTACACCGGCGAACGATGCGCAGGGCGGACGGGACGGCTCAAGTTTTCCCGGGCATCGCCGTCATTACTGCGGGCGGGATCAGATTCGAGCCTACCGCGCACTCAAGGAATCGGTCCTGTGAACGTCAATCGACGCAACTACTATCGCATCTTGCATGTGCAGCCGGAGGCGCCCGCGCAGATCATTACGGCCAGTTACCGCACACTGATGTCGAAGCTCAAGGCCCATCCTGATTTGGGAGGCGATACCGACGCTGCGGCCCTAATCAATGAGGCCTACGCCGTTTTGGGTGATTCCACCAAGCGCGCCCGATATGACGAGCAATGTCGGCAAGTCTCGGGGGCCCGCGCCCGCGCTCGCGCCGCGCATGGCAGAGAACCGGCGCCGCCGGCGACGTCGGCCGCAGCAACCGCCGCGCCGGCCGATGCCATGAGCCCCGCGCCTGCCGACACTGCGGTACGTACGGAATGTCCGTTCTGTCGCGCCAAGGCGCCGACTGCGATCAAGCCCGCGACGCGCTGCCAGCGCTGCGCAAGTCCGCTCGCGTCACCGCCGATCCGAACGACGAATCGCCGGGAATTCGTCGGCCGGCGGACGGTCCCGCGGATGCCCCGCAGGGACTCGGCCACCTTGTTTTGCGACTGGCAAGCGGAAGGTCGTCCGGTTGCGTTGCGCGACATGTCGCCGGCGGGCGTGGCACTCTTCACCGACCTGTCGCTCGAGCGTGGTCAGGTGATCCGGATTGTCTGCTCGCTGTTCGATGTGCTCGCCGTGGTGGTCAGCGCCCGTCGGGAAGGCGCGCGCAGCGTGTTGCATGCCAACCTTCTCACCGCGCACTTCAAACGTCCCACCGGCGTCATGCTGTCCACCAAAGCCTGATTATCGATTAGGACTGGGCCGGGTCGTTCCGCGGACCCCGCATGGTGGCGACGGAGCGCGCGCCGGTGATGATCTTTCGGGAGGGGGGGTACATTATGACAAAGCGTCCAGTGCGCTCGTTCGTTGCGTTGGGAGTCCTTTGCGTCGCTTGGTTCGCCGGTATCGGCAAATCCCTCGCGACGACGCCCTTGGTGGGTCAACCGATTGATGACCTCGATGTGGTCACGTTGGCCGGTAATACCCGGCCGGAGGCGACCGCCGCCAACGATCGCGGCGCCGTTCCCGATGGGCTGCAGCTCGACCATCTTCAGTTGCTACTGCAGCGCTCGCCTGAACAGGAGCAGGAGGTCGAGGATTTCATCGCCTCGCTGCATGATCACACCTCACCGAACTTTCATCAGTGGTTGTCCGCCGGTCAATTCGGTGCGCGCTTCGGTGCGTCGCCCGCGGACCTCGACGCGATCCAGGGTTGGCTCACGCATCACGGGCTGATCGTCAACGCGGTGTTCCCGAGCCGGATGACCATCGACTTCTCGGGCACGTCGGGTCAGGTGGCGGCGGCTTTTCACACGGAGATACACCGGCTCGAGGTCAACGGCGTCGCCCACTTCGCCAACCTCCGCGACCCGCAGATTCCGGCGGCATTGGCGCCGGTCGTCGGCGGACTGGTCAAGCTCAACGACTTCCGGCCCATGCGCAAGCATCGGGCGCGGCCGAAATTCACCGGTGATTGCAGCAAGGACTCGACCTGCTACCTGATGGCGCCGGCCGATCTGGCGACGATTTATCATTTCGATCCGTTGTTCCATGGCTCGCCGGCGATCACCGGCAAGAACCAGAAAATCGCGGTTGTCGAGGATACTGATCTCTACAGCGACCAAGATTGGAGCAATTTTCGCCGCATCTTCGGGCTTGACGCTTACAAGAGCGGCTCGCTCGCGACCCTGCATCCCGAGGGGCCGGCCGGCAGCGCGCGCTGCAAGGATCCCGGCGTCAACGCCGACGGCGACGATGTGGAGGCGGCACTCGACGCGGAATGGTCGAGCGCAGCGGCACCGGATGCGGCGATACTCGTGGTGGCCTGCGATAATTCCCAGACCATCGACGGCGTCCAACAGGCGATTCAATATCTTGTCGACGGTGCCTCGCCCGGCCCGGCGATCATCAGCGTGAGTTACGGTGAATGCGAGGCCGACAACGGCACTGCACTCAATGCGTTCTTCAATCACATGTATCAACAGGCGGATGCCGAGGGCATCTCGGTGTTCGTTGCTACGGGTGATGCGGGTCCGGAGGATTGTGCGCCGGATTACAATCCGCCCGCCAAGTATGGCGTGGGTGTGAATGCCTGGGCGTCGACGTCGCATAACGTCGCGGTGGGCGGTACCGATTTCGGCGATACGTTCGATCACGACAATTCAAAGTATTGGGCAAAGAGCACCGGTGCGCCCTGGGGCACCGCGAAGTCCTATGTTCCCGAGATCGCGTGGAACGACACGTGCGCGAGTTCGGAACTCACCGCGTATTACGGCTACACCACGAGCTATGGCAAGAAAGGCTTCTGCAACAGCACGGCGGCCGCAGATTATCTGGAACTGGGCGGTGGCGAGGGCGGTCCGAGCGGTTGCGCGTCCGGCGTCCCCTCAATCGCCAACGTCGTCAGCGGCACCTGCCAGGGTTGGCCGAAGCCTTACTATCAGCAAGGGCTCTTCGGCATGCCCCAGGATGGAGTTCGCGATGTGCCCGATGTCGCCATGTTCGCGGCGGACGGCGTGTGGCGCCACCAGTACCTGTTATGCTTCACCGATCCGAATAATTACGGGGCGCCTTGCGTCGGCAATCCGGCAACCTGGGGGCAGGGCGGGGGCGGCACGTCGTATGCCACGCCCATCGTCGCCGGCATTCAGGCCCTGGTGAATCAGAAAATGGCCGACCGGCAAGGAAATCCGAACCCCGTTTATTACCGCCTGGCTGCCCGTGAATACGGCGATGCCGGCAACTCCTCGTGCGACTCCAGCCGGGGGACGGCCGGCGGCAAAGACTGCGTCTTTCATGACGTCACCGCCGGCAACGATTCGCAGGATTGTGACGGGCCGTATTATTGCTACCGACCCGACGGCAAGTACGGTGTGATGTCGAAGTCGGATGAGTTCTATCAGCCTGCTTTCAAGACGCACCCAGGCTACGACTATCCCACCGGGATCGGCACGATCGACGCCGCCAACTTGGTCAATGCCTGGGACTGGTAAGCGCCCACACGTCGTGCTGAGACAGAGTCAGGTCGGTACCACCGCTCAAACGGCGAGGCAAGGCCTACACGTAGCGCCACGCCGCCAGCGCACCCAGATAAAAGCACAACTCGGTGAGTTGCTGGGTGATATCGAGTCGTTCCATGAAACCCATGAGCGGCAGGCTCTCAGGATAAGCGCGCTGGCCCATGCGAACCGCAATCGCGGCGGCGAGGCCGATGAGGCCCGGCACGCCGAGCAGCGCGGCGGGGGTCAACCCCAGCCCTAAGGCGATACCGAGGTCGAGCGCGCTGATGCGCAGAGCCACCGGCAGGTCGGTGGCCATGACCGAGACGACGAGTGCGCGACTCGCGGCCTGCCCACAGATCATGATGAGGCCAAGGGAAAAGTATTCCGGCAGCGGGAAGGGAATCTTGGCCGACGACAAGGCCATCAAGGCGTTGTACTTGATGAGCACGAAGAACACCCGGTAGAGGCTCCCGCTCTCGCCCATGCGGAGGTCGACCATGGCGAGCATCGACAGCACCACGGCGATGCTCGTCGGCCAGAGCTGCGCGGCCAGCCAATAGACGGCGGCACCCGCCAGGCCGATGACGATGCCGGCGAGCGGCACGAAGCGCGTCGCATTGGTGACCGGCACGCCGTCGTACGAATCGAGAGCCGCCGCCGAGCGCAACGTCACGAAGCGTAGCGCCGCGAGAAACAGGCGCCATTGGGTCTTCATGCGCGCCTGCGTCGCACGGGAAGGGCGCGCTGCGCCAGCGTGGCTTTCAGGTAGTGACCGGTGTGGGAGGCCGGGTTGGCGGCGATCTGTTCAGGCGTGCCGACCGCGACGATGTGGCCGCCGCCATTGCCGCCCTCCGGTCCCAAGTCGATGATCCAGTCCGCGGTTTTGATGACGTCCAGATTGTGTTCGATGACGATGATGGTGTTGCCCTCATCCCGCAGGCGATGCAGCACGGCCAGCAACTGGTCGATATCGGCGAAGTGCAGGCCGGTGGTCGGCTCATCGAGGATGTACAGCGTGCGGCCGGTGGCCCGCTTCGACAGTTCCTTGGCGAGTTTGACCCGCTGAGCTTCGCCGCCCGAGAGCGTGGTTGCGCTTTGGCCCAAGCGCACGTAGGAAAGCCCCACGTCGAGCAGGGTTTGCAGCTTGGGCTGCACGGTGGGGACGGCCGAAAAGAAGGGCAGCGCGTCCTCGACCGTCATGTCGAGCACTTCCTGGATGTTCTTGCCTTTGAAGCGGATTTCCAAGGTTTCGCGGTTATAGCGCTTGCCCTTGCAGACATCGCAGGGCACGTAGACATCGGCAAGAAAATGCATCTCCACCTTGATGACGCCGTCGCCCTCGCAGGCCTCGCAACGGCCGCCCTTGACGTTGAAGCTGAAGCGCCCGGCCTCATAGCCGCGCGCGCGGGATTCGGGAACCGCGGCGAAGATCTCGCGAATCGGGGCAAACAGTCCCGTATAGGTGGCCGGATTGGAGCGCGGCGTGCGACCTATCGGGGTTTGATCGATTTCGATAACCCGGTCGATGTGGTCGAGCCCTTCGATCCGGTCGAAGTGCGCGCTGCCGGCCGAGGCGTGATTCAGACTGGTGGCGACGCCGCGGTAGAGGGTGTCGTTCACCAGGGTCGATTTTCCTGAGCCGGAAACGCCGGTGACGCAGGTCATCAACCCCAAGGGAAATTCGGCGGTGACCGTCTTCAGGTTGTTCGCGGTGGCGCCGGTGACCCGCAAGATGCGCTTGGGGTCGGGCGCGCGCCGATTGGCCGGTATCTCGATGCGCCTGCGGCCGCTCAAGTATTGGCCGGTGATGGAATCGGGATGGGCGATGACCTCGGCCGCCGTGCCCTGAGCGACGATGCGCCCGCCATGCACGCCCGCCCCCGGACCCAAGTCGACCACATAGTCAGCCTGGCGGATGGCATCTTCGTCGTGTTCGACGACGATGACGGTATTGCCGAGATCGCGCAGGTTCACCAGCGTATCGAGCAGGCGTTGGTTGTCGCGTTGATGCAGGCCGATGGACGGTTCGTCGAGTATGTACATCACGCCCACCAACCCTGAGCCGATCTGGCTGGCTAGCCGGATGCGCTGTGCCTCGCCGCCGGAGAGTGTGTCGGCGCTGCGATTCAAGGTGAGATACCCGAGGCCCACGTTGCCGAGGAACCCCAAGCGATCGCTGATCTCCTTGACGATCTTGACCGCGATCTCGCCGCGCCACCCCGGCAGTGTGAGCTGCCCGAAAAATTCGCTGGCCGCGCCCACCGACAACGAGGACACTTCCGGCGCGCTCTTGCCGTCGACGAACACATTGCGTGCAGCCCGGTTGAGCCGGCTGCCATGGCAGTCGGGGCAGGCGCGGGCGGAGCGATACTTGGTCAGCTCTTCGCGCACCGTGGCCGATTCGGTCTCCTTGAAGCGGCGTTCGAGGTTGTGAACGATGCCCTCGAAGACATGCTTGCGCTTGGCCGTGCCGCCCTTGCCGTCCAGGTACTTGAACTCGATTTCCTGCTCGCCGCTGCCGAACAGCACCAGCTGCTTGATCGGGTCAGGGAGGGTCTCGAACGGCGCCTCGATATCGAATTTAGTGTGCCGCGCCAGGGATTGGATCAGTTGAAAATAGTAGGCATTGCGCCGATCCCAGCCGCGCACCGCGCCGCCGGCGAGCGAAAGATGCGGATTGCCGACGATCTTCTCGGGATCGAAGAAGTCCTGGGTGCCTAGACCGTCGCAGGTCGGACAGGCACCTATGGGACTGTTGAAGGAAAACAGTCGTGGCTCGAGTTCACTCAGGGCGTAATTACAAATGGGGCAGGCGAATTTGTTCGAGAACACGAGTTCGGGCCGCGCCGCGTCGTCCATGTAGGCGACTCGCGCCACGCCCTGACCCAGACGCAGCGCGGTCTCGAAAGATTCGGCCAAGCGCTGGCCGAGATCGGGCCGGACCTTGAAGCGGTCGACGATGGCTTCGACGGTATGCTTGCGGCGCACGTCCAGTTTCGGGGCCGCGTCGAGTTCGACCACCTTGCCGTCGATGCGCGCGCGCACGAAGCCGCCGGCCTGTAGTTCCTCGAGCAACTCCGCGTGTTCGCCCTTGCGCTCGGCAATGGCCGGCGCGAGCAACATCAAAGCCGTACCTTCTGGATGCGCGAGCACCGCATCGACCATCTGGCTCACGGTCTGGGCGGCCAGGTCGATGTGGTGGTCGGGGCAGCGGGGCGTGCCGGCGCGGGCATACAGCAGGCGGAGGTAGTCGTAGATTTCCGTGACCGTGCCCACGGTGGAGCGCGGGTTGTGGGAGGTCGATTTCTGTTCGATCGAAATGGCCGGCGACAGGCCCTCGATGGTGTCGATGTCGGGCTTTTCCATCATCGACAGAAATTGCCGGGCGTAGGTGCTCAAGGACTCGACATAGCGCCGCTGGCCTTCGGCATAGATGGTGTCGAAGGCCAGCGAGGACTTCCCGGACCCGGAGAGTCCCGTCAGCACGATCAATTGATCCCGGGGCAGATCGAGATCGATGTTCTTAAGGTTGTGGGTCCGGGCGCCCCGGATACGAATATTTTGCATGTAACCGAACACTATACGCCCGGCGTCAACCCCCCTGGAACGAACCTGCCGCCGGGGCCGCCGTGCAGCGCAAATCTCGATGATCGGGCCCGTTTAGCCCGCTGCCGCCGTGGTCGGCGCGTGTACAATAAAGTCAGTCAGCGATTTTTCAGGGGATACTCATGGCGCGCGGTGTTAACAAGGTGATTTTGGTGGGTAATCTCGGCGCGGATCCGGAGACGCGCTCCATGCCGAGCGGGATGACGGTCACCAATATCCGGATCGCGACCAGCGAATCCTGGAAGGACAAGTCGTCGGGCGCCCAGCAGGAGCGCACCGAGTGGCACAGCATCGCGCTGTTCGGCCGGCTCGGCGAAATCGCGGCGGAGTACCTGCGCAAGGGCTCACAGGTATTCGTCGAAGGCAAGCTGCGCACCCGCAAGTGGCAGGACAAGCAGGGCAATGATCGATTCACCACCGAGATCGTCGCCGACAACATGCAGATGTTGGGCGGCCGTGCTGGTGGCGGCGGAATGGGTGGTGGAGGAATGAGCGGTGGCGAGCGTGTCGGCTCGAGCGCACCGCCGCGCGATGAGTACGATCAGGCACCGGCGCCGGCGGGCGGGAAAGAAGATTTTGACGACGATATTCCGTTTTGACCGATCATGGCGGGTGACCAGAACTTCGCTGCGCAAACGTGATCACCGCCAGCAGGAGTGACTCGTCACCGCCTCGATTCTCATTCTGATTTCGGGCTGCGCGCACGCCATCGTCAATGCCATTTTAAAGTCCGGCAAGGACAAGATGTCGGGCCGGGCCTTGATCGATGGTTTCAGCGCCGTGTTGGTGGCGCCGGCGGCGCTGTTCCTGCCGCTGCCGGTCCATGCCTGGGGCTGGCTGGCCGCCTCCTGGGTGGTGCATCTCCTGTATCTGTTCACGCTCATCAAGGCGTTCGAACTCGCGGACATGACCGTCGCCTATCCCATCGCCCGCGGCATCGCACCGGTTTTCGCCGCCACCGGGGCGGTGGTCATTTTTCGCGAGCCCATCACCCTGCCGGTGGCGCTCGGTATTGCGCTCATTGCCATGGGTGTGGCGTTCATCGGCATCAGTCACACGATCAATCGACGTGCATTGCTCTGGGCCGTCGCCACCGGCGCTGCCATCGCCGGATATACCGTGATCGACGCCCAAGGCGTGCGTTCCACGCCAAGTGCCGCGAGCTATATCGCCTGGAATTTCATGATGATCGGCGGCGGCATCGGCGCCCTGTTCGCGGTTTGGCGCGGTCGCGAGTTCATGGTCGCGGCCGCGGCGCAGTGGCGACCCGGCTTGGCGGCGGGAGCCCTGTCGATCGTCACTTACGGCCTCGCGTTGTTTGCATTTCGCTTGGGCGCCACCCCGCGGCTCGCCGCCTTGCGCGAAACGTCGATCCTGTTCGCCACCGCCATCGCGGTGGTGTTTCTCAAAGAACGCTTGACGGCGCATCGCAAGCTTGGGGTGGCGGCAATCGCGCTGGGTGCAATTACGCTGGTGGCAAGCGGTTGAAGGTTCGGGTCTACCATGGTAGAATAATGAATACCAAGGTAGATAATGACGCTAAACATCAAGGACCCTGAAGCTCATAAGCTTGCCCGTCAGCTCGCAGAGCAGACCGGCGAGACGATGACGCGAGCAGTAACCGAAGCATTGCGGGAACGTCTCGCCCGGGTAAGCCGCGCGCGCCGCCCAGAAACAGCCGCAGAGGAACTTCTGGCGATCGGGCGCCGTTGCGCGGCAACCCTCAAGAGCCATCCCGTCGACCACGGAATTCTGCTGTATGACGAGCATGGGCTGCCTAAATGATCATCGACACGTCGGCGATCGTCGCCATTCTTTTCGGCGAATGCGACGCGCAGATTTACGCGAACGCAATTACCGATGCCGATTCCCGCCGAGTATCAGCAGCGACCTTCGTAGAAACCGCGATGGTCGTCGAGGCCCAAACCAACAACAACGGTGGCCGTCAACTCGACGCCTTCATTCGCCGGGCCGTTATCGCCATTGAACCTGTCACCGAAGAACACGCGCATATCGCACGGCAAGCGTTCATCGACTTCGGCAAGGGACGGCACCCCGCTGGCCTGAATTTCGGTGATTGCTTTTCCTATGCCCTCTCCAAGGCACTGCGGGAGCCCCTGCTGTATAAGGGAGGAGACTTCGCAAAGACCGATGTGAACACGGCCCGGTAAGCGCTTTGCTCGAGTGCAAAGTCGTCAGCGACTGACGATCAGCGGAAAGTCCGGGGCGTCGAAAGGTTCGCCGTCGCGCAGTGTCAGATGTGCAAAGGGCGGTGAGCCCTTGCCGCCGCGATCGACGAACGTCGCATCGTCGCCGACCCAGCGTGCCGAGAAGATCCGCCGCCTGCCTTGCTCGGGGCGCACGGGCGGTGCGCCATGGACTGCGGCGAAGTGAAAGGCGATGGCATCGCCGGGTTCGAGATCCCAGCCAAGGATCGGGAAAGCTTCGCGGTTGGCATCGATGTCCGGCATTTCGGTCCGGTCATCGTCTGCGTAGAGATCGCTGCCGTCGAAACGCTTGGGTTTGTGGATACGCGACCAGGCGTGCGAGCCGGCGATGGTCTCCATGCAAACCTCACGCGGGATGGGGTCGAGTGGAATCCACAGGCTCACGTTGGCGGAGCCGGCCACACAGTAG
>Ga0116230_10001880_pt1 | contig 20161 bp, 16 predicted proteins | sample S1TSphfallax_3_FD_88678 | JGI IMG/M metagenome (GOLD analysis project Ga0116230, IMG submission 88678) | Host-associated microbial communities from peat moss isolated from Minnesota, USA - S1T2_Fd - Sphagnum fallax MG | ecosystem: Host-associated > Plants > Peat moss > Unclassified | place... | reverse complement strand
TAACCAAAATAAACCAAATTAAATTAAATTTAGCTAAGTACGGGAAGTTTAGCCCAATATTAGTTTAATTTCACCGAAGATTATTATAAACTATAATTAGTCTAATTTAGCCTAAGATTAGTTTAAAGTTTAACCTAGCCTACCTACCTACCTACCTACCTACCTACCTACTTATTATGCCAAGTGATTTATGGCATGATTAAAAGTAGTCACATTTTAGTAAACACTAACACCACATTGGCATTGTTAATCCACATGGAACTTACATTGCCTAATTTGACTTAAATTATTAGTCGATTTAATCAAATAAGGCATCTCTATTTTGAAGGGTGCATAAAAAAGACCAAAAAAACCCCTTTTAGTCATTTTAGACTAGCAACACTACAACTTAGTCATTGTAGTCACAACTTTGGGAGCAAAAAACGCCATGTTTTGTAGTAGTGCACTAACATTGATTGTTGACTTGATGTGAGCAACCAACCATTATGACCATTCCTAAGCCATAATCCACTATCAATGTCCATGCATACATGTTCACAACCTACTCCTTGATTAATTAAATCAAAATCTTTCTCATGAGTTCATCTCTAGATCTAATACCATTGATTTAAACATCTAGATCAAGATCCAAGATTATTTGTTAGCTCATCTTTTCTTTACTAGACTATTGTAGTAGACGATTCATATATATTCAAAAAGTTGCTAGGATATTGGTCTCACCAACATGAAATTCAATATCCAATGTACCATAGAGTGATAATTGTACATAATCTTGTTAATGTGGATATTATTCATGATCATATTCTATTTGTTAATATATTAGTGATAAATATTATACTTATAATATGATATAATACTATCAATAATGTGAAAAATGAGATCCAAGTTGACTATTGACCATTTATATAATTAGTTATGAACTTCAATAATAAGTTAATAACCCCAATAGTACCAACAATGTCAAGACAAAGATCCAAGCTTAGGTGCTACACAATTGATCATGTACATGCACGTGTGATGTACATGTATGCTAAATGTTAATCATTTGTTCTAATACATCATATCATATATAATGTCAAGCCTAAAATTCCAAGCCAAATATTTGTCATTTATATAAGTAGTTGGAAACTCCTATGAAAGATCTTTAACATTATCGACAACGTCAAGACTAAAATCCAAGCTAAATAAGGTGTTACACTATTGATCACCATGCACCATTCTAGAAATGTATACACAAGATCATATATATATACACACACACACAAAAGAAAGAGCTTCCATTCCATTGATCCAAGGCTACATGTGAAGTTTATTTAGGGTGTCAAATGTCCATTCACATATATTGTGGAATGTGTCCATATCACTAGGATGGTCTTCCAAATGGTTTTGGACAATGAGTGGATGTGCCATTGACAATGAATGTTGATTTTAGATGAGCAATCAACCATATCAACATTTAGGCATTTATGGCCATGAACTTTCGTCCATTATGAATGCTCATGATACACACTCACAACCTACTCCTTGTTTAATTTCATCATAAGTTATCTTTGTGGGTTTGTGTATATATGATACCAGTATTACCATATACATCGATATGAATGTTGAGACCAAGATCCAATGTAGATTATAGTGATATATATCTTTGTTGGGCATATACTAATATTCATGATTGTCTTATACATGTTAATTAAATTAAAATCTATCATATATGATACCTATGGCCATATGCATCAATAATGTGAAGATTAAAATCCAAGTTGATTATTGGCCATTTATATAAGCAATTGTGAATTCCTACCATTGAAAGTTCTAATTACGCTATCAACAACATCAAGACTAAGATTGATGGCTATAAGTGAAATCTATAATATATGGTGTTGAATGTCAATTGACCTTTATAGCATATTCAGGTTCCATCCATTGACCATTCCAACCATGGCATTATGGTGGAATGTGTCAATATCATTAGTTAGTCTACAAGTGGTTGTGGAAAATTGAGTGTTTCATGTTAGTGATATTGATTGCTCAATATATTGACAACATTGCAATTATATACCATGAACAATATTTATCCAATGAGTACATAATTATAAATGCCCTTACATGTTACGATACAATCTATCTAGGACTTAAACCATATCCTTATGTTGACTACATAATTCATCCTATACCAAGAAAACCCAATGTTTAGGACATGTACCAAAATTATGAAATCAAGTATGGTGCCCCATTATGCATATTGCTATTTTCTGGCTTAATTATTCTTCCACCTTAGAGTCATCATCTTCACAAACCCTTTGCAATTATGCATCAAGGCATTGAACATCCATAACTAGTACTTCCCCACCTCTCCATTGTTAACTTGCCCCATGTTGGTCCTATAAACCATGTCCTCGCCTTCATCACCACCTTGCTCTGCAATGTCCATTCCTAACAACTATTCATCAACCCTTTAGCTACCACACGTTTGCTACATGGCTCTTTTTGCAACACCATTCACCAATTGCTACCAGCAATAGTGTCTAAAACAAAGAACATTTACATTCCCATTTAACATGCATGTTGAATCATCAAATATATATATATTTATAACATTATAATTAAGTACCATAGTCACAACACCCACTAGCCAAACTAATCTCCATTAGTTCTTACCCATCCCAAGGAACCTTATAATGGGTGAAAGTAGGAAAAAATGAGCCATGTAGCGTGTGGACAATCCTTATAATTTTTTTTTGAAAATTTAATATCACCATGGGAACATTATAGGTGAACAAAATTGTTTTAATTTTGAAATAAGTTCATATATTTTGAAAGTTGCAACTACAAATTTCATGAAAATTCACCATGTTTCAAGAGTCTTTTTATACGTTTAAAGCACTCAAGAACAACATGTTGGACATGTGGTTTTTTTGTATCAAAAGTCCTTTTCCCTTATTAAATGTTCACCAAATTGTTTCAAATTTTTTGTAAACTTTAATATATTCACAAGAAGGGATCCATGTGTTCAAGACATTCAAAAAATAAAAATACATACATTTTTTAGATTTTAATACTTAAATGTCCTTTTACACCATTATAGTTTTGAATTTGTAATCATGGTTCAAAATAAAATTATAGATTTGATTATAATGCAACGCTTGATGTAAGAAAAATGACTTTTTATCATGTTATATGTCATATTTGGCCTCAAATTTGATATTCATTTAAAAAAATTGTGTGAAAAATGCAATATAAACCAATAGAAGATTGCCATGTGGAAAATGCAATCCTTAGAAAGGACTTTAACCTTGGCACGACTAGCTCCATTTTTCATGTTTTCACTTTAATGTCATATGTCATGTATTTATTCATGAATATATATGGAGTTACCCATGTTCATCTTAACGTATGGTTGCATTTCCTTGTGTATTTATTGGGATCCATGAGCATGTGAACAAGACCATTGGTAGGCATGCATAGTCAACAACAAGGATTTCCTTCAAGAGCCCAACATAGTTCAAATTCCCCATCACAAAGTTTCAATTTGAACTACAACTCACTTGCCTAAATATGCAAGCCGCCCCATAGTCAAAGGTTAGGTGTCAAAGCCCCGATTCTATGTCCGCATGATAGCGGTTGCCATATGTCCACATTTTCTCATAGGTGTATGCTCTTTAGGTTGGGGGTCATGATATTTGTACAATTTTCATCTACTGCAATGCCCAAAAGGAGTTGATCCTTCACATGCATTTCCAACCATTGAACAAAAGATGGTGTTTCACGTTGCAAATGTTCTAGGAGAACAATGTGAACTGTCCCTTGATGTCCAGTTCATGCATGTGCCTTATATTAGGCTCTTTCCATCTTGTAGTGGGTTCGTTCTTCATCCCATTCCCTACATTCAATTTCCACACACCAAGACAATGCCCTCAAGTTGTAAATTCTCATATTCACATTTTATCATGATCACAAATATTAAGTATCAACTTTCTAGAAAAATCAACAACCTCCCATCAACCTTTTCCCATTACATTATGTTACAAATGTTAAAATTTTAACCTATTCAACAAAAGGACATACAATGCTACAAGTAAATTCAATGGTACTTGTAAAATGCATTTGTGGCCACAAAGTTTGATATAACATATTCATGTATCATCTCCATCTCTAGAGAATACAACATTTTGACCACCCAATTCCCATTTAATACTTCCCCTACATCTGCCTCCTCATTGGCATCCTAAATTCAACGTTTGGTGTGGGGGATATAAAGCAAAATACTTAGTGGTGAACCTTGTCGTGCATATACCCCGATGCCATGCAACCCTTGGGCTTATTCATGTTCCTCACATATTTTTTTAGCACATGCAAATATCACTCAATGGGGTAACACCACATGCTTCCCATTAATCCACATACCTCTAATTGATCTACAAGACGAATAATCAAGTGTGTTTGCAAGTCAAAGAATGCAAGTGGCCACCATATCTTTAACATACACAACATATGCTCTTAAATTGGGGATGTCATTAAGGTTCAACACCTTAGTACATAGCTTCTTTAATCTTCTACTAAGGTGGATGATTGTTCTTTTCAAACTAAGGTGCAACAAGTTTTGCACACTAGCAAGGAGTATGTAGGCCTAAACATGTTATACAATATGAAAAGCCATGACCCTATTGGTGCATGCACCTCACTAACAAAGTCCATAAATGCTTGCTTTTCATCTTGTGCGAACACATACATGGCTAGAGGTTTTACATAGTTCATATTTGTGGGATTTTAATGGAGCCATATGTGTCATTTCACACTTGTTTCCTCCATGTCATTACTCACCTCCATTGTGTCTCATTCCCTAAACATATTCACACAGATCTGCCCAAACCAAACAACAAGTTGGTTAGTGCACAAATGAGCCACGGGCGAACATAGACTCACAAAACTCACCACGGCTAGGACTTGGGGGAAGCCACCACCTTCCCCCTTATAGTATTCTTTGTTCCTGGTCACGAGGCCAACACCCAAATGTGATTTTGTCTCAGGATTCCCAAGTTGGAGTCCTGAAATTCCCAAAATTGGGACCCCCGCAACTTTGGGGGCCAATAATTGAGGTGAGGTTTAAAGCAAAGTTGTAGCCCTTGTTAAGATCTTTTCAACAACATGTGACACTCCACTTGCACGTAAGGAGATTATGGCGATTATTGACTTTTAATGGTTGGAAGTCAAATTGGCAATTTGACTCCCTACCCTTCTTTTAGTTATAACTTATGTTTTAAGTACTTAAATGGGTCATGAAAGCCCACTTAAAACATTTATGTTCTAAAAGATTTCTAATGATATAAGGAAATTTTTAGCCCGATGAGTTTTGACCCTTGAAATTACCCTTTAAACGTTTGGGAGTCCATTGGGACTCCAACTCCCAAAGTGGCAACTCACTTGGGAGTGTGGGGGTTCATTCCCTCACACTCTCCTACACTCCCAAGAGCATGAAATGTGATTCCCAAGCTTCACTCTTGGCCCGCAAGCTTTGCAAGCCCTTGCCTTGATCATGAGCCCAAGGTTAAGGTTGCAGCACACAGACATAAGAAAACAATGATAAACATGTTGAACAGATGGAGAATTGGAAGGATATTATTGAGGAAGAAGACTAGGCTTCTAAAGCATGGCTTGTTATTTTGTTTATGATGGATTGGCAAGCACCAATGCTCAATGTAATGCTGGAATGGTTTTAACACATTCTTGATTGAAAGCGCAAATATTCACTTTGGGCATAAAGGTAAGGTGCATGTAATTAGCAAACAACTAATTGTAGATGTCTTTGGAGTGTGTGCGAAAGGGTATGTAGAAGAACTGAAAGGGCAAGTTAATAAGTCACTAGTAGTTCAAGCAATATAGAGTTATAAACTTGCACTTGCAAATTCTTTTGCATATCAATGGAATGCAAAAAGTTTGGGTTTACCATGATTTGTAAGATATCTTACCATCATATTTATCATTTATTAGAGGGAGAAGGTATAATATTTTAACAACAATAATGTTATTACATTAGTGAAAATAAAAAAGGGGCCGAAGGTAGATTGGGCACAAATTATATTCAATAATCTATGTAATGAGCTAGATTGGTGGTATAAGTATCTTAAGGAGAATAAGGGGGATAAGAAATATACTTGTCAATTTGCTTTAGTATTGGCAAAAAAAATTCAATATTTGTTTGTGCATCAAAAGGAGAATCCACAAAAACCATTGGCCAACGTTAAAATAATTAGGGAAGATATCCATACAACACTGGAAGACATAAAGAATGCTATAGTACACTCTCCAACAAATGCTCTTAAGAGGAAGAACAAAGTTGAGGAAAGAAAAGCCTTGAGTTTCAGAATGAAAAGGGAATAGGAAAGCATAGATGTAAGGGCACAAAAAATGGTGAAGGGCAACAATTTGTAATGCCAACAATGGTACAGTTAATGTTAACAGTTGTGTTGGTAGCTAGATTGACTATAGAAGTAACCCAGATGACATCTCCATAGGAGAAACAACTAAAAGAGCAAAGACAAAAGGTACCATAGATGACAGTTCCACAGGAGAAACAGCTAAAGGAGTAGAGCCAAGAAATTAAGAGGCAAAATGACACAAGGTTTCGAAAGGGTGAGGAACATTTTCACACTGATGGGGATGTAGATGAAGATTAGATGGAAACCACTACAAGTTATAGTAGTCATAACAACGTACATGTCCCATGTACAATTGGTGCATGATGGAATATGTGCCTTTCACACCACATACATGTCCCAAGGCGCATGGGACTCAAGAAACTGGGTCAAGAAGTTCAACAATCATTGTTCATTTTAGGGTTTTCTACAAGTGACATACAAAAAAAATTGTCAAAATTATAAGGGTTCACCATGGTATACAAAAAAAACTAATTAAACATTTAACCACTTGTAATTCAAAATCATTCATTAAATTCAAGTTACATGTACCTCTAAAAAGCTTAACCTATGAGTAAGTGATATATCTTCAATAGTTTGGGAAACAACCTATGCTAACAATCCCATAAATAACCCAAATATTGGGAATTAAATAACCACAAGGAGATAATGGAAACAAAGGTTGGACATTTCAATTTGGAGACCAATTTGGAAAGGTGTCATTCTAACACACCACCATGTTGATAAGAATGAGATGTGAAATATATGTGCTTTTGTAGACTTCAACACTTTGCAAGGGGGGGAAACAATCATGGCAACCTCAAAACCCTTATTACCAATGGCTTGTTCCAAATTCTTTTGAATCAAGAGTTTAAAAAAAACATGGATATTTCATATAAGGAGCCAAACATTGAAATCATGTTATTATACAGGTATTAATTGCTAATACAAATATGGGTTCTATAAGTATATTGTACCTTTTTAAAAGTTTTTTTCCTTGGAAACTTGTGCTTTCGTTGTTGTTTTGTCGGGTTTACAAGTTTCTACTCATATACATTTGACTTCTCCAAGGCCCACGTGGTTTTCTCCCTTGGGTTGCTAAAGGCATGCATAACAACCATGATACAAAATGTAGATTTCTTCTTTTCAAGCATTAATGGTTTTGACACTATGTGTTATTTCTTATGATCAAGGTGGAATGTTGAAAATAAATTGAATGCAATATTTGTGGCTTACATGTTTATGGGTACCATCAACCATGCTTCCTTGTTGAAGATCTGCCATGTTAGAATTTGCATTAGTTAGGCCTATGGCATGCCCTTCATCCAACTACATGACAATGCAAAACCCATGTTAGTCATACACTCACCATCAATGGCAACATTTGGGTCAATCCTTACCTAAGTTTACTTTAAATAATCTAGAAACTCATGAATTCCATAAATCCCAAGAAAATTTTCCTCATTGTCAAGCAACCTTCTCATCCTTTTGATTAGATTTTAAAGATGATAAACTTTATTTTCAAAATACCAACCAAACTATACATCTAAGAAACAAAAAACTATGTAGAGTTGCAAAGCCTCAAGGACCTGAAATAAAAACTATTTAAAACACCCAACTTGGCATTGCTACAAATATTGGAATGCACATGAGGCATTTGAATTATATCAATGCCTACATACTCCTATTGGGAATGTTTTCCATCCCCATCACAGGGTCATTGCTTTGAACCAATTTTAAGTAATTATCACAAAAGCCTTTTGAAGGTGATAAAATGCCTTAGAATATATGCCATTGCCTACTAACATTAGGTGCAGAGACATCAATATTTCAAAATCAGAAGGATCAGGCTAAAAAATATCATCCACAAACCTATCAACCATAAACAACTTATGAATTGTGATATGACAAGTGTTACTTTTTATAAGATGCAACAAGAAGGCAAATACAATATTTCAAAGATTAATTTTGAAAGACCTCTTTCAATTGCTCCTTCAATTGGTAAATGAGAAAAAGACATCCTTCCTAAACTATTTTATTAAGGTTTAGGGATTTATGTAACAAGGTTTTTAGAGGATCTCCAGATCATCATAAAAAAACATGACAAAAATGGCCTTTTGTTGCTTATGGGGAACTAGAAACAATTATAGTCACTATTCAAAACAAGGAGTTTTTTTACCATCACACCTAAATCTTCGAATCTCCATTTAGCTAAATAACTACCAGATGGATAGGTTATTTCACCATGACAATTAATTGTATGGATGAACTTATAAAAAATCTTTTACAATTTTGATGAGGCTCAAACAACCAAAGAAATGATGCCAAACATGTAACTTGATTCATGTGTAGAAAATGTAGGTCATAAAACCTGCCAATACTTCGTGAAAGGTTACAAGTAGGAAATTACATAATGAAACATAATGCATTTAAAAAGGTACTATAGGCCAAAAAACTAACCACCAAATTATTGTCCTTTATTTGTTTATGGCTATGAACCATAATTGCATGCTGAACATTTTGCCACTCTAAATATTGGCCTACATTGGCCAATGGCATGCCCATCGTCAAGCTGCACATAGTCCAAAACCCATTTTAGTTCATAGGCATATACTGAATTGCATATTGTTAATCTATGCTAGTCAACAAAATGAATGAATGATAAATTTCCACCATATTTGGTTCGGAACCTCCTACCTCAAGTGTGTTGTTCCCTGGATTTATGTTGCACATGAAAGTCTTGTCAAAATCACATGGTTTCAGATTTGATGTTGAAGGCACATTGGCAACTTCTTTATCCTCTTTTTGGGTTGGGCCAATTTGACGTGCTCCCAAGCTCCTTAATAGACTCAAATGGGAGTCTGAAATGAAAACATCTGAAGAGTAAGGAATTGGGGACATGTTCCATGGCTCACAACATTTTGGGGGTAGAGGGGCGTGCTAAAGCTCTGGGATGGGACTAGGAAGAATGACAAGCAATCAATCACTCACACGGACTTGCACAAAACCAAACAAGTTGATTAATGCATAGTTGGAACACTTTTGGTGCTAGGACGAACCACAAACAAACTCGAATTCACAATACTCAACACGGCCCGGACTTGGAGGAATCCACCACCTTTCACCTTATAGTATACTATGTGCCTAGCCATAAGACTAGCACCTAAATGACATTTTGTCCCGAGAGTCTCGAAATTCCCAAAGTTGGGACTCTTGCAACTTTGGGGGCCCATAACTTTTTCTGCAGACCTCTAATTAAGATGTAGTCTAAACCAAAGTTGTAGCCCTTGTCGAGATCTTTCCAACAGTTTGTCACATGTAACCTGAAGATAAGGGAATTATGATGATTATTGACTTTTAATGGCCGGGAGTCAAACTGCCAATTTGAGTCCCGACCCTTCTTTTGGCCATAACTTGTGTTTGAAGTGTCCAAATGAATCCACTTTAGACATCTACGTTCCAAGAGATTTCCAGTGATTAAAAAAAAGTTTCAATAAAAATGGTTTTAACCCCTACAATTTCTCTTTGAAGATTTGGAAGTTCATCAGGACTCCAACTTTCAAAATGGGAGTTCACTTGGGAGTGAGTGTTCATTCCCTCACATTCTCCTACACTTCCAAGAGCATGAGATGTGACTCCCAAGCTTCCTTCTTGGCCCGCACCCTTGCAAGCCCTTGCCTTGGTCATGAGCCCAAGGCTAAGGTTGCGACACAACCTCCATTGGTGGAGTTACTAACACATTGCTTCTAGATACAATTGCCACTACTTGAGCCATCATCCATTCTAATGCATTAAGTCTAAAAAACCAATTGGCTACACCACTACCACTTGGTGTGCATGGGGTCATTAATCCTTGAGGTTTATTATTTGATGCCCCCTGCATTTAGAAAACACATTTTAGTTTACTTGCCTTAATCTTGAACATGAATCTCCAATAGCATAATTCCATTGTCATGTAGTGGCCCACACTTGAAATTACAACATTTTTGCGATGCCATAAACTAGGGACAACTTTGAAATTTTTTACCATATTCATAGAAGGAAAAACATGACATCTTGAATGTGTTGAAGTGCTAGGTTTGGAAACTCCTTTCTGATTTGCTAGATCTGCATTCACTTCAATTGGAGTAGGTAGTTGTCATAATTCATGAGCATGCATGTGACATTCTTAGAACTTGTTGAAACACCAACACAAAAAACCCTAAATACTTGTGTTTATACCTATTACGTCATACACATCTAGAAAATAACAATGTATAAGTTGATTTTTTTGACACACCTAATTCTAAAAAAGGTTGAAAATAATCTAGAAACTTGATTGAGCTTTGGAAAATTGTTGAAAATAATGTAGAAAATATGAACTCACCAATCTTCTAACCCCGCCCACCTTTCCACAATAGCCAATTTGACTTAAAGTTGTCACAAACACACATTGCACAATTCTTGGCTACTTCACCTTGTTTTGCCTTTGAAGCAACGAGGCATTTCATCCTTTCCTAGTGTTCTATTGGACAGTCATCATGCCTACCTACCTCAATGGTAAACTTCAAAACATATTTTTTATTTTTGAAATACACATTCACTTGTGCTTTGAACTCTCGGTATGACAAATCATAAGACACATATTCCCAATTCTCTTCCAATTTACTTTTTACCTCATTCATCTTTGTATGTGGTTGGGAATTGATATTGTCAATGCTTGGATCAAGATTGCTACAATATCCACATAACATGTGAACCCAAATGTTTTGGCAAGGGGATTTGGACTTCCCAAAAGCGTCACATGTGACAAAAAAAAACTTTAACCCATTAACCTTCCTAATGACAGCTTACTTCTATGCATCAGTCACTATCATCCTCTATGCCTTGTGTTGTAGAGTAGCACGGTCCTTCTTTGACATGCCAATAGTCATTACCTTTTTTGCACTCCTTCCAACATCAAATTGTAGCAAATTTGGATCATGTTATAATTGGACAAATGTGATTGTTCCCAAAGTTACAACTAGTTGGGAATTGAAATGACTACCTTTTGTCCAACTGATTGTAATTGTTGTCCATTTAACATAGACAACCCTCCTTGTTGTCCCATTTGGCATACACCTAGTGATTCTAATGCTCTCAATGCTTGCATTTGTTATAATGGGTTCCATTGTCCAGCAACCATGTTAAGGTTGGGAAACCCACCCAACACTCCTTGCAATCTAACTCCCATGTTCCCCAAGTTGCCAATCACACCATTGTTAATTAATCTAGGTAATTAACTAGCTTGAAGCCCAACACATTATTCTGCATTGCAAGTAATTCAATGGTCCCTTGAGAATTGATTGCACTTGACTAAAATGCAAGAGCTATATTAGCAAGGCCACTAGAAACAAATGTAGTGGCTATATCATGTTTAGGAACACCTAATGTGGTCATAACATTTGGCAATGCCACCTTCACTTGCTTGGATCATGTGGCATCATCATTTCAATAAGTCTTCCTTGTCATAGCTAGATGATTCCAGTCCATTGCTTTGGCCAACGGCCTCGTAAGGATCAAGGGCAGTGTTCCAATGATCATCAACATCATCTATAGTTGGAATGTTTGGTTTGTTTGCATATATTGTCAACACTCTTTTTGGGTGGGATGGAGCTCTCAACATCCAACGCCTTGATGCTCACTTTTCTACAAAAGCCCATGAAACATATGCCCAAATGCACACATACACATCCAACACCAACAAGCTACATAAGTCTAGAAACCAAGGGACATGTGAGAATCTTCATTCACCAAGGGCAACAACTTTAACTCATTTTTTAAACATAAACAAGATAACATTTCAGATAAAACCAAATGACAATACAAATATAATGGTGTTGATTATGAATATTATAATTTGAATGTTCGAAAGTTAAAATACCCACCACTAGGGACATGGAATTGAGAGAAGAAGAAAGGGGAAAAATAATGTACTAGTTTATTACTTTCAACTAGTTATTATTGTTGATTTGGGTATTGCACCCATAGATGAGTCATTTGTAATTTGAATAATACCTATGATAGTTATGCCATTTGTGTATGCCTTGACCTGCAACTTGAATAGTACCTTGGGTTTAGGGTTTAAGGTTTAACCCATATTTTTAAATTTCAAACAATTGCCAACTATGGTATGGAACAATAAATGGGAGGCGATAGTCATGCCATTCTTATATGATTTTAAAGAAAACTTGGAAGTACATTGATTAAAAATTCAATTAAGACCACAAAGGTGTTAAAATGGTGCCAAATGACATAATGTTGTAGGTAACAACTAAAAGCTAAAAGTCGAGCACAATAGAACATGATTTTAGGGTTTCAAATGCTTTGAAGTCTAACTCTTAAAAATTGATGATGCTCATTTTATGACAATTGTCACATTGTTTTTTCAATCAGACATTACCCACAAGGTTTGAACTAACCAACTGCCTAGATATGAACCTTTTAGACCAATCACAAAAACATATAACGATGTTGAAATACTTACCTTCTTTTTTGGGTGCACACTGTGACATCATTGAATATGACCACACCTTTTGTAGCTCCAACGTAGGAGTTATAGGGTTTTCGTCCTTTGATGAAGTTGAGGAAGTTGAATTACATGATGGGAGGAACTCTAGGTCTCATGACCTAGACCTATATCTTTCAACAATTGAACCAAAACTTGAAGCCTTTTGATGGCTACTTAGAGATGAAGCTTCAAGTGCACAATGTTGTTTAGGCATGCTATGATGAAAACTCCACCACGAGTTTTCCCTATAAATGTTAAGCTCAAGAAGTTATTTTTGAGCAACCACCTTTTTCAACATTCCGTATAATGTTGTTTAGGCATGTGATCACAAAACCATAGTTCCTTTTAGAACTTACTCCACCACAAATGAATTGACTTGAAGGATTTTCAACGTGAATCACAAAGTGGGAAAAGAAAACTAGACTTGAAAAAGTTTGTTGGGACTAGGGACATAAGATATTAGACAATCATAGAACAATCAAATGCAATAATGATTTAATCTTACCTTGGGGAGCTAGTTAGCAAGTTTAATGACTTCAATTTTGCATTATTTTTTGCAATGGTTGCAACTCTCAAACGTTCATAATCACACTAAAAAACATTGTGTTCATTTGTTGCCGTGCCCTTTGCCTTTAGTCTTCTAACATCTTGGAATTTGTTGAATAGTCATGCAATGGTTTTTAGGGCTACTAATGTTTGGCCCTTTTTTCACAAGTATTTGCCACATTTTCATTTGTTGATTTTTGAGACAAAATTGTTGATAGACCAACTCACGTAGCCAAATTTTCATTTGTATGCTCTTCTTCTCTAGCTATCAATGGCACACAAAATTGTCATTTAAAAAAAAATGCACTACAAAAAGAAATTTGGTTCGTGGAGTTCATAATGATTTTTTGGGGCAATTTGTCACCATTTAATGACTAAAATGTTTGGAAAAATCTAGAAAATTATATGTTATTTACTATAAATACTACCATGCATAAATAAATTTTTTTTTCAAAACCAAGTCCCAATATGAGGTGGCTTTATCTTCGTGCATATATTTTGATTTTTTGAAGGTTCATTGTGCCCCCTCCAAGCTGCAAGTGAAAGAGTTCGATTATCATAACTATGAGAAAACAAATATAATTAACTAGTATGTCAATTATGGACAAATTAAAACAAAGGGATTATAAAGGGTGTGGTTTGATATTTTGTGATTGACATTCACAAAGGTTATGACCATCACCTTCATCATGAATGGTAGAGACTAACTGCCATTACTTTCCAATGATTTCATTAACCCCCAATGTTGGGTGTAAATATGTATGTGAAGATATTTTAAAACTTCAAGGAAACAATTATATAAAAGTTCTATATTTTCAATTTCTCTTCCATTTTTGGAAGTGATGGGAAGACTCGGTCTTGATGTACTCTAACATTCAAGAGGCATGATGAAAAGTGAATCATGGATACCTAGACATGAGAAAGGAAATGAATCCTCCCAAACAACAAGTGAAATGCACTTATTCTCAAACATGCTAAACATGTATATGTAATAGCTCAAATGTAGGGTAATGAAATTATAACCCTTATTTGATAAAGGTATTAAGAACTTCTCCAAACTTGAGATTTAAGTCAAAATGAATGGACTTGATAGATGAGTCTAATTATAAAATTATAGAAATTCAAATCCAACAATATATTAGTGAACATATAAAAGAGGAAACCCTAACATAAAAAACACCAAAAAACATGAAGAGCAATTTGAACATAGGGACAATTGCGCACTTGTTCCATGACCTTTGATAGCATACAACAAGTAAAGAAAAACAGATGCAATTGAAAAAAATAGTGCGGCATATGATGTGCCTAACATAGTTTTAGATAACGTGCTTAAAATGTTTGACATTGAATATGCACATTGGACAATCTTAGTAACTATGATATTGGTACATTTGTAGGCAAGGTGCAACAATTGCATGTATTACAAGGTTGGCATTGTACCTTTTTAAAAAGGTTCTTGAAAATAACCTCCAAAATCACTAATGAAATCTCCTCCCTTTCCTCCAAGACCAAGGTTAAGATGCTCCTCATTGCCAAGAATACATTTTGAAAATGTTCATCACTGTAGGGCCACAATTAACATTTTCACTTTGATGTACAAGTGAAATCACAATATGCAATCATTGTTAACGTAGTAGGAAACCCATAATAGTCACACACTATAAATGATGGGAGGAAGCTACACCTACTTACAATTGTGCACAATTTATTAAGTTAGAATATCATATACCTAACAATGTCAAGAAAAGTGTGAAACATCTCCAAAATTAATTCATCGCATTCAAGGTCCATCATGACAACACAAAAGTAGACCTTAACAACTATCTAAAAAATATGCACCCTTCTTGCAAATGAAGGACTATTGATATCATTTAGGCCTTGGAACACATTCACAAATAAGTGAAAGATATCATGTGACTGAAATATAGTTTTCAAGAATCAACGATAGGTGTGATCCATGACATAAGAAGAGAAGGACAAAGAAAACTTCATTTTAAAGCAAGAACAATTTCCCCAAATGTCTTCAAAGAATCTAGGGACAAAAAAAAATGATATGTTTATGCATGGACCTTACATCTCATTAGAACATACAAAGATCTAGTTGGAAAGGAATGATATTATTCAGCAACTAGAAGAAAGATATCACCCTAAACCCTAAACCTCCAAGTCTTTATGTTTCAACAAATTCACAATCACCATACATCCAAACCACCTTTCAATGTAATTATAATGCTATGATGAAAATAGTTGTGATGCACTCCCAACTCCTTGAAGGACTCAAATGTGAGTCCAAGTGAAAGACAACGAAAAAGGGAGGAGTCGGGGCACGCTCCCTAAATCACAACACTTTGAGGGGTAAAAGGGCGTGTTGGAGCTCCAAGATGGGACTAGGAAGAGTTAACAAGCTTCACTCACTCACACGGGCCTGCACACAACCCACACAAAGTGGTTAGTGCATAGTTGGAACACCTTTGGTGCTAAGACGAGCCACGGGCAACACGAACACACAAGATTCACCATGGCCCGGACTTGGGGGAAGCCACCACCTTCCCCCTTATAGTATACTCTGCACCTCTCCACGAGGCCCACATCCAAATGACTTTTCTCTCCCAAGACTCCCGCGTGGGAGTCCCGAAATCGCGCCAACAGGGACTCCCGTGACTCTGAAGCCACATAACTTTGCGAGCAAACCTTGGATCGAGGTGCGGTCTGAAGCAAAGTTGTAGCTCTTGTTGAGAACTTTCCAACGGTATGTCGCACGTTGTCTACAGCGAAGTAAATTGGGTTAATTCCGGACTTTTTCTGGTCGGGAGTCAAATTGGTAGTTTGATTCCCGGCCCTTCTTTTGGCCATAACTTGTGTTTCAGATGTTCAAATGAGCAATGCGAGCCCATTTTAGACATTTACATTCTAAGAGCTTTTCAATGTTAGAAAGAACACCATAAGCCATTGAAATTTGACCCCTCAAATTGCTCTTTGAAGTTTCGGGAGTCCACTGGGACTCCATCTCCCAAAGTGGAGTTGCCTTGGGAGTGTGAGGGTTCATTCCCTCACACTTTCTTACACTCTCGGGAGCATGTGATGTGACTCTTGCGCTTCCTCTTGGCTCGCACCTTTGCAACCCCTTTGCCTTGGTTGCGAGCCCAAAGCTAGGGTTGCGACAGTAACTCTAATTTGAAAGGCTATTCTCCCATTAGAAATGGTCCCAACCCACCATAACCACACATTATTACCATAATTAAAAACCTATTATATAATTAATGATGGAGTCTACATCAAACATGTGTACTTGAGTCTTGCAAGGTGACAATTTGGGTTGGGTAACATCACATTTTGGCTATTGATTATGGGTTTTGACATCCCAAGTGGGCTTAAAATTGAACCTTATAGTTGTTCATCACTTTGTAAAATATTGTTATGGATTGCCACCATGCACAATGGTTTCTTTTTTGGTGCCTTTAGTTAGGGGAGTTGGTGCTATAATCATCACATTATCTAATACCACGTGTGCCTTCCCATCATATCCATCCATTTGGGTGTCATCACCAAAATGGATGGGTTTGACGCTATCAACCACAAATGCTTCCTACATGCATGACCTTGGTTATAGTTCAACTTGTCTTGTCTTCCTTTTGTTAGCACAAGGATGTGCTTGACTGGCTTTGTACCACTTTAGAGCTAGTGATAACATAATCACTTTCATTGCCCCCCATTAGGGCTTAGTTGCAATTGGCATCTACTATTAGTGACCCCCTTCTTTGCCCAATTTGCTTACCAAAACCCAAGTTTCCATTTGTACAATCTAATTAGCTGGTACAATTGGAAGAATTGATATGTGTTCCACATGTTGTGTGTCATGGCTAGTAGACAAAGATGGCTTTGAAGGTGTGGTTTCCTTTAATCTATTTAACAATGGACCATTAGTTGCATGCGTAATTTTATCTTGAATGTTAACTGCCAGGGTGTCATTTGGTACATTAACTACTTGGGTGTCAAATGATTGGTTATCATTTGTAGCCTCATTGTCAACCACCTCATTTGTTGCATTTTACTTTGAATTTGCAACAAGTAGAGTGTTTAGGTGAAGTGTTGAAAATGCATGATCCATTTCGACATGGGCCCCTCCTTGCACCTAACTCTAATTGACTTCTTGCAATGGAAGCAATTTGTTTTGCATGGTCACATGAACAAGTTGGGCTTCATCACCTTCAACCCTAGCTACCTCATGTTGGGGTGTGAACATTTGTTTTGTTGTCTCACAATGCCTAATTCCATTGTTATGAACATCAAGGTCAACTACAACAATGGATTCTTCAAGCGTTCCTTTTGGGTGGACATGTGTGGATGATAGCTCCCTTCTTGTAACCCTAGCCTTTGGCTCGTGACCAAGGCAAGGGCTTGCAAGAGTGCGGGACAAGAGGGAAGCCCAGGAAGAAAATCTTATACTCCCAGGAGTGCAGGAGAGTGTGAGAGAATGAACCCTCACACTCCCAAGTGAGCTCCCACTTTGGGAGTTAGAGTCCTAATGGATTCTCGAATTGTCAGGGAGAGATTGCAGGGGCCAAAACCCATTAGATTGAAGACTTTTTAATATCATTGAAAAGCTATTGAAACGTAGATGTCTAAAATGGGCTTGCATGACCCATTTGGACACTTAAGATACAAGTTATGGCCAAAAGAAGGGCCGAAAGTCAAATTGGCAGTTTGACTCCCGACCATTAAAAGTTAAGAATCGACCCGAGTTCCTTCCGTGTAGGTGGCTTGCAACATACCATTGGAAAGCTCTCGATGAGGGCTACAAGTTTGATTTAGATTTCATTTCAATCGAAACTCTACACACAAAGTTATGGGGCCTCAAATCACAAGAGTCCCAACTTTGGGAATTTCGGGACTCCCATTTGGGAGTCCTGGGACAAAATGCCATTTGGATGTGGGCCTCATGGAGAGGCATAGAGTATACTATAAAGGGGAAGGTGGTGGCTTCCCCCAAGTCCGGGTCATGGTGAGTCTTGTGAGTCCGAATTTGCTCATGGTTTGTCCTAGCACTAAAAGTGCTCCAACTATGCACTAACCAACTTATTGTTTGGTTTTGTGTAGGTCCGTGTGAGTGATTAAGTGTTTATCATTCTTCCTAGTCCCATCTTGGAGCTCTAGCACGCCCCTCTACCCCCAAAGTGTTGCGAGCTAGGGAGTGTGTCCCCAATTTCTTGTTCTTCCATTGTTCACTTCAGACTCACACTTGAGTCAATCAAGGAGCTTGGGAGTGTGTCATCCTTTCCTTCTTAAAGAGACCATGGGTTTGAGTCCTCTGATAGGGCAATGTTACATGAATGTGTATTCAGCTTTAAACATTGTTGTTATGGTGTGTTCACACCTAGTCCATTTGACCCCACTTTCAGAGAAGGAGGTGTGGGCTTAATAGTTTCAACCCTATGGATTAGTATGGTTGTAATCTCCTTTAAGGTGATTCCTTTTACAAGCAATGTGGCCACGTTTTGGGGCACATCACTTGGTGGTGGGTCCTCAATGGTTATTGATTTGCATCCCTTAGTTTTCAACCTTCCTTAAAGAACCCACCCATTATATGAACCATGCAAAAAGAACCCCTGAATTTTCATAACCCACCTATTTTCAACCCACTAAGAAACCACTAGCATTAAGAGACCATTGGCATTTAACTACCACCAACCCCACCCACCAAGAAACCACTAACAGTTATCTACCACCACCCCACCCCACCATTGGTGGGTTACAGCTACCACCAACCCCACCAAAACCCACTAAACCTAGACTCCCTCATTATGAACATCAAGGTTAGCTACAATAATGGATTCTTCAAGCACTCTTTTTGGGTGGACATGTGTAGATGACAACCCCTTTCTTTCTTGAAGAGACTAGGGGTTCAAAATTTTCGGTTGGGTAGTGTTGCATGAATGTGTTTTTAGCCTTAAACATTGTTGTTGTGGCGTGTCCACACCTTGTCCACTTGACGCCACTTTCAAAAAAGGGGGCTGGGCTCAATAGTTTCAACCCCAATGACTAGTATGGTTGCCATCTCCTTTAGGGTTATTCCTTTTACAAGTGGTGTGGCCATGTTTTGGGGCACATCATTTGGTGGTGGGTCCTCATGGGTTATTGATTTGCATCCCCTCCATTTGTTCCTTTTTTGCATTAAAAGGTCTTTGATAATAGATATAAACTTTGACATGGTAACCACTTTAAACTCCATAGAATCCACTTTGGCACCCATCATTGCAACCTTATATTCCATTGATGCCTTCCACTAAGATTCAACAATTGACAACATGGTAGCCTAACCGTCCTTAGCCTTCTTTTTATTTTTCAACCCTCCCTAAAGAGCCCACCCATAATATGAACCATGCAAAAAAATCCACCCATGAATTTGCATGACCCACCTATTATAACCCTCTGAAAACCCATTCGCATTAAGAGACCACTAACATTAGCTACCACCAACCCCACCCACTTGTTGAGAATTCAAGCTCAACTAGTTAGGTTTCATTAGTTACTAGAATAGGAAAGTAACTAAGTTACTTTCACAAGGTTGAGTTACTTTCTTTACTTATTTTAGTTTGGTTATTTGTGGTTTGGTCTTGTAGTTAAATACCTTGGTGTTGATGGTTTGTTTCTCTTTTCTTCATTACACAAGTTT